>Ga0075114_10001324_pt1 | contig 13368 bp, 9 predicted proteins | sample AntAceMetag02UKM_FD_69784 | JGI IMG/M metagenome (GOLD analysis project Ga0075114, IMG submission 69784) | Saline lake microbial communities from Ace Lake, Antarctica - Antarctic Ace Lake Metagenome 02UKM | ecosystem: Environmental > Aquatic > Non-marine Saline and Alkaline > Saline | place...
TAGACCAATACGGCGGCGGCATGTACAACAGTGAAAACGTCGCGACCCTGACCGACTGCACGTTTAGCGGAAACACGGTAGACCAATACGGCGGCGGCATGTACAACTATAAAAACGTCGCGACCCTGGCCGGCTGTACGTTCAGTGGAAACGAAGCGAGGCAAGCCGGTGGGATGTTCAACTCTAACAACAGCGTGACCATGAACGATTGCACGTTTACCGGAAACATAGCGTTATGCTGGGGCGGGGGTGGGATGACAAACGTAGTCACCGAACTGACGCTGGACAACTGTCTGTTTAGCGATAACAAGGCACTTCTTGAACAGTTTGGCGGCGGAGCGATGCGCAACTCCGGCTGCAGTCTAGACATGACTGATTGCACATTCAGCGGAAACCAAGCGCAACAGCCAGGCGGCGCGATAGAGAACTGTTTTGAGGGTAGACAGACGTTTGTCTTTGGCTGCACGTTTAGTGATAACCAAGCAACCGTGGGCGGCGGCATATTCAACATAGGCTGCGAGCCCGTGATCGAGGATTGCCAGTTCACCTCCAACCGCGCCTACGGTACCGTCGGACTGGTCGAAGGTATGGCTATTGGTGGCGGAGGTGCGCTGTGTAACATGGAGGGTAGTCGCGCGACGCTTGTTGGATGTGTGTTCAGCAGCAACTCGGCAACGAGCGACAGCGATGGCGGGGGTGGCTCGGGCGGTGCCATATTGAATGGTAATTCCAGCGGTGTCGATGCAGTCAACTGTGGCTTTGCCGGCAATTCCGCCAGCGGTAGTTCCGGCGACAATGGCGGCGGTGCGGTAGCCAGTGATTTCCATAGTTATGCCAACGCCACCAATTGTACCTTTACAGGCAACTCCGCCGTCAGCAAGGGAGGTGCCCTGCTGGGTAGCAGTGGAAGCCTGAGCCTCGTGAACTGCATCCTGTGGGGCGATTCAGCCAGTATGGGTTCAGAGATCGCACTGGAGAACAACTGCTCCTTGTCAATCCGCTACTGTGGCGTTCAAGGCGGTCAGGCGGCGATATCTCCCAACGGAACAATCAACTGGGGCAATGGCGTGAGCACCGAGGATCCGCAATTTGAGGACGGTGCCGGACGACTTTCGTGGGGTTCACCTTGTATCGATGCCGGCGATAACGCTGCGGTGGGCGCGTCCGAGGACTTAGACGGAAATCCTCGGATCGTGGATGGCGACCAAGATGGCACTGCCATCGTTGACATGGGCGCTTATGAGTTTTAGAATAATATTCCCAGGTTCATTTCCCCGATTGTCGTCGATATGACATGGACAGATGCAGGTTCGGCCATGCAGTGGCCTGAGGCCACATCTGAATCATGTGCATATACCATTGGACATCCAATCGGCAGATCGCCTGGAAAGTGAGTTCAATATCTGCCCCCTACTTGCACCTTAACTGGTTATCCCGACCAGACATCTGTGGAATCATCTCTCCATATCCTTTCATATCTCAGGATATAATTATATTAATATGCTGAGTTTGTCGTTGACTACCCCCGAAATGGCTCATATAATATCCTTAGTTGCATTGTAGGATACTGAGTTTATGGGGGCTCTGGAGATGGGTCATGGTTATCGACAGGGCAAAGTACATGGATTTCGATGAGATCAGGCAGCTAAGAACGGTGACAGAAGCCAAGGCGATCGTGGATTTCCGCGCCGGACGAGTCACGGGTCCACTGGCCTGGATGGTGGTGGACCTGGCCCTCTCGACGGGGCTGCGAGTCAGCGAGATGGCCGCTCTGACGATCGGGGACGTGGACTTCAAGCGGGGGGCGTTGAAGGTGACTCGCCTGAAGCGGAAGAAGAAGTCCACTGAGATGCTGGCCATCGGCAAGGACTTGGTCCAGCACCTCCGAGAGTACATCGAGTGGACCGACCGCAAGAAGGGACCGCTCTTCGTGGGCCAAAGGGGGCCGGTCACCTACCGGGGCCTCCAGCAGACTTGGAAGGCAGCGGTCAAACGTGCAGGCCTACCTAAGGAGTTGTCCATCCATTCAGCTCGCCATTCGATCGCGGTGTACTTGCTCAAGAAGACCGGCAACCTCCGTCAAGTTCAGAAGCAGCTCGGGCACGCCAGCCCGGCAGTAACGGCCAACATGTATGCCGACATCAGCTTTGAGGACATGCAGGAAGGCTTGAACGGGCTCTACGAAGAGCCACAGCCGAAGACCGGAGACTATGGAGGGTTGTTGAAATGATCCAGGCGGCAGAGACAACACAGACAGCCTTAGGCGAAAATAGGGTCAAGTCTCTGGGCAAGGAAGAGCAGAAACGCCGTTTCATCGAGCTGCGGGCGAAGGGGCATGGCTACGCTCGTATCGCCGAAGAACTGGGTGTCTCTAAAGGCACGTTGACCAACTGGAATGCCGAGCTGGAGACCGAGATCGCCCGGGCCAAGGCGGCGGAACTGGAGGCCCTGCAGGAAGAGTTCTTCTTGCTCAAGGAAGGACGGATCAGACTGCTAGGCGAACAGCTCGCGGCCATCCGGGCTGAAATCGGCAGTCGGGACCTGTCCAAGGTCAACACGGGCAAGCTCCTGGAGCTACTTCTACGCTTCTTCACCGAGTTGAAGGGTGAGTATGTGGAGGTTGGCGGGAGAACCAGATTTGGGCCAAAACTGAACAGTGGCGATATTGCCAGCCAGCTTCAGAGTGTCCTGGTCCGGTACCGGGCCGGCGAGATCGATGAGGCTCATGCCAAGCTGGAGCAGGCGGTCTTACAGTCCATGCTCAAGGCCATTGAGCAGGCCGAACTGGCGGCCAGGCTGGAAAAACTGGAAGCAGTAATGCAATCGAGGAGTTGATGGATGGCGCGTACGGTGACGGGAACTGCGATCAAGAGGATCATGACCAAAGGGCTGAGCGGCTGGGAGGCCGGAAGGCTTATTCTCCAAGACTCCATCGACCTGAGTTGTGGTATGCCTTCCGTCCTGACCGCTGGAGACATGGCAGCCATCACGAACGCACCGATGCAGGGGAAAGATGTTCGAGACTATAACAAGATTATGACGCTGGGCCAAGCCTTTGAGAAGGGCCTAATGGTATGTGAAACGGCCTGGAGAGACGCCTGCCTTGATCTATCGTTCCTGATCACGCTGTTACGGGATGCCAACAAGCGAAGCACGGTGGAAGTCTTCACCTCATTAGGTCCTCATGTCGTCACCCGCCGAGAGTACGATGAGATCGTCACGGCCCAGCGACAGAAGAAGCTTGAGTTTGAGTACAGCCTTGGGTACGTGGTCGAAGAGCGTTTCTACGCTCTAGCGCCCAAGGCCCGGCAAGAGATCGAGAATCTTTGCCTCGACATCCAATCAACGGAGGAGTTCGTCGGGGCTGTGCCAGAGGAATATACCGACTTGTGCGAAAAGGCGATTGAACAGATTCGCGCCCTGCACAGCAGCGGCAAGCTCAAGGCCACCTATGACAAAAAGAACGCGAAGGTTATCAGGCCACTTCTGACCAAATGGAAGAAGAGGGGGCTGGCTTTCAAAGAGACCAGTAAACTCCTCGATATGCTCTATGTCACTGGCCAGCAGCTCTGCAAATGCCGAGCGCTGCCAGAATGGAAAACCTACATGGACACGTATCAGCAGTATGTCCACGGTGACGAGGACGAACGCTTTCGGCATGTCTATGCTATTGTGGAGGACTGCCCAGGACCCTGGCTGGATGAGAGTGGTTGCTACCGGGACCCATCGCCGCCGAGTGGATGGATTACGAGAGGCACTGAGCATGCACTGGATTTAAGGGCTTTGGACAACGGAGAACACATCAGGACGGTCGAAGAAGTGGGGGCCATGCTCAGGTTCGTTCTGAGCCGTGTCGAGTCAAATATCCGCCTCTTCCTCGCGCTGAAAGCCATCCTGGAGACCGCACTGGAGGTGGCTGAACTCGATAGCCATGGCGATGCGGCCTTGACCGCCCAAGGGGCCGAGCGGCTCCGGCCCTATGTCGAGGAGTATCACCACCGGCTGGCCCGTGTGAAGAAGGAACCCGGCCCTCGGAAGGGGGAAGAGACGAAACTGGAGCAGGCGCTCAAAGTGCTGCCGGCCGTTGATCTGGAGCAACTCACACCGACGCCAGAATCCAGGAAGGCGCTGGAGAGCAACGTTCTCTCCGACATGCGGGATGATGCTTGGTTCAAGATGAAGCTCCGCTCCCTAGAATACACCGACGGGTTCAGCTTTGACGCCTGACTGAACTGAGCAGTATTCCGGACAATCGGTTTTAGATGGTCTTTGAGCGGAAGAACCACTCCTTTCTGATTTCCTTACCCATATCCCGATGGTGACAAACGCCATCACTACGGTCAGGGGCATGCGCACTTTTTCTATTGGGGATTACCTCCGCGCCGCCCTTGGCCTTTGTGGTAGGATTGTGGCGGGGTCGTACATACTAAAATCCTCTTGCTCCGTAGGGTATCCTTGCCGATACTGGCGTTCGGATTCCGTTGAATCCTCGCGCGAAGCACCAAGAGGTGGCGATATGGCGGGCAGCTACTGATAATGCATACACCGTGGAGTTACGATGGCTCTGAAGAAATCTGAATTGTATTCCTCCCTCTGGGCTAGTTGCGATGAACTGCGTGGCAGTATGGATGCTTCGCAGTATAAGGACTATGTCCTGGTGCTGCTGTTTATCAAGTACGTCAGTGACAAGTATGCGGGGCAGCCCTATGCGGCGATCACCATTCCCACAGGTGCGAGCTTCAAGGATATGGTGGCGCTCAAGGGTAAGCCTGACATTGGCGACCAGATCAATAAGAAGATCATCGCGCCCCTGGCCAAGGCCAACAAGCTGTCTGATTTCCCGGACTTCAATGACGCTGCCAAGCTGGGCAGCGGTAAGGAGATGGTGGAGCGGCTCACCAACCTGATCGCCATCTTTGAGAACCCGGCCCTCAACTTTGCCCAGAACCGGGCTGAAGATGACGATATCCTGGGCGATGCCTATGAGTACCTGATGCGTCACTTCGCCACAGAGAGTGGCAAGAGCAAGGGCCAGTTTTACACACCCGCTGAGGTCAGCCGCATTATGGCCCAGGTTAGCGGTATCCGTGATGCCAAGACCAGTGCCGCCACTACCGTCTACGATCCCACTTGCGGCTCCGGTTCGCTGCTGCTGAAAGTTGCTGATGAGGCTACAACCAAACTTACAATATATGGGCAAGAAAAAGACGCTGCCACGAGTGGCCTGGCCCGTATGAACATGATCCTGCATGACAATGCAGAAGCCCTCGTCGAGCAAGGCAACACGCTGTCCGATCCTCGGTTCAAGGACGGCGGCACACTCAAGACCTTTGACTATGTCGTGGCCAATCCTCCCTTCTCCGATAAGCGATGGAGTACGGGCCTGGACGCACTCAACGATCCCTACGAGCGTTTCAAGTCCTTTGGCGTGCCACCGGGAAAGCAAGGCGACTATGCCTATCTGCTGCACATTGTGCGCTCTCTCAAGAGTACGGGGAAGGGTGCGTGCATTCTACCCCATGGCGTGCTGTTTCGTGGCAATGCCGAGGCGGATATCCGGCGTGCCCTGGTACGCAAGGGGTATATCAAGGGCATCATCGGCCTGCCTGCCAACCTCTTCTACGGCACGGGCATCCCTGCTTGTATTGTGGTCATAGACAAGCAACACGCCCAGGCCCGCAAGGGCATCTTCATGATCGACGCCAGCAGCGGCTTCATGAAGGATGGCCCCAAGAACCGCCTGCGCAGTATGGACATCCACAAGATCGTCGACGTCTTCAACAAACAGCTCGACCTGCCCAAATACGCACGCATGGTGCCCCGGACCGAGATCGAGCAGAACGAGTTCAACCTCAACCTGCCGCGCTACATCGACAGCCAGACCCCTGAGGACCTCCAGGACATTGCAGGCCACCTCCAGGGCGGCATCCCCATAGCAGATGTGGATGTACTCCAGCGATACTGGGATGTCTGCCCCAAGCTGCGGCGTCGCCTGTTCAGCAAGAACCGGCCCGGCTATGTGGATCTGGCGGTAGACAAGTCGGCCATCAAGACCACCATCTACGAGCACTCTGAGTTTGCCGCCTTTATCGATAGCATGAACGCCCACTTTGCAGCCTGGCAGAAGAGGACCGCTACCGCACTCAAGAAGCTACAGACCGGCTGCCATCCCAAGGAGGTCATTGCCAAGCTTTCCGAGGGCCTGCTCGCTCACTATCGAGGCAAGCCGCTCATTGACTCCTACGACGTGTATCAGCACCTCATGGACTACTGGGCCGAGACCATGCAGGACGACGCGTACCTCATCGCAGCCGACGGCTGGAGGGCAGAGACCTCGCGTGTCCTCGTGAAAGACAAAAAGGGCAAGGAAAAGGACAAGGGCTGGACCTGCGACCTCATCCCCAAGGCTTTGATTGTTGCCCGCTATTTCGCCGAGGAGCAAGCCGCCATCAACCAGCTCACCGCTGACCTGGAAGGCGTCACTGCCAAGCTCACTGAGCTGGAAGAAGAACATGGCGGAGAAGACGAAGCCTTTGCCCAAAATGCTGAGACAAGAGCGGATGGCACAGAAGGAAAGGTCGGCAAGGTAAACAAGGCCAATGTCACGGCCCGGCTCAAGGAGATCAAGGGCGACAAGGAGGCCAAAGACGAAGCCGCTACACTGAACCAGTGGCTCAAGCTCAACACCCTGGAGGCGGACGTCAAGAAATGCATCAGGGAAAACGAGGCGGCACTGGATGCCGCAGCCTATGCCCAGTACCCTAAGCTCACAGAATCCGAGATCAAGACACTGGTGGTGGACGACAAGTGGCTCGCCACACTCGATACGACCATCCACGGCGAGATGGACCGTGTGAGCCAGCAGCTTACCCAGCGTTTGAAGGAACTGGCCGAACGCTATGAGACACCCATGCCACAGATGACAGATCGTGTGACTGAGCTGGAGACCAGGGTGAACGGCCACCTGGAGAGGATGGGGTTCGTATGGGAGTAAAGCCAGGCTACAAGCAGACTGAGGTGGGCGTGATTCCGGAAGATTGGGGAATGTCCGCACTCAAACATCGTTGTAGTAAGATCACAGACGGAACGCATGATACGCCCAAGCCAGTTCGATCAGGAGTCCCATTCCTCACCGCTATTCATGTGAAGGATAACTGGATTGACTTTGAGTCATGTCTTTATGTCACTGAGGCCGTACATGACGTTATTTACAGTCGTTGTAATCCAGAGAAGAATGACGTGCTGATGGTCAACATAGGTGCAGGTGTTGCGACTACATCGCTCGTGGATGTGGACTACGAGTTCAGTCTAAAAAATGTGGCTCTGCTAAAGCCGGACAAACGGACAGTTGGCTCATATTTGAACTACTTACTCGCACATCGTAAGCCAAAGATCATCCAGGAATTATCCAGCGGCGGAGCACAGCCTTTCTTCTCACTGACGCAGATTGGTGAAATTACAGTCCCCCTCCCACCGACCAAAGCAGAACAAGAAGCCATCGCTGAGGCGTTGAGCGAAGCGGATGCCCTCATCGAATCCCTGGAGCAACTCATCACCAAGAAACGCCAGGTCAAACAAAGCGCCATGCAGGCATTGCTCACCGGCAAGAAACGCCTGCCGGGCTTCAGCGGGGAGTGGGAGGTCAAGACGCTAGGTGACTTATTCAATTTCAGCGGCGGCTTCACTGCATCGCGCGACCAACTTTCCTTCGAAGGCTATTGCTACCTACACTATGGCGACATTCACACATCGAAGAAGACCTTTATCGACGTTGGCCCTGAATATCAGAGCATTCCGAAGCTCGACATTCCGCTCAAGAAAGTCTCACTGGTCTCGTTGCTGGACGACGGCGACGTTGTATTTGTCGACGCTTCTGAAGATGACGAGGGTGCAAGCAAGCACGTTGTGGTCATCAACCCAGACGGAATCCCATTCATTTCAGGTTTGCACACCATTGTCGCCAAGTGCAAGGCCAACACAGTAGATCATAAGTATCGGCGGTTTTGTTTCCAGACCACTGCAGTAAAGGCCCAGTTTCGGTTTTTTGCTGTTGGGACTAAGGTCTCAGGAATCAGCAAGGCCAACATCGCTAAAATCAGTCTGCCCGTGCCGTCGGTCTCCGAACAGGAAGCCATCGCTGCCATTCTTAGCGACATGGACGCAGACATCGAAGCCCTGGGGAAAAAACTCACCAAGGCCCGCCAAATCAAGCAGGGCATGATGCAGGAACTCCTGACCGGGAGGATTCGGCTGGTATGAACCGTGTTTACACGATTGAGGAACATCAACATCGATTGGCTGCATGGGACGCCGCGACGGCTGCGAGAGCAAGCAAATTGTGTCGATTCACAGTCCAGGCGGGTATGGAGATTCTTGAACAATGCAAATTCGACGCTCATTTCCTGGTTTCCGATTTGCCCCACCCTAGTGAGATTGACGAAGCCCACAAGCGATGGCGAAGAGCCGTCATCAGGGAGGCCCAGAAGCAGGGACTTGAGTTCTCCCACGGTGTCGCTGCCAAACTGATCAACTGCTATCTCAAGGCACGTTTTGTCTGCGGAGGCTACCATGAGGATGAGCGAGTGCAATGCCTGCATCCGCCAATTGATGCACTGCTACTGAAAGCGCTGGCAAGGCAGAATGTCGGTGGATTGAAAAGGCAATGGAATCGATTCGAGCAGCAGCGGTGGTCGAAGTATGATTCTGAAGTATATCAAAGCGTAATTGACCTCATCCGGCAGGTTCTACAGCCGAATGAACCCCTCTGGAAGATTGAAAGATATTGGGAAGGTCATCGATGAGCGACGTCGGCAAACCGGAACGCGTCACCCAGAACCGCGTTATCACTCTGTTCCACGATGAGCTTAAGTATCGCTATCTTGGCGACTGGACCGACCGTGACAGTAACAGCAACATTGAAGACAGATTTCTCTCAGCCTGGCTGACCAAGCAAGGCACTACGCCTCCGCAAATCAGCGTAGCACTGCACAAGCTCCACACGGAGGCGGACAACCACAGTCGCTCGCTCTATGGGAACAATCAGGCCGTGTACAATCTGCTGCGTTACGGTGTGCCCGTCAAGACTGAGGCGGGCAAGGTCACTGAGACTGTCCACCTGATCAATTGGGATGAGCCAGAGCAGAACGACTTTGCCGTTGCCGAGGAGGTTACACTCAAGGGCAATCACGAGCGGCGACCTGACCTGGTGCTGTACGTGAATGGCATTGCTGTGGGCGTGATTGAGTTGAAGAACAGCCGTGTGTCCATCGGAGACGGCATCCGGCAGAATCTCTCCAATCAGCAGCCGGAGTTCAACGAATGGTTCTTCAGTACGGTGCAGTTCATCTTTGCCGGCAATGATTCCGAGGGGCTTCAATATGGCACGATTGGCACGCCGGAGAAGTACTTCCTGAAGTGGAAGGAAGACGAAGCGGACGATACTCGCTTCAAGCCGGACAAGTACCTGCTCAAGATGTGCAACAAGGACCGCCTGATTGAGCTGATGCACGACTTCGTACTCTTTGATGGTGGGATCAAGAAGGTGCCTCGCGTGCATCAATACTTTGGCGTTAAGGCCGCACAGGGATATGTCAGCAGGCGAAAAGGCGGCATCATATGGCATACCCAGGGCAGCGGCAAGAGCATTGTAATGGTGCTGCTGGCCAAGTGGATTCTGGAGAACAACCCGAACGCGCGTGTTGCTTTGATTACGGACCGCGATGAACTGGACAAGCAGATCGAGCGGGTCTTTACTGAGGCAGGCGAAGCCATCAAACGCACCAGTAGCGGTCGTGACCTGATGAGTCAACTCGGCCAGGCCACACCGCGTCTGCTCTGCTCGCTGGTGCACAAGTTTGGACCCAAGGGCAAGAAGAAAACCGATGGGGAGTTTCGCCAGTTCATTGAGGGGTTGGAGTCAGCACCCAGCCAGACCGTAGGCGAGGTGTTCGTGTTTGTGGATGAGTGCCATCGCACCCAGAACGGCAGGCTGAACAGCGTGATGAAGGCCATGATGCCCAACGCAGTATTCATGGGCTTTACAGGCACGCCCCTGCTCAAGAAGGACAAGAAGACCAGCCTGGAGGTCTTTGGCAGCTACATCCACACCTACAAGTTCAGCGAGGCCGTGGAAGACGAGGTGGTACTGGATTTGATCTATGAGGCCCGGGATATCGATCAGCGGCTTGGCTCGCAGGACAAGATCGACGCCTGGTTTGAGGCCAAGACCAAGGCATTGAACGACTGGCAGAAGGACGAGTTGAAGAGCAAATGGGGCACCATGCAGAATGTGCTCAGCTCGAAGTCCCGCATGGACCGCGTGGTGAGCGATATCGTCTTCGATTTCAGCGTCAAGCCGCGTTTGGCCAGTGAGCGGGGCAATGCCATCCTGGTGGCCTCCAGCATCTATGAGGCGTGCAAGTATTTTTCGCTGTTCCAGAAGACACCCTTTAAGGGCAAATGTGCGGTGGTGACGTCTTACAACCCCATGGCCGGGGATGTGACGCTGGAGGAGACCGGCGCCAACAACGAGACGGACAAGCAGGTCATCTACAACACCTACACCGAGTTGCTGAAGGATGTTGATGCCAAGCCGAATATGAGCAAGACGGAAACCTACGAGGAATGGGCAAAAGACCTGTTCAAGAAGGAACCGGCGAACATGAAGCTGCTCGTGGTGGTGTATAAGCTGCTCACCGGCTTTGACGCACCGCCTTGTACCTACCTCTACATCGACAAGTCGATGCAGGACCACGGGCTGTTCCAGGCTATCTGTCGCGTCAATCGGCTGGACGGCGATGATAAGGACTTCGGGTACATCGTGGACTACAAGGATCTGTTCAAGAACCTGGTCAATGAAAAAGGGACTGGGGCTCTCCAGGTCTACACCTCGGAGCTTGATCACAGTGCGGGAGGGGCTGATCCGGAGGTGCTGCTTCAGGACCGTCTGAAGAAAGGGAAGGAGCGGCTCGACAACGCGTTGGAGGCCCTTGCGTTACTGTGCGAGCCAGTGGAGCCGCCCAAAGGCGAACTGGAGCACATCCACTACTTCTGTGGCAATACGGAGATCCCGGCGGATCTGCAGGACCGGGAACCGCAGCGGGCCACGCTCTACAAAGCGACGGTGGCCCTGATACGCGCGTATGCCAATATCGCCGATGAACTGGAACCGGCTGGATACAGCAGTGCCGACATCAGCCGCATCAAGCGGGAGCTTGACCATTATCTGAAGTTGCGTGAGATCATCCGCAAGGCCAGCGGCGAGACGCTCGACCTCAAAGCCTACGAGGCCGACATGCGGCACCTCATCGATACCTACATCGAGGCCGACGAGCCGAGGAAGATTTCACCCTTCGATAAAATGGGTCTGCTGGAGCTGATTGTGAAGACTGGCATTGCGGACGCCATCACTTCACAGCTCGGTGGCCTAAAGGGCAACAAGAACGCTGTTGCCGAGACCATCGAGAACAACGTCCGCCGCAAGATCATCAAGGAACACCTGAGCGACCCGGCCTACTACGAGAAGATGTCGGCCCTGCTGGACGAGATCATCGCGGCCAGGAAAGCCAAGGCCATTGAGTACGAGGAATACCTGAAGCGTATTGCGGAACTGGCAAAGAAGGTGGACGCTGGGGTGGCTGAGGATGCACCTGAACAGTTGAGGAAAAGTCCGGCCCTCCGCGCGCTCTACAACAACTTGAAGAAGGCCAGCGGGACGCCTAGTGAAGGCACGGTCTCCGGGGACTCGGTGCTGGATCTGGCGGAAAGGCTTGATACAGCAGTGAAGCGGGTCAGGCATGATGGCTGGCGAGGGGTTCAGGCCCGTGAGCAAGGCATCAAGCGGGCGTTGAACGAGATTCTGCAGGATGAAGTCGAGGTGGAACGCATCTTCCTGATCATTAAGGCACAGAAAGAGTATTGATGGTGGCGCAGATCAAGCTCGGTGATATCTCGGTAGATGTGGTCCTGAAGGACATCAAGAACATCCATCTCAGTGTCTATCCGCCTACAGGTCGTGTACGCATCTCGGCCCCGAAGCGAATGAGTATGGACACCATCCGCGTGTTTGCCATCTCAAAGCTTGGCTGGATCAAGAAACAGCAGGCGAAGCTTCAGGCACAGGAGCGGGAGACGCCACGAGACTTCCTGGACCGCGAGAGTCACTACGTATGGGGCAAGCGATATTTGCTGAACATGATTGAGGGCGACCAGGCACCGTCGGTCACCCTCAAAGGTAAGAAGATGATGTTGGAGATTCGTCCGCAAACCAGCGGCGACAAGCGACAGGAGATCATTGAGAACTGGTATCGAGAGCAACTGAAGGCCGAGGCGAAAACGCTGATCGCCAAGTGGGAACCGCGAATTAACGTGACTGTTGATCGGTTCTACGTGCGGCGAATGAAAACCAAGTGGGGCAGCTGTAACCCCGAGAGGCAAAGCATCCGACTCAACACGGATCTCGCCAGAAAGCCGCGTGAATGCCTTGAGTACCTCATCGTGCATGAAATGGTGCACATACTGGAGCCAACCCACAACGCACGCTTCGTGGCCCTGATGGATCAATTCATGCCGAACTGGCAGCATCGGCGGGATCAACTCAATCAACTGCCCGTGCGTCATGAGAAGTGGCTCTATTGAAACGAACGGAATAGAACGCGTACAAAGCCTAGGCCTGAATGTGAGGTACCTGAGACTAATTTGCCATCTCTTCTCTTAATGTTAGGGATGCAGAAAGCAGGGTGAGCATGATATTGCTGTTCAATTCTGGTTATAGGGAGTTGTATAGAAAGAATGTGCTAAATACTATGCACCTGCCTGCGGGGCATTCCAATAGATATCGGTATTCGTGCAACAGTCGGTCTAACTACATACACCCTGAGCTTATGGATGTGCTCTCAAAAGAGACGCTTGACGAAGAACGCTGTGTCATTCTATTTGTGGAAAGAAGTGACAATACACAGTATGTGTATCACCCCATCCGGTCAGGCTTTCTCCAGAATAGCTTTGTCGAAAATGGGCAATGTCACTTCGATGTCGAGTTAGAATCCTATCTGTTCGCGTCAGACCCAAGTGGGCTAACTGGACGGATAATGAGTGTAGGTGACTGGGGTGGCCCTAGGCTAGAGGTTGATAACGGTAATCATGTTGGGTATTTTGCAGTTTATGTGCGTGACGAGTTCTTGAATGTAGACGAGATTGAGTCTGGCGATGATGTTTGGGCGGGTGCTATTGACCGATTGATACGTCTTGTGGTGAAAAGCGCCAAATAGGGAGCCAGGAGTTGAAGGACTTGGAGATGCAATAAGCGCCGAATCGGGGACCACCGCATTTGACCGATCTTTAGTATCTGGAGATGGTTCCAGATACAGA
>Ga0075114_10001325_pt1 | contig 13358 bp, 6 predicted proteins | sample AntAceMetag02UKM_FD_69784 | JGI IMG/M metagenome (GOLD analysis project Ga0075114, IMG submission 69784) | Saline lake microbial communities from Ace Lake, Antarctica - Antarctic Ace Lake Metagenome 02UKM | ecosystem: Environmental > Aquatic > Non-marine Saline and Alkaline > Saline | place...
CGCTGGAGCGCAATGGGATCAGCTATCGGGTACGTTTCAGTTGGTAAAGTGCAAGGCAACACGTTAGAACATGAAAACAACACTGCGGGCGCATTTCTCGCCTAACCGGAAATCTCTATGCCAGGGGCAACCTCAGTATCGATTATCTCGTAGGGTCCAATGACCGGCTGGAAGTTGGCAGAGCGTGCGACTTCATTCAGATCATCGTCGGCAAGGTAGAGGTCATAGTTGACCGCCGTGAAATCGCTGCCATCCCAGGCAAGGTTCAGATAGACGTCAGGCAGCCCATCCATATCCGAGTCTTTGTCCCAGGCATTGACAGTGATCTCAAGCCATTCCAGAGTACCCTCGAACTCATGCCAGGAGTCGCCGTCTGAATCAGTGAACGTGCCCTCGTTGTGCTGCGTGGCATAGTTGCCTGCGGAGTTCACCCAGAGCATGCCATTAGACTCTGCCAGTTCGACGAGATCCGCGAACTGGCCCGTACCGTCATAGAAGCCCAGATTCTCCGCCGACACAAACAGGCCACCTGACAGGTTGATTATGTCTATGTTTTCAGCGATACAGTCATCTACAGCGTTCTCGATGTGGTCTATACCCGTTGCCCTGTACAAATAGAGCTGAGCGTCCGGGGCCATGTCATGCACGATCTCTGCAACGGCCGTCCCATGCTGACTACCATTAGTCAGACCATTCCCTGTCATGTCGCGACGAACCACCGTCGAAGGCAGCTCGCCATCGGCTATGCAATCGTCAAGCCGCCGAAAGCCGGTATCGAAAATGGCGATTCTGACACCGTCACCCGTGAAGCCGGCTGCATGCCAGGTGTCGGCGTTAGTTTTGGCCACTCCCTCACTTGTCACTTGAGAGGTGATCAGTGAAGCGGGGGGGACGATGAGTCCTAGTCCGGACACCCGCTTGGCTGCTGTTGGCAGCGACGCCAAGGGCATCCGAACGCGGAGGAGATGACGCGATCGATTCTCGATTGTTCCTCCCAATGCGATCAGCGCGGCCTCATCAACCTTCTCTGACGGCCCATATCCCTCTGGTATGATCAGCACCTCGACCATACCATCAGCCACGTCGAGCCTGAATGACTCGGCCAGGCTCATTGCCTCCGAGAGCCCACCAGAGTCAAGGGCGAGCAGCACCTGCCCAATCCGAGAGTCGATTTTGGCCAGCTCGCCGCTGACGCCGAAGTCCGGCGCTGCCTTCTGGAAGGCGAGGCCGGGATCCTGGGTTCCGGACAAACGCTCGACAGGTGCTCCAAGCGGTAGTTGGTCTGATCCATTGGCATGTGCGACGCCCCAGAACAGAGGATCACCAACAGCAGACAGCAAAGTGGCGATCACCAACGTGATCACCCTTTGGAATGGCGTATGTGTCATAGGCCTTCCTCCTTCAGCATGAGTTCGAGCGAGCTGATTCCGGAACGACCGGCAAGTCATGTGCGATACCTGCGTATTCGCTACGCACGACGGGCCCGTCCTCGTGGACAACTGACCCTGTGTCATACCTTGCTTTCCTACCCGAAGGCAATACAAAAAGCCAACCGCTCTCAAAATCCTGTGAGTCGCGGTCGGCTTTCTTTTCGCACCTTCACTGGCCTTCTCCTTGCTGTGGCACTGCCTTGCGCTACGGACGCAACCAGGATGAAGGACAGATATCGCTGTCGACATCCTACCACACAATCGGATTCCTGTCAAATACGCTGTGTGCTTGCACCAGTATGCCGCCCACGACAACCCAATCCCGACGCGCCGAAGCCACAGTCCATGGGCTGGGGCTTCTTTATCATGGTTCCATCGGAAGGGCGCCGGGCGATGAACTTGCCCGGCTATGCTGCAACTCGTGACTAATAATTCTGACACATGTCGGACAGCTTGTCAATGGGTAGATTCCCTACCTTTTCTCGTTTCCCCACCCCATTTCGGCAGGCGCAACTACGTAGAAGCGGGCCTGCGGACCGTTTCGCACGCCACTGAAACCGCGGTTCCCCTTACACTCGAACTGAGTGGGAATCACAAAGCCCCAGTCATTCGACTAGGGCTTTGTAGCCTTCCAACTCAGCAGTTCCATCGGCTGACAGCCAACCTGGCTCCTGCAGAGAGGACACCTTGTCGGCAGCCGGGAGCCGCGTCTGTCGCGTTTCCGCATGACCCCCTATACCACCTCCGCCTCTACTCGCTTGCGGAAGGCCAGTTTGTCGCCTGCCACGTCGGCGACGATGGTATCCCCTTCCTTGAAATCGCCTTGCAGCAGCGCCAGCGCCAGCGGGTCCTGCACGTGCCGCTGGATGGCCCGCTTGAGCGGCCGGGCGCCATACACCGGATCGTAACCCGCATGAGCCAGGAAGCGGCGCGCCGCGTCGGTCAGCTCCAGCGTGAGCTTGCGCTCTGCCAGCAACGCTCGCAGCCGCCGCAGTTGGATCTCCACGATCTGCACCAGATGCTCCCGTGTCAGGCTGTGGAAGACGACGATCTCATCCACGCGGTTGAGGAACTCGGGGCGAAACTGCCCTCGTAATGCAGCCATCACCCGCTCACGGATCGTTTCGTCGCTAAGCCCCTGCTCGTGCAGGAACTGGCTGCCCACGTTGGAGGTCATGATTACGATGCTGTTCTTGAAATCCACCGTCCGCCCGTGACTGTCGGTCAGGCGGCCATCGTCTAGCAGTTGCAGCAGCGTGTTGAAGACTTCCGGATGGGCCTTTTCGATCTCGTCGAAGAGCACCACGGAGTAGGGCTTGCGCCGCACTGCCTCGGTGAGCTGCCCCCCTTCCTCGTAGCCGATGTAGCCCGGCGGCGCGCCGATGAGCCGGCTGACCGTGTGTCGCTCCTGGTACTCGCTCATGTCAATGCGGGTCATGGCCTGCTCGTCGTCGAAGAGGAACTCCGCCAGGGCCCGGGCCAACTCCGTCTTGCCCACGCCCGTCGGCCCCAAGAAGATGAAGGAGCCGATGGGGCGGTCAGGGTCTTGCAGGCCGGAGCGCGCCCTGCGCACGGCATTGGCCACCGCGGTCACGGCTTCATCTTGCCCCACGATGCGCTGGTGCAGCCGCTCTTCCATGCGCAGCAGCTTGTCCATTTCGGCTTCCAGCAGCCGGGCCACTGGGATGCCCGTCCAGGTAGCGACGATCTCGGCGATGTCCTCGGCGCCCACCTCTTCCTTGAGCAACATACCGCGGCTGCCCATCTCGTGCAATTCGGCCTCCACCTGGGTCCGCTCCTGCTCCAGTTCCCTGAGTTTGCCATACTGCAACTGCGAGGCGCGCGCGTAGTCCGCCTGCCGCTGCGCCCGCTCGATCTCCAGCCGCGTGGCTTCGATCTCCTCTTTGAGTTGCGCGTAACGGGCGATGATCCGCCGCTCGCCCTGTAACCGGGCGTCCAGCGCCCGCTGCCCCTCCCGCAGATCGGCCAGTTGCTTCTCCAACGCCGCCAGCCGCTCCTTGCTGGCCTTGTCCTTCTCCTTCTTCAAGGCCTCTCGCTCGATCTCCAGTTGCATCACCTGCCGTTTGATCTCGTCCAGTTCGGCGGGGTCGCTGGTGATCTCCATGCGCAGCCGGCTGGCCGCCTCGTCGATCAGGTCGATGGCCTTGTCGGGCAAGAAGCGGTCGGAGATGTAGCGGTGGCTCAGCGTCGCCGCGGCGATGACGGCGGCGTCGGTGATGCGCACGTGGTGGTGCACCTCGTAGCGTTCCTTGAGGCCGCGCAGGATGCTGATGGTGTCCTCCACGCTGGGTTCTTCGATGAGCACCGGCTGGAAGCGGCGCTCCAGCGCGGCGTCCTTCTCGATGTGCTGACGATACTCGTCCAGTGTGGTGGCGCCTATGGCGTGCAGCTCGCCGCGGGCCAGCATGGGCTTAAGCATGTTGGAAGCATCCATGGGCGCGCCCTCGGCGCGGCCGGCGCCTACCACCGTGTGCAGCTCGTCAATGAACAGAACGATCTGCCCCTCGCTTTCGCTGATCTCCTTGAGCACCGCCTTCAGCCGCTCCTCGAACTCGCCGCGGAACTTCGCTCCGGCCACCAACGCCCCCATGTCCAGTTGCACGACGCGCTTGTCCTTGAGCCCTTCGGGCACGTCACGCCGCACGATGCGCTGCGCCAGCCCTTCGGCGATGGCGGTCTTGCCCACGCCCGGTTCGCCGATGAGCACGGGGTTGTTCTTCGTCCGCCGGCTGAGGATCTGGATGACGCGCCGGATCTCCTCGTCCCGCCCGATGACTGGGTCCAGCTTGCCGCGGCGGGCCAGTTGGGTGAGGTCGCGACCGTACTTCTCCAGCGCCTGATACGTTGCCTCCGGCGTCGGTGTGGTCACCCGCTGCGAGCCGCGGATGCCAGCCAGCGCCTGCAAGATACGATCTTTGCTGATGCCCATGCGCTGCAACAGCCTATACACACCATCGCCTGTTTTGTTGGCCAAGGCAATGAACAGGTGCTCCGTGGAGACGTACTCATCACGCATCGTCTCCGCTTCGCGCTGCGCCTGGTCGAGCACCTGCTGCAACTCCGGGCTGACCCCCACCTGCATGGCGGTGCCGTAGACCTTGGGCTTGCGCTGCAATTCCGCCTGCGCCTGCTCCAGCAGCAACTGTGGGCTTAACCCCAGCGACTGCACGATCTGCGGCACTACACCATCGGCCTGCTGCAGCAGCGCCAACAGAAGATGCTCCGGCTCGATCTGTCCATGATTGTAGCCCCGGGCTTGTTCCTGGGCCCCGAAAATCGCCTCTTGTGCCTTCTGTGTGAATTTGTCCAGTCTCATGATACCTCACCTGGCGCGTGAAACGTGAAACGACTCCTCTGAAAAAACGCACTACGGCAGAAGTGACACGTGGGGCAGGCTTTCGAGCCTGCCGAGCAGCCTGGAAAGGCTGCTCCACATGCGGCTTTTGCCCCAATGCGAAAAAGCCCGGAATCGTCAGTAGAGATCACCATTCCCTCGCTTAGACAGTCCATATAGACAATCATAGACGATACACTGGGCGCTGTCAAATGGCAATGGGTGATGTGTGCAGATGCAAGTCAGAGGGGGAAGTCGGCCACTTGCTGACCTTGAACGCACCGTCCACAGCGTCCAGGATCACGTCATAGGACGAAGTACCATCGGCGGAGGAATGGAAGGTCAGCCCGACACCGTTGCCGCTCAGCAGGTTCAACCAGAATGTCCTCCACATTCCAGCCCTTTTGGTCTATCAACTCGATGAAGGCACGGGGGAAGAGCAGCTTCACCTCGACGGCAACCTGCCCTTCATCCGGCACGGCGACCGCACCTCCCTCCAGACGGGCCGTGGCGGTCATGGTGACGGTGTTTCGTAGCATCTCTTCATCCGTTGCGCTGGGCATACACTGCGTGTCCCCAACGCGACAGTTTCCTGACTGTACCCCAGGCCCGACCGGAGTTTCCAGTGTGCTCGGCGGCCTCCGGTCGGGCCGTTGTCAGAGTTAAGGAGACGCAGTGAAGGGATCAGCGAGAGCATGCTCATCGGCTTGCCCGCTCTCCAGCTCTCCGCTAGCGTCGGAGGACCACCGGGGCATAGACCCGGTATCCTACGGCGATGTGTACGCTTGCTTCGCTCACCATGCCATCACTGTCGGTGGCCATCAGGGTAATCTCCTGACTGCCAGGCGAGGAGCTTTCCACTGTGACGTCACTCCCTTCGCCCAGCGGTCCGTCGAGGTCGGAGAACCAGGCCAGGGTCTCTTCAGACATCGGGCCATCTTCCGGGTCTGTGGCCAGCCCGGCCAGCATCAATCGTTCCCCCGGCTGAATCCACTTGCCGTCGCGCGGTTCCAACAGGAAGACCAGAGGGGGTTTGCGGTTGACCTGGAATGGCCCGTCGCTCATGTCTGCCGTCGTGTTGACGCCATCGCTCACGGTTACCTTCACCAGAGCCTCGTCACTCCCGGGGATGTCCGAGCCATCCACCTCGATGTGATCTTCCTGCACATTCACCCCCAGTAGGTCCCACGTTTCGCCACCGTCGGCAGAGTACAGTACGTGTGCTGCGATGGGGTCGCCATCAACATCCTCTGCCTGCCAGGAGATGGTGAATGGGCCAGCGCCTTCCCAGCCTTCGCCGCCATTGGGGCTCAGAACCGTGACTGTGGGAGGGTTGGGACTGACTTCGACCAACCGCAGGAGCTGATCCCCGTGGAAGAAAACTATGTGCGCTGTCTCCGCAGGATAGGGCATCCACTCACGGAAGTGTCCATAGGAGTGTTGCGTCTCCGTGGGCGCCGGTTCCTGGGCCGCGCCCAGGCTACCGGGTGGACCATCGACGTCGAAGTGGCGTACGAAGAGAACCATTCCGCGTGCGTCTTCCAGTTCAACCCGATAGGGTCCCTCACCAGGTTCGTCGTGAGCACCTTCCGGCCGGTCCTCGATCCAGAATGGTCGGACGTCGACCTGATCATCCTCGCCTATCCAGCCCTTGACGAGGATATGCGGTACCTCGCGGCCTTCAGCGGACCTTGCCTGGGCCATCGGCATGGCCAAGAGTATGCCGTTCCAGTTGTAGGGCGATATCCACTTCGGCCCACAGTAGGACATCAGATCGCGGTGGGTCGAAGGGTTGAAGGTGCTGCCGCTGTAGACATTCACGCCCACCTCCCCGATGGTCGCACCAGGCAGGGTGCTGGGCCAGCTAGAGTCGACGTTGGCCGGGTTGCCACAGGGGGCGTGTTGGCGGCCGAAGTTGTGTCCCAGCTCGTGGGCCAAGGTGGGGCCACTTCCGCTGGTCAGGAGGCCTGCGGCGGCATGGCCCGGAGTGCGTCCGCAGCCAGAGTAGAGATGCTTGACGTTCGGATGCACTAGTCCATAGACGAAAGCATTGGTGGGCCGGTTCTTCCACTTGTCGTAGATGTCGTCCATATCGTCAACCAGGGAGTCCCAGCCATCGCCGCAGCCATTGCCGCCGGTGGTCGTGTAGTCGTAGTCGGCCGTGATCACCCCTTTTGCCCTGTGCCAGACCTTGACCTGCGCCACAGGGAAGACGGCCCGCAGCCAGGCAACCATGTTGTTGAAGTCGGTGTTATTCTTCACCGAAGGTACCAGCCCAGAAGCTTTCACCGGCACGAAGCCTACGTTGAGCGTCTGGTTCGATCTGAAATAGACCTCTTGCACGGTCAGATCGTTGTTGGCCACGCTCGTCTCCGGTACGGTACCCTGGGGATTGACGCGCGCCAGAAGGCGAGCCTTGCCGCTCGCTATCCAGGACGAAGGCAGAATAAAGTTGTAACTCTGGTTCCACGAGAGCCGCTTGGTGTTGGTCACCGTCGTATTGGACACAGGCCCCGACGCCAGGCTCAGGGGGGAACCTGGCAGAGGAGTGATCAAGCCGCCGAGGTAGGGAACGCTCCAGCCGTGTAGCTCAACCTTGACAGGAGATACAGCGCCAGCCGCTGCCCCACCGGCGACGTACACCCTGACTGCTGTCTTCTTGCCTGCTGCCAGAGTGACGCTGTTGCCCATGTCCTGAATGGCTTGCGTGACCTCAACTCCCTGTACCGTGAGATCGGCGTTGCCGCTGAGGCTCACCTCCAGAGTGTAGTCCTGGTTGTGATAGGTCGTATTCCCTGGTGGGCCCACGCCGTACACCGATACACGCCACTCGCCGGGCATGTTGTTGGCAGTGAAGGTGATGCTCTCATTGGACTTGCCGGTATTGTTGGAGTAGGCCGCCATGGTTGTATCGGGCCGGCGCAGGATCATGTCAAAGTCAGCCGGCAGATCCTTCAGAGTGGCAGCTATGGTCACCGTCTGCCCGCCCACCACGTAGAACTTGTAGAAGTCAATGTCTCCCTGGGGACAGATGGCCCCGTAGTGTTTGTGGTAGACTCCGGTCTGAGGCATGCTGGGCGTCAGCGCCGTGGCACTGGCGAAGGTGTCCCCGGCCTCGTCTGGGTCACAGGGGAAGTCGAGCGTGCCCTTCAGCTTATAGGGCTTCATCCCACTCCATTGACCAGGGTTCTTGCCTCGAACCAGAACACGCCAATCGCCGTCCTTGTAGGCCATAAGGTTGATGTACTCCCACTTCTCGGCCCCCCACCGGTCGGAGATGGCCTTTTGGACACCATCGGGATCGAACAAGACCATGTCGTAGTCATAGGGCATGTCGGAGACCCACAGGCTCACATCTTGACCAGACTCGACGGCGAATTTCCACCAATCCACGTCGCCGCTAGGACAGAGGTACTCGGAAATCTCGCTGCCGTCGGCCGAGAACTGCGTCGCCGTCGAGAAGCTGTCGCCGGCCCCATCTGCCTGCGGACACGGAGAGGTAGGAGTCGCGGTTGGCGTGAATGTCGCCGTGGGTGTGGGAGTCTGCAAAGGGCCTGCTGGTCGCACGCTCAGCACCAGCCGCGGACAGAAGGTCTGCTGCCGGCTTTCGAAGGCCCGCCTCCAATAGGTACCCGACTCCGGTCCCCGCAACTCCAGGCCCCAGTTGTCTCGTGTCCCATCTACCCAGTTCTGCACCAGGGACCGGACATTCCAGCCGAAAACGGCCGGAGTGGAACTGTCCACCACCACCTGCGTTTCTGGCGACGAAGCGACCAAAGGTTGGTTGTCCCAGGTCACACTCATCTCATCCCAGAGATCGTCGATGGCGTACAGGTCCAGGGGCGCCTGGACAAGTCCATCGGCAACCACCTGCGCCGCCTCGAAGAAGGCACTGACCACGTCCGAACCAGGCGGCAGCCATGAGAGTTCGAAGCGCAACAGGGTGCGGCTGACTTCCGGCTCACCCGGCCCCCAGCCGTTGCCAACGCTCAGCTCGGGATGTGTCCCATAGTTCGTGTGGGGATTGCCCTGATGGACCCAGGCGTCTTCCACGGCGCAGACCGTGATATTGACGACTCCGCCTGGCGTGGGCGTTGGAGTTGCCGTAGCCCCTGCTGCAGTGATAACGAAACCATTGCCTCCGTAGTAGTCCGGTTCTGGCTCCGTGAAGTGTAGCCACCCGTCGGCCGTGGCTTGTCCCCCCGACTCCGACCAGGCCTCCACTACCTGGTACCTCGCATCGCTGATGATCAGGTTGAAGTGAGGGGGAGCCTCCTTCGCGGCCAGAGCACGCACCGGGGCACTGTAGCTCAGCAAGAAGAAGCCTCCCTCGCCCGTCTCGCTCGTTGCCAGACGCTCGCCCAGTTCCCTGGGGTGATGGGATCCAAACAGCCCCACCTCAACGCCCGGTGGCGCCGGTCGCCGCCCGAAGCCCTCGTCCAGCAGCACCTGGCCTTCGAACTCCCAGGGCCTGGCGCCGCACGCCTGCAGGCTGACGTCGTCCAGCAGGAAGCTGCTGGGTTCCTCTGCGTCTGTATGCACCAGGAAGGTCATGGCCACATCCTGGCCCGCATAGGCAGCCAGGTCCACAGTCTCATGTTGCCATTGCCCCAGGGGCGTTATTGCCCGCAGCGTCCGCAGGTTGTCCGCCTGCTCGTCGTACTGAACGATCACCTCGACGGCATCACCGGGCTGCTCGATCTCGCTCTCCGCCAGCCACCAGAACTCCAGACGCACGGGATTGGCGCCGGCGGGGATGGACACCCCTTGCAGTAGCTCCCCTTCGGCGTTGTCACCACCGCCCAGCCAGGCGCCATGGACGCTGTCGCGCCCGTCACCCAGCCCCACTGCTCCAAACCTGGCCCAGGGCTCCAGCGAACCGCTCTCGAAGTCGCCGTTCTCCAACAGCTCCTGACAGTCGGCCGGCAGCGTGGGCGTCACGCTGGGCGTGGGGGTAGGCGTATCGGTAGCACGCGTGCCCGTGGGCGTGTCCGTCGGCCGCTCGGTCGGCGTTGTCGTCGGCGTGGGTGTCCACGTGGGAGTTCTCGTGGCCGTCGGCGTGTTCGTGGCCGGCCCCCGATCCCAGAACTTGTTTCCCGTCAGCGTCTTGCCATCCAGCGGGATGACGTATTCGATCCAGTTGCTGGTCCTCACCGTCCCACCAATGCTCCTCGCCCCGGCGGAGGTATAGTCCGTCGGGTCCGTCTCTCGAATGTGATAGTACTCATAGGCGCCGTCATCGTCATAGACCGTCAGACCGTACCAGCCGACGGGGTCGGTCGTCGTTCTGCGGATTAGAGTGCCGGGGTCCGGGTATTGGTTGTTCGCACCATAGACCGACACTGTGACGCCCTGCAATGGCTGTGAGTTCGGCGGTTCGACGCCCACATCTCCTTTGTACACCCGCCCCTGGAAGGTCCACTCGGCTGCAGGTCTCTGTTCTGCTTGCGCTGCGCCTGGTTCAACGCCGGCCATTGCGATCTGCTCGCTCAGGCCAGCCAGACTCATGGCTCCCAGGAGCAGAGCCGCGGCCAGCAGCACCGTGATGATCAGACCTTTCCGTGTGAGCAAGTTCTTCGCTTGCATAATCGCACCTCCATTTCGTGGTTTCTTGCTCCCTCTGCTACCACTCCGAAAGCAGCACATTTGGGCCTGCTACCGATGTCGGCGCAACACCAGCGGCACGTAGGCACGGTTGCCCCACAACCGCCCGTAGATGTCCACGTTACCGGTCGCCGCGGGATCATCGTCGAACGCCACCAGAAAATCGCCCAGTGGTCCGCTGACCACGGCGGCGTGATCGGCGTCGTAGCGCCCGCTGACATGGGTACCCTGGCCCAGGAAAGCGCCACCCTTGGCAACGGCGCGCCCGTAGATGAGATCCCACTTCACCCAAGGCGCCTGCGGATCCGTCAGGCGGCGGGTCCAGGTGACCAGGAACTGCCCTGCGCCCTCGCTGCCCGCAACTGCCGGATTGGTCTCGTTCTCTGTGCTGCTGGCGATGACCTTTTTGGAGGCGCCCATGGGACTTCCCTCGCCCGTCATCCGCCGACCGTGAACATTGATGTCCCCCGGGGCCACAGTTTCTTCCCAGACGACCAGGTAGAGGCCCTGGTTCGGAGTGGTGGGGATGGCCGCTACCGCAGGAGCCGTCTCGTCCGCCTCTCCTCTCCTGATCAAAATCGATTCGGGATGCATCGGCGTTCCGTTGCCCTGTACCCGCCGTCCGTAGATGTCGTAGAGACCGGGTCCGGGATCTCGCTGCTTCCAGACCACCAGGTACTCGTTGCGAGAGCGGTTGTAGGCCAGGTCGGGCTCGTAGCGGGGGGCTCCGACGGGATCCGGGGAGATGCCGATGATACTGCCCTCGACCGCCGCCGTGCTCGACAGCCGTTGTCCGGCCACCTCCGCGCCGAATTCCCAGTGGTACTCCCAGACCACCAGGTATTTGTTCGAGGTGGAGGCATAGCCTACAGTGGGCTTCTTGAAGGCGTCATTAAATGTGGGTGGACTGGCGACGGTGACCTCTCCGCCCAGGAGTTGGCCTGTGGCCGAGACGCGTTGGGCGCGGATACTGTACTCGGCGCCATGCTTGTGCTCCCAGACCACCAGGTATTCATTGCGCTTGCTGTTGTAGGTCACATCTGGGTAGCGTCGCTCGGCTCCTTGTCCGGCAATGACGTAGAACGGACCTCCGATCTTGCTTCCGCTCTTCGCCACCCGCTGCGCTTGAATGTCGTCGTTTCCCGGACGGTCGTTGTACCACACCACCAGGTACTCCTGGCGCTGGGAGTTGTAGGCGACGGCAGGGGACACAGCGTCAACACTCTGGTTACTGATGCGGAAGTCGTAGCCAATGGGGCCCCCAGCGTTGGCAACTCCGGAACCGACAACTATCATCACGATGCTGGCGAAGAGGATGGTGATCAGTACTCTCTTGGCTGACATGTCTCTCTCCTTTCGAATGCTGGCTAGTACGCAGTTGCGTAGATGTGATGGCGTAGCCTGGCCCCTTGCGAGCGCCCCAGACGGGCACAAGCTACCTATCACTTGGGCGATGGGCTCTTGGCGTAGCGGTTGTGCAACCAGAGCCTAAACCGTTCTGAACGGTCATCATCCTTCTTCCTCTGCTCTGAAAACGGAGTAGTTAGGATCCCATCGGTTCTCCTGACCGGCCAGGAACTGTGGAGCCCTCTGTGACCAGGTGAGGAAGCTAGAACTCTCTCCCTGCCAGCGGACCATTGGAGCAGCGGCGAGGAGAGGGCCTTGTCGTCCTCCTGCAAACCAGACAAGAACCGCTCCGTCTAGCTCTGCACGAGCATGCCCTACGGCAGTTGCCAACCCTTCAGGTCATCGAACGTGGCCGTGGCCCGGAACAGGACCACGCCCAGCCGGCCGGGTGAAGACCCGGGTTTGCGGGGAGAGGGCAGGGACAGGTTCGGCGCTTCTGCTTGTCAGGCCAACACTCGGGGCCAGCAAGACCACTGCCAGCAGCAGGGCCGCCAGCCCAATTCCTAGCATCGTTCTTCTCTCTTTCATTTCGTTTTCTCCTTTCCAAGGGCCAAGGCAGGGAAACCTGCCCACCAGAGGTGCCGTCCCCACGCTCGGAGACAGCGGACTATGTGGAACACAGGGGGTTGTGACGATTGCAGCCGATCTAGCCAGATTATGCCATCGGGCACCAAAATCAGCAAAGGTGCTGATTCTTGCCCTGGGGCAGTGCTGTTCTCTTCTACATGTTTTTGACAAACCAACGTAACGGTTGTGCAACCGGAGCCCAAACCATTCTAAACCGGCCAGAACCGGCACTTTTGCTACTGAACAGCCTTGGGGTTGTCGGTCAGACGCCGGGGCAATAAGGCAATCCTGTGCCCGCTTGGCTGTGGGGGTAGCTGGGGAGGCAAAACACGGAGGGCGGGCTAGGGACCCCTTCTGCGTGTGGAGTCAACAAGACATTGGGCCACGCTCTACTACGCGCTGCGTGCTCTCAGGGTCTTTGGCCCCTCATCCTGCGCTCGCCTGAATTGGATGTAGCGCTCAGTGTCCTCTGCGGGGAACTGGGCCAGGAATTCGCGAGCATAGCGCTGCCGGTGATCGTGGTAGATGGGGTCGTCGAGACCGGCGTTGTGCAGTTCCATCCCCAGGTCAGAGCGCCAATTGAAGACACACTGCATCATGCCAGGGTAGGCATCATCAAAGGCGGTCACGGTTCGCATCTCCGGCGTGGCCATCCGTTTGATCATCTCCCACGTCTCCAGCCAGCGGTCGCAGGCAGCGGCTGCTTGACCCGCGTCCAGCAACGCGTAGCCCTCCTGCATCAGGTCGTCGAGTTGCTCCTGCGGCGTCAACTCTATAGGCGGCAAGGCGCCTGCTATACCTGTGGCCGGTGTTTGGCTTCGCCCTGTTCGAAGGCATCTATGACGCGCAGAGCGGCTCGCCCCCTCCGCTCGCCCACCTGGTGGCGGAGGGACGCCCGTAGCGCATCGAGTAGCAACCTGTTGACCTCCGGGCTATCGCCGCCATCCTCGATCTGCATTTCGAGAGCATTGAGGATGCCGTTGAGCTTGCGAAAG
>Ga0075114_10001331_pt1 | contig 13342 bp, 10 predicted proteins | sample AntAceMetag02UKM_FD_69784 | JGI IMG/M metagenome (GOLD analysis project Ga0075114, IMG submission 69784) | Saline lake microbial communities from Ace Lake, Antarctica - Antarctic Ace Lake Metagenome 02UKM | ecosystem: Environmental > Aquatic > Non-marine Saline and Alkaline > Saline | place...
TGGCCGCCGCCGTCGGAGCAACGGGGGAGATGGTAGATCGCGTCGCTGCCCGGGTGGTGGCGGAGCGGCAGATACGACTGGATCGGGCAGAGGAGATACTGGAAGAGTTGGTGGGCAGGGGTTAAGGGTGATGATGCGCATCAGAGAGGCGTTGCGGCCCTGGTGGATTGCGGGACTGGTAGGAGCAGCGGCGAACTTCGTGCTGCTGGCACCGGGCATGGGCGTGGCGCTGGGCGCGCTGCCCGTGGGGCTGGTGCTGGGACTCTGGATCGGGCGCAAGGCGCGGCAACTGGCTCAGGGTGATGGCGAGACCGCCCGCCGATTGGCGCTGTGGGGCGGGCTCGTCGCCGGCGGCATGGCCATGCACGCTGAGATGCTGTACGGGCTCACGCTACTCCTGCTTTTCGGCCCGGCGGAGATGGGCCGAGCGTTCACGCCGGAGTTGTACGGCCCCTTCCCCTGGCTGCGCGGCTGCTGGCCGTCTGCGCTGGACAGCATCGGAGCCTTCTGGATTCTACAGACTTTCGGTTTTGCGCTAACAGGTTACACGCTGGCCACGCTCACCGCCTGGCTTTGGGCGCGGCGTAGAGCGACGGATGGCAGGAAAGCAACGACAGATTGACTTGAGCCGCGAGGGTTTGGAGGTATGAGCGACGATCGTGAGGTCAGAGCAGATGTTCTGCTGAAACCGGACCGCGATGTGGGCATCGTTGGCTACGGGGCCTATGTGCCTCGCTACCGGCTGCCCGCTGCGGAGATCAACCGCATCTGGAAGGGTGGCAAGGGAGGACTACCGCTGAAGGAGAAGGCGGTGCCGGGCCTCGACGAGGACACGGTCACCATGTCCATCGAAGCGGCGCGCAACTCCCTGGCGCGGGCGCAGATTGACCCGCAACAGCTCCGTGCCGTCTGGGTGGGCAGCGAATCACATCCCTACGCCGTCAAGCCCACCTCCACCATCGTCGCCGAAGCGATCGGGGCGACGCCGGGCGTGCAGGCCGGCGACTGGGAGTTTGCCTGCAAGGCGGGCACAGAGGCAATGGTCGCCGCCATCGGTCTGGTAGGCTCGGGCATGGCCCGCTACGCGCTGGCCATCGGCATGGACACAGCCCAGGGCCGGCCAGGAGACGAGCTGGAATACACAGCCGCCGCTGGCGGCGCCGCCTACATCTTCGGCCCCGCCGAGGAGAGCCTGGCGGTCTTCGAGGGCTCCTATTCCTACGTGACCGACACACCCGATTTCTGGCGACGGCCAAACATGCACTACCCCAGCCACAGTTTCCGCTTCACCGGCGAGCCAGCCTATTTCCGCCACGTTGTCTCCGCAGCCGAGACACTGCTGGCGGCGCTGGGCCGCACACCAGCCGACTACCGCTACGCCGTCTTCCATCAGCCGAACAGCAAGTTCCCGCGGCGAGCGGCGCAACGGCTGGGCTTCACGCCGGAGCAGATCGAGGCCGGGCTGCTGGTGTCCGTGATCGGCAACACCTACGCTGGCTCGTCGCTCATCGGCCTCAGCAGTGTGCTCGACAAAGCGGAGCCGGGCGACCGCGTGCTGCTGGTCTCCTTCGGCTCCGGCGCTGGATCGGATGCTCTCTCGCTGGAGGTCACCGAGCGTATCAGTGAGCGGCGGCGGCGCGCCCCCAGCACGCGAGACTACGTCCGGCGGCGCAAGGAGATTGACTACGGCACGTACGTGCGCTACCGCCGCAAGTTGCATACACACTGAGCAGAGTTGGGAGGTTCGTAGTAGGCGCTTCAGCGCCTCTGGCTGACCAAGAATACCGCTGAAGCCGCTACTACGAACCTGAGCGTCTGTCCTTGCCCTTGTGTGCTTGTGTACTTGTCTACTTATTTACTTGTTTCCTCGTCTACCACCGGAGGTTGGAGCCTTGCGCGACGTCAGCATCATAGGCATTGGACAGACGCCGGTAGGCGAACTGTGGGAGAAATCATTGCGTCATCTGGCGCACGACGCCATCGTGGCCGCGCTGCGGGACGCGGGCACCGAGCAGGCCGACGCGCTCTACGTGGGCAACATGCTCTCGGGCGAGTTGGCCGAGCAGGAGCATCTGGGCGCGCTTTTCGCCGACTTCGTCGGGCTGCGCGGCATCGAGGCCTTCAAGATCGAAGCGGCCTGCGCCTCAGGCGCCGCGGCCTTGCGCGTGGGCCACATGGCCGTCGCTAGCGGCCTGTACGACATGGTCATTGTCTGCGGGGTGGAGAAGATGACCGACGCTATCGGCGCAGACACTACGGCGGCACTGGCCCTGGCCGCCGACCAGGAATACGAGGTCAGCCACGGCGTCTCCTTCGTGGCCCTCAACGCCTTGCTCATGCGCCGCTACATGTACGAGTACAACGCGCCCCACGAGGCCTTCGCCGGTTTCAGCGTCAACGCTCACCGCAACGGTGCTGGCAACCCCAACGCCATGTTCCGCCGGCCGATCGCCGCTGAAACCTATCGCCAAGCGGCCATGATCGCCGACCCCATCAACCTGATGGACTCCTCGCCCATCTGCGACGGAGCGGCAGCGGTGGTGCTGGCTCCATCTCACTGGGCAGGCGACGGGCGCGGCAGCGGGCCCGCCGTGCGTATCCTGGCCTCCACCAGTGCTACCGACACCCTGGCTATCCACGACCGCCGTGACCCGCTGTTCCTGGAGGCAGCCTATCTTTCCAGCCAGAAGGCCTACGTGCAGGCGGGCGTGACACCGGCCGACATTGATCTGTTCGAACTGCACGATGCCTTCAGCATCATGTCCGCGCTCTCGCTGGAGGCTACTGGCTTCGCCCTGAAAGGCGAGGGGGTGCGCTGGGCCGAAGCCGACGGCGAGCGCATTGCCATTGACGGTGAGTTGCCCCTCAGCACCATGGGCGGACTCAAGGCCCGAGGCCACCCGGTGGGCGCAACGGGAGTCTACCAGGTGGTGGAGCTGGTGCAGCAATTGCGGGGCGAGGCGGGGGTCAACCAGGTGAAGGATGCGCGCCTGGGCATGGCCCAGAACATCGGAGGCAGTGGGGCAACGGCGATCACGCACATCCTGGCAGCGGAGTGATGGTGGGTTGTGGGTAAGCCATTTGGGGTGAATAAGCTCGGTTGAGACACGTGTGTCCATCGCTGAGGTTCACCAGGACCTATCAAAACCTATCAGCCTCGCCCTCACTGGCGTCTTGATAGAGAATGAGAGATGATTTGTGGTAAAATATGCTCGGTTCACAACTGGCCGCGTCCAGCTCGCGTCTATGTCAACTTAGGAGGATTGTCAACAGCATGAGAATCGCACGGAATTGGCGTACCCGCCAGCAACGCTATAGCCTGGTGGGCGAGGTTTGCACAGAATGCGGCAACAAGATCTTCCCGCCGCGGGACGTCTGCCCGCATTGCACGGAACCGGCACAGCTCCCTTACACCCTCAGCGGGCGAGGGGAGGTGTATTCCTATTCGACGATGTACAGCGCCCCCAAGGGATTTGAAGAATACTTGCCCTACACGGTCGCCTTGGTACAACTGAAGGAAGGGCCGATGCTTACCGCCCAACTGACGGATGTAGACCCTGACGAGGTGCGCATTGGCATGCCGGTGGAGATGGTGACGCGCAGAATTCGCGAGGACGGTGAAGCAGGGCAGATTCTCTACGGCTACAAGTTCCGTTCTGTGTTAGCAGAACAGGCTGCGGCATAGCGTATATACCAGGTGCAACGCTCTTTGTTCAAGTGCGTTGCACCTTTGTCTATCAATCTACCGAACTACTAACCTACCGAACTGCCCCCCCCCAACAACCCCAGCGCCTTCTCAGTCACACGCTCGGCTGTGAGGCCGTATTCCTCCATGAGCACCTTGTAGGGCGCGGACGCGCCGAAGCGATCCACAGTCACGGTAGCCCCTTCGGCACCCACGTACTTGTGCCAGCCTTGGGAGATCCCCGCCTCGACCGCCACTCGGGGCGGTCCAGACGGTAACACCGCCTCCCTGTACTCCTGCGGCTGGGCATCGAACAGTTCCCAACTGGGCAGGGAGACGACGCGGGCGGCCACGCCCCGTTCGGCCAGTAGCTGGCGAGCCGCCAGGGCCACCGACACCTCCGATCCGCTGCCGATGAGAATTACCTCCGGCGCGGCGTCGTCGGCCAGGACATAACCGCCCCGCTCGACCCCCGCGCGCAACTCTTCGGCTGGGATGTCCAGGACCGGCAGGCCCTGGCGAGTGAGGGCCAGCGCCACCGGCCCGTGGTCATGCTTCAGCGCCACGCGCCAGGCCTCCACTGTTTCCCGAGCGTCGGCGGGACGAATGACGGTCAGATTCGGAATGGTCCGCAGCGCGGCCAGGTGCTCCACCGGCTGGTGAGTGGGGCCGTCCTCGCCCACGCCGATGCTGTCGTGGGTGAAAACGTAGATGACATGGGCTCCCATCATGGCCGCCAACCGGATGCTGGGACGCATGTAGTCGCTGAAGACGAGAAAGGTGCCGCCGTAGGGAATGATGCCGCCATGCATCGCCAGGCCATTGAGAATACCGCCCATGCCGTGCTCCCGCACGCCGAAGTGCAGATTCCGCCCGCTGAAGTTACCACGCTGGATGTCGTCATAGCCCTTGAGATAAGTCTTGTTAGAGGGATGCAGATCGGCAGAGCCCCCGAGCAGTTCCGGCACGACCGAGGCGATGGCGTTGAGTGTGGTTCCCGAAGCGGCGCGGGTGGCCATCGCCCCGTCGTCAGGCGTGAAGAGGGGCAGCGCGTCCTCCCAGTCGTCGGGCAGCTCTCCGGCTATGACCCGCTCGAACTCGGCGACAAGGTCGGGGTAGGCCTCGCGGTAGCGGCCAAAGAGCTCGCTCCAGGCCTCTTCGCGGGCCGCGCCCTCTTGGCGAGCGGCACGAAAGACGGGCAGCACCTCGTCTGGAATGTAAAAGCGAGGCTCCTGCGGCCATCCCAGGTTCTCCTTGGTCAGTCGCAACTCCTCCTCCCCCAGCGGCGATCCGTGCACTCCGGCGGTGTCCTGCTGGTGTGGGCTGCCGAAGCCGATGTGCGTGCGGCAGGCGATGATAGAAGGTCGCTCCGTGTCCGCCTGCGCGGCGCGGACGGCTGCCTCCACATCTGCCTGATTGTGACCATCCACCCGCTGCACATGCCACCCGTAGGCGGCGAAGCGAGCCGGGACGTCCTCGGTGAAGGCCAGCGTCGTCGGGCCCTCAATGGAGATGTGATTGTCGTCGTACAGGTAGATGAGCTTGCCCAGGCCCAGGTGCCCGGCCAGCGAGGCCGCCTCATGGGAGAGGCCTTCCATTAGATCGCCGTCGCTGACGATGGCGTAGGTGAAGTGATCTACTATGGGGAAGCCGGGGCGGTTGAAGCGCGCCGCCAGCCACCGTTCAGCCAGAGCCATGCCCACGCCAGCGGCGAACCCTTGCCCCAGAGGGCCGGCGGTTAGCTCGACCCCTGGCGTCAACCCATGCTCCGGATGGCCAGGCGTGCGGCTGCCCCACTGGCGGAAGCTCATTAGCTCCTCCAGCGGCAGATCGTAGCCGGTGAGGTGCAGCAGCCCGTAGAGGAGCATGGAACCGTGACCGGCCGAAAGGACGAAGCGGTCGCGGTCGGGCCACTGGGGATCGGCCGGATTGTGCTTGAGGAAGCGGGTCCAAAGGACATAGGCAGCGTCGGCCATGCCCATGGGCAGGCCGGGATGGCCCGAATTGGCCTTCTGCACGCCATCGGCGGCCAGCATCCGCAGCGTGTCGGCACACAGCCGATCCAGAGGTTTTCTATCCGTCGCTGTGACGGGGGCATCTTTCTTCGTCATCGCCTGACTCTCCTTCACATGTCAATAATCGCTGCTGAAGCGCATTGAGCCATAGAATACCCCAGCCAGGCTGTTCACGCAAGTTCAGCTCCAGGTTATCCCGGCAAAGCTAACGGAGACTCAACAGAGCTGCATTGACCTTGGAGTTGGTATCGCACGCTTGAGTCAGGGCTTGTCATCTCGACAAACCAGCGCTATAATTAGTCGCCGTTGCACCGTGCAGCCCTGCGAGATTGCGCTCATCTCATTGCGCTCATCTCAAGGAAGATCAATGGACATCAGCTTCTTTGTTCGGGGACTCATCATAGGCTTCTCCATTGCCGCTCCTGTCGGGCCGATCGGTGTGCTGTGCATGCGCCGCACACTGGCAGAAGGGTGGGCTTCTGGTCTCGTCTCCGGTTTGGGAGCAGCCACGGCCGATGCCATCTACGGGTGCATCGCTGGATTCGGACTGACCTTCATTTCCAGCTTCTTGATCAGCCAACAGGCCTGGGTGCGGTTCGTAGGCGGAGTGTTCCTCTGCTATTTGGGCCTCAGAACCTTGCTGAGAAGACCTGCTGAACAGGCGGCTTCGGTCGCGGGGAGAGGACTGATCAGCGCTTATGCCTCGACCTTCCTGCTCACTCTCACCAATCCGCTGACCATTCTCTCCTTCGCTGCCATATTCGCTGGATTGGGAATGGCAAGCTCCGAAGGCAACTATGTCTCTGCGGCCATCTTGGTCCTGGGAGTATTCACCGGCTCAGCTCTATGGTGGCTTCTCCTGAGCGGCGGTGTTGGCTTGTTCCGCACAAGGTTCACCGTCCGCAGCCTGCTCTGGGTGAACAGAGTGTCCGGCGCGGCCATCATTGGGTTTGGCCTGTTTGCTTTGTCGAGTCTGATAGTGAGTGTCCCCGTCGGTGGGTGAGGCTGGAACGGGACAGACAGCTAGAAGATCTCGGAAGGTGTCTTATGTGAAGCTGGTGTTTCCACACCGGCTTCCTCCCCTGGCTGCTACGGAAAGCCGCCCTACGTCTGATAGGAGGTAACCCCATGCAGAGAGTATCTGTTGTGCTACCGCTGAGCTTCTTGCTGCTGGCAGGGTTGGCTGTACCGGCAGGGGCTGTGATCACGCCGATGGGGCCGCAGGAGATGCTTCTGGATCCCATCGCCGGCCGCTTGTACACTTACCTGGCCTACGACAACCGCATCCTGGCTATGGATGTGGCCAGCGGTCTACTGGTCAGCATCATCACCGAAGTGGGTATTCTCGGTGATCGCTACGAGGGCACGGGCATCCGGACGATCGCCTTGGACGAGCAGGCCGGACGCCTCTTTGCCATCAGCAGTGCGGAGCGAGGGCCGGACGGTCAGTCCTGGACACTGTACGTCATAGACACCACCCAAGGAACAATCGTGCAGAAGCTCTCTATGGGAGTGTCGCCCTCGCCGTCGCACAGCCAGTTGCTGACCGATCCGGTCCACAGCAAGCTATACGCCGTTGGCGAGACGGACACCCTGGTCTATGACACAACCTCGCTGGCCGACCTGGGCACGCTGCCTGGCGGTCGCTGGGCTCTGATCGACCGTGAGAGCGATAAGCTCTACCTCGTGGATGATGAAGGTCTCGCTGTGATCAACACGGCCGATGATACGATACTGATGGAGGCGCCCAGACCGCAGGGGTTTCCCTTCGGGATGGCGGTGGACCCGCTGCGCGACCGCTTCTACCTGGCCCTGGAGGGTGCGATCCATGTGTTGGACACCGCCACTCAACAGTGGCTGGACCCGCTGCTGAACGTGCCGTCCATCATCTTCGCTCTGGCCATTGACCCTGGCGACGGCGAGCTTTATATCGCCGGCAGAGAAGAGGGCGGCGACATGATGAACTTCTACGTCTTTGTCCTATCGCCGGACACGGGCGAGCACAAGACCACCATTACGTTTCAGGAGCCGCCGGCGCCGGAAGGATACGAATGCCTCGGCTATGAGTGGGTCAATATGGGCAGATGGACGCTGGCGCCTGACGGCGGCACGATCTACGGCTCCGGCAATACCATGTCCCGCTGCCGCCCCGAAGCACACCTGGCTTTCGTTCTGGACACTGAGGCGGAAATGGTCGTGGAATGGCTGCCCCGCCTGCCGACACTTCCGGACACCGGAGGGCAACTGGCGAGCGGAGGCTGGCTGGCTCTGGCCGGTTTCGGACTATCATTGTGTGGCATTCTCGTCTACTGCCTGCAGAGCAGGCCCGCGAAGAGTTCCTATCACTGAATCCCCTGAAAGGGATTACGTCCCATGTCTCTGATTGAATTGCCAGCGAGTTGAGAGACTGGACATTGACACTAGCCGAGCATGCCGCGCGGGGAGCGGTTGGCCAACCGCCCCGCGTTCGCTCTTCGACGACGGAGTACCCATGCGCATCATCCTGAACGGCTGGTTCTGGGGACAGACCGCCACGGGGAGCGGGCAGTACCTGAGCCACCTGCTGGCGCACCTGCCCGAGGTTACACCGGAGCATGAATACCTGCTGACGCTCTGGTGTGGGCACGCGTCCCCCGGGAGACTGCACGGCTGCCGTGTGCTGCCGCTCGCCACTCCCTTTGATCGGGTGAGCGAGAACCTGAGCAAGGTGTGGTTCGAGCAAGTCACCTTCCCTCGCGCCTGCCGGCGACTGAAGGCCGACCTGGCACACGTCCCCCACTGGGGTTCTCCGCTGCGGCCAACGGTACCCACCGTGGTCACCATTCACGACGTGATCCCCCTGCTGCTGCCACCGTATCGAGGCGCCCTTCTGGTGCGGCTGTACACCCGTCTCGTTGCCGCCGCTGCCCACCGCGCCGCTGGCGTGATCACCGTTTCCCATGCCTCACGGCGGGACATCAGCACCCACCTCGGTCTGCCCGCCGAGCGGGTGTGGGTCACCCACGAGGCGGCCCCCGCGTCCATGCGGAGGGTCAATCCGGCGCAGGTGGACGCGGTGCGGCGCAAGTACAGCCTGCCCGAGCGCTTTCTCCTCTACTTGGGGGGCTTTGACGTGCGCAAGAACGTTGCCGGACTGCTGGCTGCCTTCGCCAAAGTGCTTGAAGGGATACCCTCGACAGCATCGGTCCCCTGCTGGGCTCCTGACCAGCAACCACCAGGCGCGGGGCAGCGATCAGGAAATCGCCTCGAACAAGAGTGCTGCCCAGCGTTGGTCATCGCCGGCCGTCTGCCGCAAAGGGATGGCGATTTCACCCCTGACCCCCGCCGCATCGCCCGCGAGCTGGGGATCGAGTCCTGCGTGCATTTCACAGGATGGGTGGACGAAGCTGACAAGCCAGCGCTTTACGCCGCTGCCGTGACCCTCGTCTTTCCCTCCCACTACGAGGGGTTCGGATTGCCCGTGTTGGAGGCGCTGGCCTGTGGCGTACCGGTCATCACGTCCGACGTTTCTTCGTTGCCAGAGATCGTGGGACAGGCTGGATTGCTGGTCTCTCCTGATGATGAGGCCGAGTTGGCCGCAGCGATGGAACAGATCTGGCACGATGTGGCGTTGCGGGAGAGGTTGCGAGGCGAGGCGCTGGCGCAGGCCGCCCGTTTCTCCTGGCAGCAGACAGCTCAGGCGACAGCCGAGGTGTATGCCGCAGTGCACGCCAAAGGCTAGACCGGCTGGCGTTCCATCCTGCCGCAGCGTATGACGCCAGTCATGGGCTGTGGCCACGGAGGAAGTATACTACAGAAGAGCCCGCTCGATGGTCTTGCCATCCCGCACTGCTTCTTCGGCTTCTTTGACGCTTTCAGGGATTTCTGGTATAATGTTCTGCGCAGGTTCTCCATGGGCGAGTTCCCACAACTCGGCATCTTGGCCTGGGAGCTGGGGAAAGCCGGCTCACATCGTTCACAGAAGGGGACGCTGATGGCTAGTCTATCAGATACGCTACAGGGGGATATCCAGATCCGTATGGGATTGTTCTCTGGTCACAAGGGGCGACGCGTGCGAGAAGCCCTGCAGGGCTATCTGTTCATCTTGCCGGCCACCATCATCCTGCTCCTCTTTCATTTTTTTCCTGTTTTCTATGCCTTCTACATCAGCCTGCACAAGTGGTTCATCATCAAAGGCGACTATGTGGGGTTCGCCAACTACACTCGCGCCTTGACCACGAACAGATTCTGGAACTCGTTGAAGGTGACCCTGTGGTACGTGGTGGGCACGGTGCCCATCCAGCTCTTACTGGCCCTGGTGATCGCCTACCTGCTCTTCCAGAAGATCCGAGGCAAGGAAGGGCTGCGCATGGTCTACTTCTTGCCCTATGTGACCTCCACCGTGGCCTCTGGTGCAGTGTTCGCCAAGATGTTCAATCCCACGTTCGGGCCCATCAACAAGGCGCTGGACGCCATAGGACTGCCTGTATTGCGTTGGATGAAGGAGCCACGCGGCATCTTCACCGTGCTGGGCGAGATGTTGGGCATCAACGTCCCCTTCGGCGGCCCCAGCGTGGCGCTGGTCACGGTCATGTTCTTCGTCATCTGGTTCTGGGTGGGTTACGACGCCACCATTTTCCTGGCTGGCCTGGGCGCGATACCCTACGAGTTGTACGAAGCGGCAAAGATTGATGGCGCCGGGCGCTGGCAGCTCTTCCGCTACATTACCATTCCACTTCTCTCTCCCACGACTTTTTTCCTGTCTCTGATCGCCATAATCGGCTCGTTCAAAGCGTTCAACCACGTCTTCATGATGGCTGCCGCGTCGGCCACGCAAATCGGCGGGCCACTGCGCACCACAACTACCGCCTCCATCCTGATCTACAACAACGCCTTTGGCACGCCCACCTTCGGCTATGCATCGGCCATGTCTTTCTTGTTGTTCGTTCTTATCCTGATCGTCTCCATGCTGCAGAACTACATAGGCAGCAAGCAAGTGCATTACGACTAGGTCGCTGAAGTCTTGACCCAAGGCTCTAGCCCTGATCCGGTTCAGATAAGCCATTCTGAGGCAGTTGCACTGCGGAAGTCGGGAGTTCAACTCCCTCCTAACTAACTAATCCGGTTCAGACAAGCCGTTCTGAGGCAGTTGCACTGCCGAAGCAGGGAGCTCAACTCCCTCCTAACAAAACCGCCAAGCCAGGAGATACAAGCGTGAGCGTTAAAGCCGCAACAGCGAAGTCTGTTCGCCTGCGAATTCAGCCTGGACAAGCATTCATCTACCTTTTCCTCATCATCGGGGCATTGATCGCTCTCTTCCCCTTCATCTGGATGGTTCTCACCTCCCTCAAGACTCAGACGGAAGTGGCACGAGGAGCGTTCTGGCCTGAGCAGTTCCGCTGGTACAACTATCTCGAAGCCTGGTCAGAAGCGGAGTGGGGACCCTACTTTGACCACAGCGGCAGGTGGATTCCCGGATACTTCCTGAACACGCTGTTCATCGCCGCCTGCACGGTAACCGCCAACCTTTTCACCAACGTGTTGGCCGCCTACGCCTTTGCCCGTATTCGCTTTCCGGGGAAGAACGTCATCTTTTTCGCCTTTCTGGCCACGATGATGATCCCCAGCGAGGTCACGATCATTCCTAACTTCCTGCTGGTGTCCAAGCTGGGTTGGGTCAACAACTACCTGGGCCTCATCGTCCCCTGGACGGCCAGCGTGTTCTACATCTTCCTATTGCGCCAGTTCTTTATGGGGATTCCTAACGAACTCTACGACGCCGCGCTGATAGATGGCGCCGGCCATCTCCGCTTCCTGATCCAGATCGTGCTTCCCCTCTCCAAGGCCGCGCTGGTAACGGTGGTCCTGTTGAGCTTCATCGGCAGTTGGAATTCTTTCCTGTGGCCCCTCATTGTGGCCCGCGATGTCGCTCTGTATCCAATTCAGGTGGGACTGAGAAGCTTCATCACCGAGATGGGCAATGAAGTGCAGTTGATGATGGCGGCGGCGACGTTCGTCATCGTGCCGGTTCTGGTGCTGTACTTCTTCACGCAGAAGCAGTTCACAGAGGGAATCGCTACTACAGGACTGAAAGGATAACTGTAGGGTACACTCCTGTAGACCAGTTGAAGGAGGTGATGTTCCGGAAGAGATGATCGTTTGTTTTTCCGTAGCTCATGGGGCTGTGCAGCAATTCATGACCAAGAGCGCAGGAGAGTATCCCCGCGCTTCTGCGGCCTTCGCTGTGCACAGCCATTGATTCAAAGCCCTGGCAAGGGCTACTCATCAACATCAACACGGAGGAGTAGACAATGAAGACCCGCAAAGTGCTGAGCCTACTGTTAGTCGTGGCGTTCTTGCTGCCTCTGCTGGTAGGGTGCCCGGCGACTGCCACGCCAGCGCCTGCGCCCACAGAAGCGCCGCCAGCGGAGCCACCGCCGGAGCCGGAGACCGATGCCATCAGCCAGTTGAATCCCAGCGGCCAGGAAGTGCTCTTCTGGCACGTCTCCACGCGCAAGCACCTGGCGATTCTGGAAGAGATCGTCGACGGCTTCAACGAGACCAACCCCTACGGCATCCGCGTGGTGGCCCAGTATGCAGGCTACTACACGGACATCTACAACAAGCTTATCGCCGCCATCGCCGCTGGAGATACGCCGGATCTGGCCGTGGCCTATCCCAACCAGGTGGCTGACTACGCCAGGGCTGGCGTCGTCGTCCCTCTCGATCCTTACCTGGACAGCGAGAAGTACGGCCTCACCGCTGCCGACCGGGCCGACTTCTTCGAGGCCTTCCTGGAATCGGACCGCCAGGCGGCCCAGGGCAATCAGCTCATGAGCTTCGCCCACAGCCGCTCCATGCAGGTGATGTACTACAACGAGGACTGGCTGGCGGAGATGGGCTTCGACGGCCCGCCGGAGAGCTGGCAAGACTTCAAAGAAATGTGCGTGGCCGCCAGGGACCCGGACAATGACAAGTGGGGCTACGCCCACACTGGCGGCGCCTCCTTCTTCGCCGGCATGATCTTCTCCTTTGGGGGCGAGATCCTCAGTCCGGATGGCAAGACCGTGGCCTTCGACCAGGAACCGGGCGTCAAGGCGCTGGAGGTCATTCAGGATCTCTTCGACAGCGGCTGTGCCTATCAGGTGGCCGAGCGCTATGGCGAGCAGGCAGACTTCGCCAATCAGAAGACCCTCTTCGCCTTCGGCTCCACGGCCGGCCTGGGCTACTACGCTAGCGCGATCGAGGACACTGGTGGATTCAACTGGAGCGTGAACCCACTAAGGGCCGAAGGGCTGGAACCGGCCGTGGATGTCTACGGCCCCAGCGCCTGCATCTTCGAGAGCAAGCCGGAACGCCAACTGGCGGCCTGGCTCTTCTTCAAGTACTGGGCGGAGACGGAGAACGTCACCAAGTGGGCCAACGTGGCCAACTACTTCCCCCTCCGCCAGTCGGCCATCGAGTCGGCGCCGATGCAGGAGTACCTGGCCGGGAATCCCAAGTACGAGAAGGCCTTCGGCTTCCTGAAGTACGGCCATGTCGAGCCCGCCGTGGCTGGTTGGCAGGAGATCCGGGGCATCATGGGCGACGCCATGACCGCGGCCGTCGAGGGTGATGACATCAAGACCATCCTGGCTGGTGCCGCGGCCGAAGCCAACGCCGT
>Ga0075114_10001333_pt1 | contig 13337 bp, 22 predicted proteins | sample AntAceMetag02UKM_FD_69784 | JGI IMG/M metagenome (GOLD analysis project Ga0075114, IMG submission 69784) | Saline lake microbial communities from Ace Lake, Antarctica - Antarctic Ace Lake Metagenome 02UKM | ecosystem: Environmental > Aquatic > Non-marine Saline and Alkaline > Saline | place...
GGTTCAAGTATTCTTATGCCTTTATCCTTTATCTCTCCAAGGTTTGTGATTTCTCCTGATTTGACCTTATTTCCAATCTCTGTTTTTGGATTCCATCCTGAAGTATCTACTTTCCGAACTTCCTTTATCTCTTCCGGTTTAACAGGTTCTTCCATAGGTATTTCAGATTTATCAATATCAAGTTCAACTTTTCCTTCTTCAATTACCTCTTCACTATCAAGAACTTTAGTTTCATCTACTTTTTCTTCTGCGTTAACTTCTTCTTTTACTTCTTCCATTTCTTTTTTGTCTTTTTCTTCAGGCATTTTTTGCACCGATTATCTTATTTTTTGTATTTTCAAAAATCTTCCCAAGTGAAGACGGGTCAACATCATTTTTAATATATCCTGAAAATTGTCTTTTGTATAAGTCAGCATTCTCGCTTTTTATCTTTTTTGCATATTCTTCAATTGATTTGCAGTAGATTTCATCATCAGCAGGAAGTACGTCATCTGAATGAGGTATTTCCAGTCCGGTGTCCAGTGCACCCTTGATTAAGGCATATATCCTTGAGCCCCTGATAGAGGGATGCATGCCCATGTCAAGCACTACTTTCTTGATATTAAGCTCAGCTGCCTTCCTGCCCATCAATAGGCCTGTCAGGTATGCGCTGGGTGTATTGCCTTTAACAGGCCATCCCATCTTTTCAAGTGATTTTGAATTGACTGTGGCTAGCACCTTATCCCCTTTTGGAGAGTACTGTACAATCTGTGAAGTAATATGCTTTAGTGATTTTCTTACGACCAATCTGGGGATTCCTGACTTTAGAAGGTTAAGCCTCCTTTTATAATTTGTCCTGCCTTCCCTTCTCCTTCTGAACTGCACTATTTTTATCTTTGCCATTTTTATTCCTTCTTGATTAATCCTTGTTCATCAATATAAAGCCTTAGATGCCTTCTTGACCTGAAGAATCCGCCCTTTGCTTTCATGTAAAGGTTCCTATACACCGAAGTTTCTATCAATCCCTTGTCTCTCAAGACCTTAAGCATTGCTTTCAAAGCCCTTATCTTGTTCATCCATTCTTCTTTGCCGGATAATCTTGCTGTCTTCTTTCCTTTCCTGCTTCCATGCCCTTTTCTCTTCCCTTTCCTTTTCTGTTCGCCTATTTTTCTTGCTCTTGAACGGGATACGCCCCTTACCGGCTTAATTTTTATAGATTTATCCTTAATCAGTGATTTGAGATCGCCTTTGGTTATGGCTTCTTTGATTTCCTCAAGCATTGTTTCATCAAAGGTAACCCTTTTCTTTGAAACACCTTTGGAATCTGCAACAATCCTTTTTTGAATGTCTAATTTCATCTTATTCCTTTTTTGAGATTAGGAGCTTATCCTTCTCTTTCTTTTCTTTCTGCTTTTTCTCTTCTTCGCTGACTTCTTTTTCCACTTTTTTCTCAAGCTTTTCTTTCTTTTTCTCTTCTTTCTTCTTTTCCTTTGCCTTGAGCTTCTTTGTCTTCTCTTCTTTCTTCTTCTGCATATGATCCAGGATATTCTTGGCATATGCCTCTGCATCCTTGAAATTAAGTATCATGATTTGCTTTTCAATTGCAGCATTGATTATGCTGAGTGTTTTCTTCTTGCCAACTTTGGAGCTTATTATTATTCCCTGTTTTTCTTTATCAATTGCTTCAAGATCCCTGATTGAAGAAACATTTACCTTGATTAGGCCTTCCCTGCTCAATCCTTTTACCTTTTTAGGGGAGCTATATCCGTTCTTTACAATACTGCAGTATCCCCTTATTGAAAGCCTCATCTTTGACTGGATGCCTTTCGGCTTTTTCCATGAGGGGTTTATCCTTTTCTTCTTGTGGGAATCCTGTCTCCTGAATTTTGGCTTCTTTGCCTTCATATTTTTTCTTAAAGTGATTAATTTTTTCATTTTATCTCTTTACCATCCTTGACAATAATGAATAGGCCGTCCTGAAAGATTCTCCTGTCCTTGTTTGTGACTCGGGTCATCCTTTCAATACTTGCTGCAACATCACCTGCAATCTCTTTGTTGCATGATTCAACTGTGACTATGTCGCCTTCTATTTTAACATCAGCCCCTTCTTTGATTGAATAAGTCCTGGGTATCTTCTCTCCAAGGAAATTCTTGATTGAAATAATATTATTTGACATTGAAACATTCATAGGGAAATGGCCTGAACAAATTTTTAGTTTGTATAGGTGGCCTTCTATAACACCCTTTAGGATATTCTTAATGTGCGCCACAAGCGTGAACATGTCTTTTTTCTCCCTGTTTGTAATCTTATCTGCCCTCAGCTTAATTTCTTTGCCTTCAATAACTGCTTTTATCTTGGGATTTTTCCACAGCCTTTCCACTTTTCCTTTCTCTCCCTGAATAGAGATTTTTCTCCCTTCAATTTGGGCAGTTATGCCTTCTGGAATTTCTATGGACTTTTCAAGATTCTTGATTTTCATTTTCAGTAGCAGTAAGCAATAAGCTTTCCTCCAATTCCTTTTTCTTTTGCTTCCTCATTGGTTATTATTCCCTGTGGTGTTGATAAGATAAGGATTCCGAAACCTTTGGCAGGAAGAAATCTTTTTTCAAATTTCTCAAAATCGTTCTTTGTGATAGGGTATCTTGGCTTTATTACACCGCATTTGTTTATTCTTCCCAATAGATTGAGTTTTATATAATTTCCCCTGGAGTCTGCGGTTTCTGTGTATTTGCCTATGTAATTATTCTTATTGAATATATCAAACACTTTCTTAATTATTATGGAAACCGGATTGATAATGCATTCTCCTTTGCCTAACCTTTCACTGTTCATCACTTTTGAAAGTGAGTTTGCTAATGGATCGTTCATTGACATTTTTCCTCATGAATATTTTTTAAATCCTATTTTTGTTGCTATCTCCCTGAAGCATTGCCTGCAGAGGTTAAGACCGTATTTTTTTATATGGCCTCCTACCCTTCCGCATCTTGTGCATTTCTTTAGCACTTTGCCGCAGGAGCGTTCCATTGGTGCATTATGCTTCTTGAATTTCCTCAGTTTGTGGGGCTTTACCCTCAACTGCTTGTAAACTTTCTCATGCGAGCTTGTAGTCATTCTGGTTCACCAATCTTTAAGTTGAATTCTTTTTTCATCATATCGATAACTTCCTGTTTCTTAATCTTATGATTTCCCTTAATCTTCCTTTTCTTGATTTTCCTTGTTTTTATCCTGAAACCTGCCCTTTCAAATGTTACGCATACCTCAAATCCAAGTATACCAATTTCTGGCTCGTACTCAATTCCAGGGACATCAATATATTCATGTATGCCAAAAGCAAGGTTTCCGGTTTCATCAAATTGTGATTCCTTAATTATGAAATCTTTTGCTTCAAGCAAGCGCCTGAGCATATCGATAGCTTTCTGTTTCCTTAGTGTAATCTTGCAGCCAATTGGAAGGCCCGGCCTGAGTCCCCAGGTGGGTATCCTTTTCTGGGTAATTGTCTTTACAGGATCTATTCCTGTGACAAGCTTTAGCAGTTTAACTCCCTTTTCGAGCTTAGCCATATCTTTGCCTGCACCGATGTTCAGTGTTACTTTCCCTATCCTAATTTCTTTCATCATGTTCATTTTAATCTTTATTCGATTTTGATTGCGGCTTTTTTCTTGCCAATGACAAATGCAAATCTTTTCAGTGTCTCGTAATCATTGCCGCCAGTGGATTTGAACTTTATCTTATTTCCCTCTATATCCAGGATATTTCCCATCTTTCCTGCATACTTGCCTCCTGAAAGCATGATAAAACTGCCTTTTTCAAATTTTATATGCTCTTTGATTTCCAGTTTTGGAAATGTTATTATCAGGGTATCCCCTGTGTTGTAATCATTCTTATCTAAAGTGATATTAATTCCGCCATGAAGATTCAGCTGAATCTTATTTCCTTTAAGCACGGTCTTATCCAGTATCCTGCATGGCTTGAGTTTTGCTTCTTTTTCAGGTATCTCAATAGTATCAATCTTTGCGTTCTTGTTAAGTATAATCCTGTAATGTTTCTTTGTCTTGGGAAAGCTGATTACATCAAGAAGGCCGGTATTATACCTGTGCTCTGTCCTGGCGGTTCCGTTGACAAGTACGTCATTTGAGTAAATGATTGCCTTGGATTCTTTTGTGGTTTCAATTCCAAGGATTTGCTTCAATATTAAGTTGAGAGGCATGCTTTCTGATAGCTTGTGTGCTCCAGGATTAGGCCTTGTAATGAACTTGATGCCCTTTCTCTTTATTTGCCATGTCTTTGGCATTGCTATCCTTTTCATGTGTTTTTTTACCATTTTTACTCCTGAAGTTTTGCTCTTCTCTTCTTGTCCTCAAGATTGAATTCAGTCACTAAAAGATTGCTGGGCTCAATAGGGATATACTCTTTTGTTCCCTCTTTCTTGACTGATTCAATACCCATTATATACACCTTTAATTTCTTGAGGTCTATTCTTTCCACTTTTCCGGTCTTGCCTTTGAACTGACCCCTGAGCACCTTTACTTTATCTCCTTTTCTCAGGCCTGCTGTTCTTCTTTTATGCTTCTGCCTGAGCTCTTTTGAGAGATGAACCCCTATTAATTTCTGGCGTATGTGGAGGGGAGCATTGTACCTGTATTTTCTCTGTTTTCTTGGCTGAGTGCTCCTTTTCCATGTATTTGAAAATTTTGATTTCATTTTGATTATGCTATTATCTTAGCCACCTTTGCTATTCCCGGGTATCTTTCACATGCTTCTTTTGCTATTGCACCTTTGAATATTGTACCCTTTGGATTACCTTTATCATCTTTAAGGACCACTGCTGCATTATCTGCAAATTTGATTCTTGTTCCGTCAGCCCTTCTGAATTCTTTCTTTTGCCTTACTACTACTGCGAATACCACAGTCTTTCTTATATCCGGCTTTCCTTTCTGGACTGAAGCCAATATTAAATCACCAACACCTGCAGCAGGAAGCTTGCCTTTACGTGTCTTGTGGCCTTTTACTGAGATTATCTTGATCTTCTTGGCTCCTGAATTATCACAAGTAGGTATTTTTGCGCCTACATTCAGCCCCTTGACTATTCTTGATGATACAGCTTTCATTCTTCAACTTTTTCCTCTTTCTTTTTCTGCTCGTCTTCTTCTTTTATCTTTTGTTCAACAAAGATATCATGACCAAGCTTCTCAATGATAACAAAGTTCTTTGATTTGCTGATAGGTCTGCATTCCATTACTCTAACTTCATCTCCAATCTGCGCGTTGATGCAGGGAGGATTATGCACTCTTATCTTAATCTTCTTCCTTATATATCTCTCAAATTTTCTAACCTTGTGCATCTTTTCAGTCTCAAGAGTGGCGCTTTTATGAAGATCCTTGGAAACAATAAATCCTTTTATTGTTCTTCCTTTTACATTAAGCTGCCCATGAAAAGGGCATTTAATATCATCACATGTTTTCTTTGGTGGTACGACGTCAATGCCTATGTTTTTTACCATTTTATTTCCTCTTGGTCCGGTCTTCCGGACGGTGCATGATTTCTTTTCCCTTTATTGTGATATCGCCAATCCTGAATGTTATCTGGTCCTTGATCATTTTTTTGGTCATCCCATCAGTCCTGATTGTGAGCATATTTTTTGACTCATCAATGATTTTGCCCCTGATTCCGATCAGGGCCTTGTTTTTTGAGTCTGATACCTCTATTTCTCTTCCGATGAGTTCTTTCTTTTTCATGTTCTTCATATTTTATCTGACATCAATTGTTTCAAGCGCAAATCCAAGCTCAATAAGGAAATCCCTGACTTTCACCTTGTGATCGCCCTGAAGTTCGATTGTATTTCCTTTTGTTGTGCCTCCGCAGGCAAGCTTGTTTTTGAGTTTTTTTGTTGTTTCCTTGATGTCAATCTGTTTGGAATCAATGCCCTCAACAATAGTGTATTTCTTGCCAAATTTCCTTTTTATCGTCGATATGACAATCCTCTGGCTTTCCTTGGCTATAGTCTCACAGACACACAGTTCTTTGGGCAGTCCGCACGTCGAACATATCTCGCTCATTTATTTAATTTCTCCATGTTTATTTTAGTTATTAATCTGGCAATTGTTTTCTTGATTTCCCTGACTTTTCCAGGGCTTTTTGGTGTAGTTCCTGTTGCAATCTGCGCATTTTCCTTGATGAGCTCTCTCTTAAGCTCTTCAATCTTGCTTATTCTGTCTTTATTGCTCATTCCTTTCATGTCTTCTTTTGAAATTATTGCCATTTTTGATAATTATTTTTCTGATTCTTCTGCCTTTTTTTCTTCAGCAGGCTTATCTTCTGGTGTTTTTTCTTGTTTTACTTCTTTCTCTTGATTATCATCTGTCTTTTCTTCCTTTTCAGGCTCTATTTTTTCTGGTTCCTGCTTTTCTTCTTTTATATCTTCAACAACAGGCTTGTATATCCTAATGTCGTCAGGAAGCCTGATGTCAGGAGGCATAATCTTAACATGGATTCCAACAATTCCTGTCTTCAGTTCTGCATGGATAATTGCTTTTTTCACACCTGTTACTGAGATATCTCCGCATTTTTTAAGATATCCTTGATAAAATCTCCATACTCTTGCCCTGCTGCTGGGGATTTTTCCTGATATTACAATCTCAATTCCTCTTGCTCCGGAATTCATTACTTCAGACATCATCTTGTGACCAATTCCTTTGAACCTGGCTGCGCCGAATCTTTCAAGCGAGTTTGCAATATTCTCTGCTACAATCCTTGCGTCCAGATATGGATTTTCCACTTCTGATATCTCAAGCTGAGGGTTGTCCAGCTTGAAGTGCTTCTTCAGGCTTGCGGTGACTTTCTTTATATTCTGGCCTTTTCTTCCTACGATGAGACCAGGTCTTGATGTGTGGATTATGATTTTTTCTCCAAGAGGAGTTTTCTTTAGTTTGGTATGGCTATGGCCGACTCTTTTTACTGAATTGGATATAAATTCCTGTATCATGAATTCCTTCAGTTTGTCTGCGGCAAATTTCCTTTCAATCATTTTTTTGCTCCTCTTTCTTTTGTTCAGGTGATTGTGATGATTCAGGCTTGACCTGATTGACTTCTTTCTTTACTTCCTTTATTTCAGGCTTTTTTTCAACAGCCTCTTTTGGAATTACTGCCTGCTTTTCCATAACAACTTCTGTACTTGGAGCAGGCTTTATAGGTTTTGCCTCAGGTTTCTTTTCAACTGGTTGTTTTGCAGCTGAGGTTGTGTCTGCTTTTTTCTCTTGAGCCTTAGGTTTTATCTCATCTTTCTGGATAACTTGTTTTTGAGCAGGAGCCTTTGCTTCTTTAGGTTTTTCTACTGGTTGTTTTGCAGCAGTTTCTTCAGCTTTTTTTGGTTCAGTCTTTGGTTTTTCTTTTTTATCTTTTATTATGACTTCTTCCAATACAATTTCAACATGGCTTGACTTAAACTTCCTTCTTCTCTGTCTTCCATAACGCCATCTTGCTTCTGCCTTTTGAGAGACAATATGTGCTATCTTCAGGTCATTAACACTTAGTCCTTTGAAAAGTGCATTTGATTCAGCAAGCTTCAGTACTTTAAGGAAATATTGTGAAGTTTTAACAGGATATCTTCCTGGGCCAATCTTTTTCTTATGCCCAAGATCACTATTGAACCGTCCATACCTAACCGGTTGCTTCAATGCAATGACATTCTCCAGTAAAACCTTTGCCTTTGGCACCATCATTCCCCTTAAGGTATTGCCTAGCTCCACGCCGTGCTTTACAGATATAGGGAGTCCCCTTCCAAGGGCCCTTGCCATCTTTTCTTCCTTAAATCCCTGATATGAATATTTATAGTCCATTTTTATTTGACAGATACACTTGCACTTGATTTAGTAGCTCCGATTCCTGGTGCTGAGTGCGCCAGCTTTTTTCTTGTTATTGAAAATTCACCGAGCCTATGTCCTAGCATCTCTTCTTCAATTTTTATTTTCTCGTATGTTTTTCCGTTATAAATATTAATCATCTTACCTACCATCTCAGGCAGTATTATCATGTCCCTGCAATGAGTCTTGATTGAATCCCTTTTCCTGAGATTTTCCAGAAGCTTCTTCTCCTCTTCATTGAAACCTCTCTTGATTTTTCTTCTTTCCCTTGATGGAAGAAGTTCCATGAATGTATTGATTCCCATTGCTTGTAGCTCTTCAAGAGTCTTTCCCCGATAAGTGAATTGTTTTTTTGCCATTTTATTTCTTTCTTCCAGTCCTCTTTGCAGCTACCATCCCAACTTTTCTTCCAGGTGGAGCATGCCTTGATGTTGGTTTTGCTTTTGATTTCCTTGATGTCCTTTTGTTTCCAAATGGATGGTCAACAGCGTTCATGGCAGAGCCTGATACTTTTGGATAGAGCTTGTTCTTTGCTTTCATCATATAGTATCTTTTGCCTGCTTTTAATATAGGCTTCTCTTTCCTTCCCCCTCCTGAAAGCACACCGATTGATGCCCTGCAAGCAGAACTTAACTTTTTCTGTTTTTTTGAAGGAAGTTGAATTATAACATTATTGCCTATGTGTGATATTACTCTTGCGAATGTGCCTGAACTCCTGACAAACTTGCCGCCATCGCCAGGCTGAGATTCGATATTGAATATTAATGTTCCTTCCGGAAGACTGCCCAATGCTAGGGTGTTTCCGGCTGATGGGTCAGCGCTGTTGCCGCAGGTAACTGTGTCTCCAATTCTCATCTTTTCTCCAGCAAACATGATTACCATCTCTCCATCTTCATATTCTATGTATGCTAGAGGTGATGTATGACCTGGGCATTTGACAAAATCTACAATAGTACCGGTTATATCATCATTAGGCTGGTATGACTTGTGCTTAACACTGCCCTTAAACCTGAAACTGGGAGACCTGTAAGTAGGACCTCCTTTTCCCCTTGCCTGAGATATGATTCTTTTTCCCATTTTTAACCTAATACTCCAAGATTTGTGGCGATATCGATAGCAGGAGTATCAAAGCTGAGTTTTACATATACTTTTTTCCTGCCGTCATGGCCTATCTGGGTGTTGATTTTTGTAACCTTGACCTTGAACATCTCTTCGATTGCTGATTTTATTTCAGCCTTCTTGGATTTCCTGTCCACAATAAATACAAGCTTGTTCTCTGATTCCATCAGCCTTATTGCTTTTTCTGTGGACAATGGGTATTTTATTATATTGAGTGCATCCATTTTAATCATGATATTTTTATCTGTGGTGTTTTATCAGGTATTACAGCTGGTTTAGCAGCGGTTTTTTCCTGTTTGATTGGCAGTGCAGCCTTTTTTTCAGATGCTATTACTGGTTTTGGTGCATCTGGTTTATTTTGTATAGTTTTTTGCTCAGGCTTTACTGCCTTGACTTCCTTCTTTTCTTCAACCTTTTTTACAGCCTGCTGTTCTGGCTTTTTCTCTTCTTTCTTCATAGGTATTTTTACAAGCTTTACATCCTCAGTGAACATTTTTTCGTTAGTAATCCTTTCAATTGCTTTTTCTGAAAATAATGCAAGCCTTCCAGGTACACTGCCTGGTGCAAGGTGCTTAATATTAAGCATTTCTACAGATTCAATATCAATCCCTGGTATGTTTGAGAAAGCTTTTATTGCACTGCATTCCTTGTTTGATACAATTATAAGTGGGCCGATTCTTTTCCTGTATTTCCTGCCCCTCATCTTTCCTTTTCCAGCCCTTATTTTCCTGACTGACGACCTTTCAAGATCTTCTTTCATCCCTATTTTTTCAAGCAGGGCTTTTGCTTCTTTTGTCTTTGAGACATTCTCAATCTTTGATTCAATTATGAAAGGATAATTATCTGGCAGTATATGTCCCCTTTGGGCAACAAATTCTTTTGCCATTGTGGCACTTAATGCGCTTCTTATTGCTTTCCTTCTTTCTTTTATATTTATCTTCTGTGCCCAGATCTTTTCAGATTTAGGAGGGTGAGCCCTTCTTCCGCCTACAGTCTGAGGTGCGACTGCTCCAACCCAGTTGAATCGTGTTCCTCTTACTGACATGACTTTTCGCGGTGTTCTTGACTGCCCAATTCCATATGTGGTTTTGAATTTATTCCTTCTTTTAGATACATAGGCAGATTGTCTCATTCCAGCGTCAGGACTGCTTCCATAAGGCTGCCTTTTATTTGATTCAGTTACTTTAACTGCTCTCTTGATAAGGTCAGGCCTGATTGGCTCAGAAAACTGGCTTGGCATGTCAATCTTCTTTATTTCCGAATTCTGCAATGATAATATGCTTAGTTTCATTTTTAGTTACCCTGCTGTGATTCAAGGCTTGTATATGTTATTGTAGGAGCCTGAGTAGGTATTTTTCTATTTGGCCTTGTAGGATAATTCATCCTTATCAGCCTTTTATGGGGTCCAGGAACACTTCCTCTCAAAAGCAGATAACTGCCCTTGATAAGCCCATATCTGATAAACCCCCCTTTAAGGTTAATTTCAGCAGGGTCTTTGCCTATCTTAATAATCCATTTGTTATGTTCAGTCCTTGTGAAAAAGCCGTGCCTTCCTGCCATAGGTATCTTCCACATAATATGAGCCTGTGCCTTCCATGGTCCAAGCGAGCCGACTCCTCTTTTAGTTTTCTCTGATTTACTTTCCCTAAGGTTTATGCCAAATCGCTTTACTGCGCCCTGGTAGCCTTTGCCTTTTGTGACTGAATGAGTATCAATATGCTGGCCTTCCCCAAATACTTCTTCAATAGTAATATCCTTGCCGAGCTTTTCTTTTGCATAGTTAAGTGCATCCTCTTTTGATCCGCCTAAGCCTACTTCAAATACTTCAGGCTTCTTTTTTCCTATTCCTGCAAGCTTTGGCTGAGTATAAACCAAAAGCCGGATTTCATCAAAGTCTGATATATCCTCGAATTTTTTTGATACTTTCTTAGGAGGCACAAGTTTTCTTGATAACTCTTTATCAGGTTTTAGTGCAAGAATTTCGGTGAGAAGAACGAGGTTTGTTTTTTGTTTGTAGAATCGAACAGAAGCAACTTTGAGTGGGGGACATTCAATCACTGTCACAGGACAGCAAATGTCATTCCCTTTTGTCAGGGAGTTGGGTGAGTTGTCGGTGAACAGGACATGAGTCATCCCTGCCTTATACCCGGCAAACCCGAGAATCTTTGTCTCATTGAGCTGGGTCTTGGATCTGACTCTAGCATAAGGCCTTTTTGACCTTTTGTGAGGCCAGTATTGCAGGCTTCCGTGTCTTGGTGCTCCTGTTTTTCCCATTCTTATCTCTTATTTGAATGTTATATATGCAAAGCTTAATAATCAAAACCCTTATCTAGAAACAGTCATTTTTTGAAACTGTACTGAAAAGGTCTCTTTCCAGGCTCGTTTGCTGCACATGTAATCCAAATTATATGTACTTAATGTGTTGTGGGAGTGATATAACATTTATAAAGGTTTCCAATTTTCATTGAATATCCCCTTTTGCCTTCTTTTCTTTCATCATTTTCTTGAATTCTTTCTCTTTTTCCCTGTTTTTCCTTATAAATTCTTTCTGCTCTTCTGTAAGGTTTGGATTATTTTCATTTGCCCTGCTCCTGTTCTTTTTCTGGTCTTCACTGTTCTTTATCCAGACCTTAACCAATGCATAATTTACAGGGTTTTTTATTTTATTGCATATGCTGTCTGGAAAGCATACCTGTAGGTCTTCGTAATAGCTCCTGCAGTTGTGAGGAAGCATGGGCTTCTTCTTTTGCTTGTGTGAATTGAGCTGGCCTTTGATATAGACTTCCCTGAGAGGCTCTTCAAGCCTGTTATTCCATTCATTGACAAGCTGTTTTGTGCTGTCATAGTCCCATCCAAGGCATCCCAGGAAATTTGTTAGTGAGAACAAAGCCCTCTTTTTCCCGTCTTTCATGCCCCCTGATAAGATTTTTTTAATGCATGGAGGAAAGAAATCTTCTGGCACAGCAGACTGGGGAATCTTGTATTCCCTGCTGAAATCAATATTTTCCACTTCAATCAAAGGCTCATCATCAAATGCTTCCTGAATTATTTTTCCTGCTTCACCTGGAATGCATCCTGATGTGTCAAGAAATTTTATACCGCTGACTTCAAGGCCTTTTGGATTCGCATGCGCCCTTTTAAATTCAAGTATGGTGTCAATATCAACTGGCACAGAAGAAAGCCCTGATTTCTCATGCAGGCTGTATACCATCCTGTAAAGGTGCCTTGATGATATAAGCACTGAGTCAAGCTCAAGTATTGATGTATTGTCAAACTTCTCAAAAAAATCCTTGCTTCCGCATTTTAGGCATGCTGTTTCTTCATCTACTTCTTCATTTTTTATTATCTTCCTGCATTTTGAGCATGTTATATATTTCTCTTTTTCCTCAGGAGGAAAAATGTTTTCCTTATTGCAGTAGGGGCAGATTATCTTGATATCAAAGTTCCTGTATTTCTTCACGATTGGGTTCTCGCATTTTCGGCATACTGTCCTGAACATGTCTTCAGGTGACTTCCCCATCTTTCTTGATATTTCATCTATTGTATCTGTTTTCAGTATCATGGATGTAAGCTCATACCCTCTTTCTTTTGAATCTATCTGCTTGCCGAGAAAATTCAATATCCTTCTCAGCCCTTCAGGGAACAGAAGCCTTATATCTTTCATATCTCCTTTTATTGAAACCTTTTCAGGGAATGATTCAAAAGGTATTGCTATATGAAATCCCTTGTTTCCTGAGAATTTGCAGCTTATTGATTTGATGCCGTATCTTCTCAATGCCTTGACTATGAGATAGGCAATTATTCTTGAGTATTCAAAAACTGGGCAGTCAATATCAATTACAAGGTCCCATCCTATCCTCAGGTCTTCCAGCTCTTTCTTCTTTAGTTCAGGGCTCAGTATCAGTGGATTGGACCATCTTTCCTCAGAAACATGGAAGCTTGTGGCGCCTGCCTTAACCATCTCAATTATGTCATTTGGATACTGGAGTATGTCAGGCCTCCTGCCGAATCCTCCGTTTGCATACCTGATTGATACTTCCCTGTCTCCTGCAGTAACCAGCATAGCCTCCTGTATATCCTTTCTCTTGTAATGCAGAAGTATTGTACTTTTATCCAGCATTTTGTTTCATATTAGTGGTTATTGGAGAAGTTTAAATAATTATTGATAGTAACATTTGGTAGAGATTATAACCACTTAATAATGGCAACAAACAGAAAACTTTAAATAATATCATGTAATTATAGGAATAAAATGGATGGAAAATTAACTATTAAAGTAAATATTGAAGATATTTTAGAAGAAGATAGAAATATATATCTCTATCAGGGGTTTTGGGATTTTGGAAATACATTAGTAAAAGAAGTAATATTGCTAGATA
>Ga0075114_10001354_pt1 | contig 13252 bp, 9 predicted proteins | sample AntAceMetag02UKM_FD_69784 | JGI IMG/M metagenome (GOLD analysis project Ga0075114, IMG submission 69784) | Saline lake microbial communities from Ace Lake, Antarctica - Antarctic Ace Lake Metagenome 02UKM | ecosystem: Environmental > Aquatic > Non-marine Saline and Alkaline > Saline | place...
GGCTGCAGCGGACACCTGCGCTGGCTGCCAAGCTGACCGATCATATTTGGACTGTTAAAGAGCTATTGACGATGCTACCTATCCCGTGCACCAACAACAGTTAAAAGGGAGACTACCAGATTTCAGTGCTGCGAGAATATACCGCCACACGTCGGGAAGCTGCAAGAGGCGTTGTTGGGAGCCACCGCCCTCAAAGGTGGCGACGGCCTGCGCATTCAGTGTCTCATGTTTGGCTACCAGGCTGATCTGCGACTCGGCCACATTCAGCCACCACACGCCGTCACCATCTACGGCGAGGAAGGCGTCCTCCCCACGCACCTCGATGTCGTTGATCATCCCGTCCACGGCGAAGGTGTCCAGCACCACTGGGTTCGCCGGGTCGGATACGTCCAGCATCTGGAACCATCCCTCGATGTCCGGCCATTCCCCTGCACTGCTGCCCACGTAGGCCCGATCACCAGCCACGTAGACGGCGTCGGTGGTGGCGGTGGTCGTGGGTGGGTCGGCGTGGCCCAGTTCCACGGGGTTGGTCGGATCGCTCACGTCCAGCAACCGCAGGCCGGAGGCGCCGTCGGCCACATAGGCAAGGCCGTCGGCGACGAAGGCGCGGCGAGCATCACCCGGCGTGTCGTAGGCCCCCACCTCCGTCGGGCTGACCGCGTCGCCCACATCCACGATGCGCAGCCAGCCGTCGGTGCGCGGCCACGTGGCGCCGCTGACCATAGGCACGTAGGCGTAGCTGCCGGCCACAAAGACATCGTTGACCTCGGCGTCGTCGGGGGCGAGGTACTGGCCGACCAGGGTGGGGCTCAATGGGTCGGCCACGTTGACGATCTCCACGCCGTCCCACCGGGCCCACTCGGCCACGTAGGCCAGAGACTCCGAAACAGACAGGTGACGGCCGAGGCCTTGGAGAGTGAAAGCGGCCGGGAAGTTGGGGTCCGCCGGGTTGCTCACGTCCACCGTCCAGAGCCGCTCCATGTCAACGAGGTAGGCGTAGAGGTTATCACCCGCGGCCCCTTTCCCTGACAGGGGGAGGGAAGCGGTGGCCGTGTCGGGGACGAAGACATCCATGATCATGCCTGGCCGGTCGTGGGTGCCCACGATGTCGGGGCTGGCCGGGTCACTCACGTCCAGGATGCGCAACCCCTTGTTGGCGTCGGCCATGTAGGCGTGACTGCCGGACACCGCCACTCTGGAGGCATCCCACGCCGCGTCGGAAGTGGCGATCAGGGTGGGGCTGGCCGGGTTGGTCACATTGATGATCTGCAGGCCTTCCTCCCTGTCAGCCACGTATGCGATGGCGCCCACCACCTGGACGTCCTCAGCGCCGCCCGGCGTATCGTAGGAGCCGAGCAGGGCCGGACTGGCCGGGTCGCTCACGTCCAGGATCTGCAGGCCGCCTTCCCAGCCGTCGGCCACGTAGGCGGTGCTGCCCGCTACGTAGACGCCGTAGGCATCCCCCGGCGTGTCATAGGCTCCCACTTCACGGGGATTTGTCGGGTCCGATACATCCACCACCCGCAGCCAGCCATCGGTCCAGTCAGTGGTCACGTAGGCGTAGTTGCCTGCGACCCAGACGTCCCTGGCCCGCTCTGGCGTGTCGTAGCTGCCAACCAGCGTGGGGTTGCTGGGCTCGGAGACGTTGATGATCTGCAGCCCGCCATCCGAGTCCGCCACGTAGGCCAGGGTACCGACGACGTAGACCCCCGTGGTGGAACCCGGCGTATCGTAGCCGCCGATCAGGGTGGGGCTGATGGGATTGGAGATATCTACTATCGTCAGGCCATCCCCTATGTTGGCCAGGTAGGCGATGTCACCTTCCAGGGCGATGTCGTCCACCTCGTCGAACAGGAGCAGGCGGCCAACCGGCGCGGGCTGACTCTTATCCGAGACGTCCATGATGGTGAGGGCGCTTCCTTCGCCCAGGTAGGCGTAGTTGCCTCCGGGGGGCACGGCCACGGAGAACATCCCTCCGCCAAAGTGGCTCACCAACTCGATGGTTCCACCGTCTTGGGTGTGCGGAACTGCTGCTGGGGCGGCCCGGCTGTCGCCCAGGAATGCTGTTCCCGTAAGCAAGGCCAACACCAGGACCAGCGCAGCCAGAAGCCAGAAACGCTGTCTAGTGATTGTAGTAGACATCCTATCCTCCTTGCTCTTGAGTTGAGGGCGGGTCACGCTCAGGCGAGGGTTGAAAAAGGCTACACTATTGCGTCTCTACTCCGGAGAGGGAGGTAATGGTGGTAGCTTCAGTCTGCTACATTCTACCACAAACCTCGACGTATGTCAACATCGAAACTGAGCATTTATCCGTCTATCCGTTGGCTATCCGCTGACGCCGCCGATACGTGCCCAGGCCGTGCGCAGTACATTGCCTGTCAGCCCCGCGCCCAGGACGACCATCAGCGCGATGCGTGCCTTCTGGCCGTTGAGGTAGCCGGCGGGCAGGCAGCCGGCCGCGCGCAGGTCTCGCTGCGCGCCAACGTAGCCATAGCCATCTCCCACGCGGCCACCCGGGCAGCGGGAGGCCACGACGACGACCACCCCGGCCTCGATCGCTTCGCGGATGGGCGGCAGCCACCAGGGAGGCACACGACCGCCGCCCAACGCTTCCAGCACGACCCCTCGGATGCCACTGGCTACTGCCTGGCGCAAGCCGTCCGGTTCCATCCCCACCGCCAGCTTGATCAACTCCACGCGCCGTTCCAGCTCTGAGCAGGGGACAGTGCGCCGCTTCACCCGCCAAGCGATGTGCAGCCCATCGGCATCGAGCCGGCCCAGTGGTCCCCAGCCGGGCGAGCGGAAAGTGTCGGTGGCCTGCGTGTGCGTTTTGGTCACGTAGCGGGCAGCGTGCACCGTGTCGTTGAACACCACCAGCGTCCCCAGGCCGCGGGCAGTGTCGGAAGCCGCCACCTGCACCGCGGCCGCTAGGTTGGCGAATCCCTCGTACCCCAGCTCAGACGCGGTGCGCATAGCCCCGGTGATGACCACTGGCTTGACGCTGTCCACCGTCAGGTCGAGGAGCATGGCCGTCTCTTCCAGCACATCGGTGCCGTGGGTAACGACGATGCCGTCCACATCAGGTCTGGCGATGTGCGCCGCCGTTCGCTGCCGGATTGCCCACAGCGTGTCCAGTGTGAAATGTGCGCTGGGCAGGTTGCAGACCTCTTCGGTGGTGAGCGTTACGGGGAGTTGGGCGAGGGCGGCTCGGAAGTCAGCGCTGCCCAAGGCAGGCACCGCACCGCCAGCCGTCTCATCGTACCGCATGGCGATGGTGCCGCCGGTGGTGAGGATGACAATGTGCTTGGTCACTTCTTCCTCCGTAACCTTCTGACTCCTGGTGTGTTGTACCTGACAAGATCGTTTTCCGGCTTGGCGAGGGCCAGAACCCACATGGCCGAACGGCAACAAGTATTCTGCCAGCAGAAACAGGAGGGTATCATGTCTGAATCTCGACGCGTGGTCGTCACCGGGCTGGGGGCTGTCACACCGGTGGGGAAAGATGTACCCACCACGTGGGCAGCGCTGCTAGCTGGCCGCTCTGGCGTGGACCGGATCCGTCGCTTCGATCCATCCGGGTTGAAAACTCAGTTCGCGGCGGAAGTGAAGGACTTTGACTCGATGGAGTACGCGAGCCGCCGTCAGGCTCGCCACCTCGATCGCTTCACCCATTTCGCGCTGGCTGCGGCTACCGAGTCGGTAGCCGATGCTGGACTGGACCTGGCAGCGGAGGACCCCTCACAGGTGGGGGTGCTTATCGGCTCCGCTGTCGGCGGCATCAGCTCCTTGCTGGAGCAGTCTGCGCTGATGCAGCGGCGCGGTCCCCGCTGGGTTAGCCCCTTTCTCATCCCTGCGCTGATGATAAACGGTGCTGCAGGACAGGTCGCCATAGCCTTCGGCATTCAGGGTCCCAACCTGGCCGTAGCCTCTGCTTGTGCTACCGGCGCCCACGCCATCGGCGAGGCAGCAGCCATCATCCGGCGTGGCGATGCCCAGGTCATGCTCGCTGGCGGCAGCGAGGCGGGTATCGTGCCCGTGGCCATAGCCGGATTTAACGTCATGCGCGCCATTTCCACCCGCAACGACGACCCCCAGCGGGCCTCCCGCCCCTTCGACGCCGACCGCGATGGGTTTGTCATGGGCGAAGGTGCGGGGATAGTGGTGCTGGAGAGCCTGGAACATGCCCAGGCGCGCGCTGCCCGCATCTACGGCGAGTTGCTGGGCTATGGCGCCACGGCGGATGCTTTCCACATTACCGCCCCGGCCGAGGATGGAAAGGGTGCAGCGATGGCTATGCAAAAGGCCCTGGAACATGCAGGCATCCCCCCGACGGCGGTCGACTACATCAACGCTCACGGTACCAGCACACGGCTCAACGACGTCAGCGAGACGGCAGCCATCAAGATGGTCTTCGGCGAACATGCCTATCGGCTGGCCGTCAGCTCCACTAAGTCCATGACCGGTCATCTGCTGGGTGCGGCCGGCGCGGTGGAGGCCATCTTCTGCCTGCTCGCTCTGCGCGACCAGATACTCCCACCCACCATCAACTACGAGACGCCCGACCCAGCCTGCGATCTGGATTGCGTCCCCAACGTCGCCCGCCAGGCTGAGGTCAATGTGGCGATGTCCAATTCCTTCGGCTTCGGCGGCCATAACGCAGCGCTTGTCTTGGGCCGCTACTTCCCTTAGTAGTCAGCGGAAGAGCGGAAGGTTTTCACCTGATCCGCCGGAGTTGTACTCCGGCGGTCGACACCAGTGGGGCCGGGAGTGCAACTCCCGGCCAACAAGGGGAGCGAGAGGTTTTAGTCTTTTCCGCTTTTTCCGCTCCCTCCGCTGACCATCAGAGCAGAGAGGGAACCTTGGCTCGTTACGCTCATCTCGCCGGTTGGGGCATGTGCGTGCCCGACCATATCCTCACCAACGATGACCTGTCTCGCATAGTGGATACGTCGGACGAGTGGATCCGCACTCGTACCGGCATCCGTGAGCGGCACATCGTCAACGAGAAGACGGAGACCACCTCCTCGCTGGCAGTGAAGGCGGCTCGCGCCGCGCTTGAGGTGGCCGATTTGTCGCCGCGACAAGTGGACATGATCATCGTCGCCACTGTCACCCCCGACTACCCTTTCCCCGCCACCGCTTGCCTGGTGCAGGATGCCCTGGGAGCGGCGCACGCCAGCGCTTTCGATCTCAACGCTGGCTGTAGCGGTTTTGTCTACGGCTTGAACGTGGGCTCTAGTCTGATCACTGGCGGCCAGGCCGACTACGTGCTGGTCATCGGAGCCGAGACCCTTTCCCGCATCACCGATTGGAACGACCGAGACACCTGCGTCCTCTTCGGCGACGGCGCGGGGGCGGTGGTCTTGGCTGCTAGCCAGATCTCCGGCGGCGTGCGGGCCACCGTGCTGGGGGCCGACGGCTCCGGCGGGGACCTGCTGATGCTGCCCGCTGGCGGCAGCCGTCACCCCGCTTCCCAGCAGACAGTGAGCGATGGCCTGCACTTCATTCACATGAAGGGACGCGAGGTATTCCGCTTCGCCACTCGTGTCATGCCGCAGGCGACCCGCGAGGTGGCTGAGCGGGCTGGTTGGACTCTGGACGAGGTGAGCCTGATCATCCCCCATCAGGCCAACGACCGCATCATCCAGTCCTCGGCCAAGCGGCTTAAGCTGCCGCCGGAGCGCGTCTTCACCAATCTGGAGCGCTATGGCAACACTTCCGCGGCATCCATTCCCATAGCACTCTGTGAGGCGGTGGAGCAGGGCCGCATAGAACCGGACGATCGCGTGATCTTGGTGAGCTTCGGCGCCGGCCTGACCTGGGCCGCTGCGGCGGTTGAATGGAGTATGCCGCTGCCGGTCAAACCTGTTCCCTGGTGGAGGGTGCTCTTCAGCCACCTGCGCTATCGTTGGGCCTGGTTGCGCTCCTTTGCTCGGCGGGCGCTGCGCAAGCTGGCGGTGATCCTGTTGGGCCCGGCCGAAGGCAACGGCTGGCTGGCACGGCTGCGCACCCATCGAGACCGGTAGGCTGACCGATCCACCAATCTACCAGTTTCCCAATTCACCGCTTCCGATTGTTGAAGTTGATTGAATTCGGGGTCTGCTTGCTGGTCCACCACAGCACCGCAAGCATCAATGTGCCCAGCACCAGCAGGGTGATCAGCTTGAACAGTCGCGAGGAGGCAACGAGGGCTATCACGCCGAAGATGGCGCAGAAGCCATAGTAGCCCCATACCACCTGGCGTTGGGTGAACCCAATGTCCACCAGCCGATAGTGCAGATGGTCGCGGCCGTTCCACGCAGGCTCACCGCCACGCCGCAGGCGGGTCCAGATCAACCAGGCCACATCGATGATGGGCAGCGCCAGGACGAGCAGCATGGTAGCCATTTTCGCTCCGGCGATGATGCCCAGAGCAGCCAGCGCGAAACCGAGGACGTAGGAGCCATTGCTGCCCATGAAGATTCGGGCTGGATGTGAATTCCAGGGCAGGAAGCCGAGGGTGGCGCCGAGCAGCGCCATGGGCAGCAGCGCCACGCTGTGCTGACCCTCCCGCCACATGTGGACAGTCAGCACGCCGCAGACTATGGCCACCACGCCAGCCGCCAGGCCGTCCAGCCCGTCCAAGAAGTTGACCGTGTTCATCATGCCCATGAACCAGAATATGGTCCCACCCCAGACAATGGGCCAGGGGAACCCTTCGGGGCCGAAGAAGAACCGGTCGGTGAAGGGGTTGTTGACGTGCTTGATGTGGATGATGAAGGCAAGGGCGATGAGGCTGGACAGGAATTGCGCCAGATACTGGGGTTTGTGGCCAAACTGGAACCGGTCGTCAAGCAGCCCAAAAAGGAAGACGAAGGCGGTGCCCAGCAGGAGTCCGATCAGGTGGGTCAGTTCCTTGGGATTGAGCCGGGGAGGGAACCACTCGGCAGGCAACAGCACAGTGGCCAGCACGGCGACGGTGAAACCGGCGTACATCGCAGTGCCGCCCAGTCGGGGGATGACCCCCGTGTGGACTCGTCGTCCGCCGGGACGATCGACCAGGTTGAGGCGAAGCCCCAACCACCGCGCCAGCGGCGTCAGAGCCAGGGTGAGGAGGAAAGCGATACCGAAGATCAGAAGAAAAGAAGTCACGCCGTGTCCTACTCCTATGTTTTTCTACGGATACATCCTCTGCAGCGTGCGCGGGAAAGGAATGGTCTCGCGGATGTGCCTGATGCCGCAGACCCAGGCCACGGTGCGCTCCACGCCCAGGCCGAACCCGCTGTGGGGCACCGAACCGAAACGCCGCAAATCGAGGTACCATTCGTAGGCCTCACGTGGCAGATCGTGTCGCCGGACAGCCTCTTCCAGTTGATCGAGGCGCGCCATGCGCTCGCCGCCGCCAATGATTTCGCCGTACCCTTCGGGGGCCAGCAGGTCCACCGACTTGCACACCTCGGGCCGTCCACTCTCCGGTTCCATGTAGAACGCCTTGCACTGCGTGGGATAGTGGTGGACTAGAACCGGCCTGTCGAACTGCCCGGCGATGTAGGTCTCGTGGGGAGAGCCGAAATCATCGCCCCAGGTGATGGGTACCCCGCCCTGGGTCAGCATCTCCACCGCCTCGTCGTAGCTGATGCGGGGGAATGGAGGTACCACCCGCTGCAGCGGAGTTGTGTTACGCTCCAGCGTTTCCAGTTCTGTCGCCCGCTCTCGCAAGATCCTCTGCACGATGTAGCTGACGAATTCCTCCTGGACGCGCATGCATTCCCCCAGGTCAGCGAAGGCCATCTCGGGCTCTACCATCCAGAACTCCGTCAGGTGGCGGCGGGTCTTGGACTTCTCGGCGCGAAAGGTGGGGCCGAAGCAGTAGACTTTGCCGAAGGCCATGATGGTGGCCTCGTTGTAGAGCTGACCGCTTTGGGTCAGGAAGGCGGGATCGCCGAAGTAATCGGTCTCGAAGAGAGTGCTGGTGCCCTCGCAGGCTGAGGGGGTGAGAATGGGCGTGTCTACATTGAGGAAGCCGTGCTCGTCCAGCCAGTCGCGAATACTGCGAACGACGGTGGCTCGTATCCTCAGTATGGCCCACTGACGGGAGGAGCGCAGCCACAGGTGGCGGTTGTCCATCAGGAACTCCACACTGTGCTCCTTGGGAGCGATGGGATACTCTGCGGCCTCGTGCACGATCTGCAGGTCCGTTACGCCAATCTCGTAGCCGCCTGGCGTGCCCGGGGCCCGCTCGTCGGCACGTACGAGTCCTGTGACGATAAGGGACGATTCCAGGCTCAGCCGTTTGGCTCTGTCGAATACTTCCGGGGAAACGTCTTTCCTGAAGACTACTGCCTGGACGATGCCGGTGCCGTCACGCACGCGCAGGAACTGCAATTTCCCCTTGCCCGTCTTCAGCGACAGCCAGCCCCTGAGGGTGACTTCTTGGCCTTCGTGCAATCCGATGTCTTCAATGCGAGTATCGTGGGCCACCCGTGTCCTCCGTACAGTTTATTGATGTCCAGATTATAGCACACAAGCGTATGGCTGTCCACCTGGGATGGCGTCCATACCCGGTCGTGGGAGCCCGGCCTGCTGTCTTGCGGACAGGTCACGCTGTTGACCTCCATGAACCGACAGTGTAGTGCAAGAGCGCGTGGCTGTCAAAACGGAACCTTTCGCGATGCCTCAGCGTCTACATTGCTGACGGTACACAAGACACGGCAGATGACCTTGGGAGTTGGAGGCGGCCTCGCGGTGGCCGTTCCCTCATCGGAGATGATGGCGGGGGGAGATGATGGCGGGGCAGTATTGCCTCGCACTTAGCCACAGTGCCGGTTACCAGGCCGGCGCAAACCAGAAGGGGAGAGAAAAAGAAATGGAGAAAAAGAGAATGCGCAGGAGTAATGCTGTTGTCGTTAGCCTGCTGCTGACGCTGTTCCTCGTGAACGGCATGGCGGCCAGCGGTGCGGGCCAATCGGCCCCTCAGTCCGCGGGAACCGGCGTCGAACTCACCGTCTACAACCAGGACCTGGCGCTGGTCAAGGAGCATCGTTTCCTGGAGCTAGACGACGGGCTCAATGAAGTCCACTTCAGCGACGTGGCGGCGCGGATCGATCCCACCAGCGTGCACTTCCGCTCCGTCACCGACCCCGAGGGCACGGCTGTCTGGGAGCAGAACTTCGAGTACGATGTCGTGGGCTCGGAGCGGTTGCTGGAGAAGTACGTAGATCAGGACATCCGTTTGGTGACCGAGGACGGCACAGTGTACGATGGCACGCTGCTCAGCGGTGCGGGGGACATCATCCTGCAGAGGCAGGACGGCGGCGTGACCGTGGTGCAGAGGGGCCGCGTGCAGGAATTCAGTTTCCCTGAGTTGCCCGAGGGGCTGATCACCAGGCCCACGCTCGTCTGGCTGCTGGAGACGGAGACGGCCGGCGAGCACGAGGCGGAGGTCACCTACATGACCAGGGGTATCAACTGGTCGGCCAACTACGTGGTGCTGCTGGCGCAGGACGACGAAAGCCTCGATCTGGACGGCTGGGTGACCCTGGACAACCGCAGTGGTGCCACCTACAGGGATGCCAAGCTGAAGCTCATCGCTGGCGATATCCACCGCGCTCCCGAGACTGACGTGGCGAAGGGAATGGTGATGTATGAAACCATGGCCCGGGCGGAGGCCGCCCCTGCGGTGGAAGAGCGTGAGTTCTTCGAGTATCACCTGTACGAGGTGCAGCGCCCGGTCACGGTCAAGGACAAGCAGACCAAGCAGATCGAGTTCGTGACCGCCACCGGGGTTGCCGTGGAGAAGTTCTTCGTCTACGACGGGGCCAGCGGGATGCGTTTCTGGGGCTGGCTCAACACCGATCAGGGCTACGGTGCGCAGGCTGGCAGCAAGAAGGTGCAGGTGATGCTGGAGTTTGGGACCGGAGAGGATGGCGTGGATGCCGAGTTGCCGCGGGGCACGGTGCGGGTCTACAAAGAGGACGTGGACGGCGCGCACCTGCTGGTAGGCGAAGACACCATTGACCACACTCCCAAAGATGAACAGGTGCGGCTGTACGTTGGTGATGCCTTCGACATCGTCGGCGAGCGTACGCAGACCGATTTCAAGAAGCCAGGGGCGCGGACGATGGAGGAATCCTACCATATCTCCCTGCGCAACCACAAAGATGAAGACGTGGAAGTGCGGGTGGTGGAGCACATGTTCCGCTGGAGCGAGTGGGAGATCGTCGAGGAGAGCGGTGAACACAGCAAGCTGGACGCCCAGCAGGCGGAGTGGCGGGTGACCGTCCCTGCCGACGGAGAGGCGGAGGTGACCTATACTGTGCGCTATCAGTGGTAGGAACTGCAAGCCGAAGTCACGGATAGGAATTGGGGCGAAACCGAAGACCCGGTCTCGCCCCTTCTTGCCGATATGCTCCCTGCGGGGGCGTGCACCCGCTGTGGCCGCTATGTCACTGTGTTGGATAGCCCGTTGCCTGGGCCGCTTGTTTCCGATCTACACCTGCCCGTGTCGAGCAAAGTGCAGTAACTCGTCGAGACGGCAGGTGGCCAGGCCGATGACGTGGTCGCCGCCACCATAGTAGACGTAGACGGTACCCTCCACCACAGGATTGGCGTTGGAGAAGACCACGTTGGGCACATCGCCGCGCACTTCCCACAGTTCCTCCGGCCAGAAGATGGCCCTCCTCGGACGGCGTATCACCTTGGTTGGATCATCGAGATCCACCAAGCACACGCCGAACTTGTAAACGTGATCCTCGTTGTAGCCGTGGTTGATCAGCAGCCAGCCCTGCTCGGTTTCGATGGGCACGCCGTTGCTGCCCACGCTCTTGTGATCCCAGGCAGCGGGATCGTTGCCACGGGGACCATAGATAGGTGCCATGTCCTCTTCGCGCCAGGTGAGCAGATCATCCGAGTAGGCCAGCCAGACCTGGGGCCAGCGGCGGTGCAGCGCGGCGTAGCGCCCGCCGATCTTGCGCGGGAACAGCACGTGATCTTTGTTGTCCTCGCCGCGCACGATCGGCCCCAGCCGCTCCCAGGTGATCAGGTTCGTGCTGCGGGCGATCATGGGCAGGATACCGCCGCCCAGGTGGGTCGGTTCGCCGGGGCCGTGGAACTCGCGGCCGTAGGCGGTGTAGGTCATGTAGAACAGGCCGTCTATCTCGACGACGCGCGGGTCCTCGATGCCACGCGAGTCGCTGCCGTCCACCGGCTCCAGCACCGGCCGGCGCAAGCGGTTCCAGTGCACCCCATCCTCGCTGACCGCGTAGCCGATGCGGCTGACCCAATCCAGCCCTTGGGCGCGGTAGAACATGTGGAACAGGCCATCGTCATAAACCACGCCGGGGTTAAAGACGTTGTAGCATTCCCAGTCCGAGGCCGGGTCGGGGAGCAGGACGGGGTTGGATGGATGACGTTGAAGTCTCATGGGGCGATAACCTCCTTTGCATGTGTGAAACGTGATGCGTGAAGTTATGACTCGACAATGACACCCTCGTGAGGTCGGAGTGCGAGATTCGACAGTGATACCCTCTCCTCCCGATCCAAGTGGGTGGAGATAACGATTTGGCCTGTGTCTTCGCCGGGGACCGAGATGCGGCGATGGTCGGCGGTGAAGTTGAGGGCGATGAGGCGTCGCTCGTCGCCGGCAGTTCGCAGGTAGACGAAGACGTCGGCGTCGCCAGCGTCCAACGGCTGGTAATCGCCTCCATACAGGGCCGGGCTCCCCTGGCGATACCAGAGCAACAGCCGGTAGAGCTTCAGCATCGAGGCGGGGTCGGCTGACTGGACGGCGACGTTCCGCGTGGCGTAATCAGCCGAGACCGGCAGCCAGGGTTCGGCAGCGGAAAAGCCGGCGTTGGGGCCCGCATCCCACTGCATCGGCGTGCGGCACACGTCGCGGGTGCGCTCCGCGCCCAGGTTGACACCCTGGGGATCCTGTATTTTCTCCGGGGGGATGACGCCGTTTTCCATGCCCAACTCGTCGCCGTAGTACAGCGTCGGCGTGCCGCGCAGGGTGAGCAGCATCATGGCGGCCACGCGCGCCTGGGCCTGACCACCGAAACGCGAGGCCAACCGGTGGAAATCGTGGCTGCCCAGCACATAGTTGGGCCAGGCAAAAGCAGGCAGCGCGGCTTCCAGTTCGTCCACCGAGCGGCGCATGGCCTGGGCCTGCCAGGGCTGACGCAGCAGGCGGAAGTTGAACGGCAGATGCAGGCCGTCGTCGTTCTCACCGTAGTACTTGATCCAGCGCGGCAACTCAAACCATATCTCACCGATGCCGCACCGATCTTCGTACTCATCAAGCAAGCGGCGAAAGGCGCGGATGATCTCGTGCACCTCGTCCTGATCCTGGTTGTAGACCTGCAACTGCCGGCCAGCGAGGTCGTTGGGCGGCAGGTTCGGATCGGCGTCGGGGTTCGGCGGGTTGTCGCGCAGTTCGGCGTCCTTGATGAGCAGGCCGACCACGTCCATGCGGAAGCCGTCCACGCCCCGCTCCAACCAGAAGCGGAGCGCGTCCATCATCGCTTCGCGCACCTCCGGGTTGCGCCAGTTGAGTTCGGGCTGCTCCTTCACAAACTGGTGCATGTAGTACTGGCCTGTCGCCTCGTCAAGCGTCCACGCCGGACCGCCGAAGTAACTGCCCCAGTTGTTTGGCGGCGAGCCGTCGGGCCTGGGGTCGCGCCAGATGTACCAATCGCGCTTGGGATTGTCCCGACTGCTGCGAGACTCGATGAACCAGGGATGCTGGTCCGAGGAGTGGTTGGGCACGTAGTCAATGATAACCTTGATGCCGTGCCGGTGGGCTTCGGCTACCAGCCGGTCAAAAGTCGCCAGGTCGCCGAAGAGAGGATCCACGTCACAATAGTCGGCCACGTCGTAGCCGAAATCGGCCATCGGCGAGGGAAAGATGGGGCTCAGCCAGATAGCGTCAACGCCGAGAGACGCTTCCGTGCCATCGTTCAGGTAATCGAGCTTGTCAATCACGCCCTGCAAGTCGCCGGCGCCGTTGCCGGTCGTGTCTTTGAAACTACGCGGGTAGATCTGGTAGACCACACCGCGCTGCCACCAGAGAAAGTTTTGTTTCGGGTTCATGATGTATAGACTCCTTTTCAATGCTCAGTCAATTGCCCGGCTCAAACGAACAGAGCCAGGAGTAGGATGGACAGCTCGGCGGATATCGTCCAGCCGAAAAACCTCCACGATTTGGGCTGGCCGAAATTCCTAAGATGGTACTCTCCACCACCTATGATTATCCCAACGCACACGACACCCATGG
>Ga0075114_10001357_pt1 | contig 13244 bp, 12 predicted proteins | sample AntAceMetag02UKM_FD_69784 | JGI IMG/M metagenome (GOLD analysis project Ga0075114, IMG submission 69784) | Saline lake microbial communities from Ace Lake, Antarctica - Antarctic Ace Lake Metagenome 02UKM | ecosystem: Environmental > Aquatic > Non-marine Saline and Alkaline > Saline | place...
TCCACGAAGGATTCGTAGAGCCTGGAGACGGTGGCTAGCGTCTTGTGTTGCTCGCCATCGGGCATGAGGGTGCCCATGAGGGTGATGAAACAAGTGTAACCCGCTGCTCGTAGCGCCTCCTCCACCGTCTGACCATGGAACTGCCACACGGTGGGGTTAGAGACCACGTCCACGGGTTCGCCCAACCCAGCCTCTTTCAGCCGCTCACCCAGGCGGGTCAGCGCACCCCGGCCGAGGTGGACGTTGTAGTCGCCGGCGGGGGACTGTATGGACAGCACGCCCTCTGCCTCGGCCTCTGCCTCTGCCTCCGCATCCATGGGTTGCTCAGGTGCACGCTCCTGCTGCCACGAATGCCACAGACTGATCACGCGCTCCGCCGCTTCGTCCATCGTCAGTCTGGTGGTATCCAGTTGCGCTGGCATAGCTCCATAGGCGCGCTGACGATGCTCCAGCAGACGTTCGATCTCCGCTCGTCGGTCAGCCACCTCCAGCAGCGGACGGTCACCAGCGTTTGCCAGACGCCGCAGCACTTCCTCTACGGCACAGTTCAAGCAGACAACAAAGCCACTGGCCTCCATGCAGCGGCGGTTTGGCTCAGGGATGAGCGCGCCCCCGCCGGTGGCGATGACCAAGTCGCGTCGCTGGCTCAGCTCCTGGCACAGCTTGGCCTCCAGGTGACGAAAGACTGCTTCCCCCTCCCTGGCGAAGATGGCGGGAATGGACTGGCACGCTCGCTGAGCGATGACATCGTCCATGTCCACAAACTCCCGCCCCAGCCGCCGCGCAACTTCGCGTCCTACCTTGGTCTTGCCCGTGCCCATGAAGCCGGTGAGGATCACGTTGGCGTGAAGCGTGAAACGTGAAATGCAAAGCGTGTTGCGTGTTGCGTGATACTGACGGGCGCTCATCCTTCAGCGGCTCCTTCAGGAATCAGCCGATGGAGCCGATCTTTGGTCTTGAAGTGGATTTTCATCTCGCTCAGGCTGTCTCCGCCCAGCTTTTCGAGGAGCGCATCGGCCAGCACCCAGGCCACCATCGCCTCGCCGACGACGGTCGCTGCCGGCACGGCGCAGACGTCGGAGCGCTGGTACTGGGTCATCGCCGCCTCGCCTGTGCGCATGTCCACCGACCGCAGCGGGGTCTTTGTGGTAGGAATGGGTTTCATGGCCGCCCGCACCACGATAGGCTGGCCATTGGAGATGCCGCCTTCAATGCCGCCAGCGCGGTTGGTAGAACGTAAGACGTGAAACGTCAAACGTGATGCGTGATGTGTGATGCGTGAGGTATGGATTTCGTCGTGGACCTGGGTGCCGGGGAGGCGTGCGTTTTGGAAGGCGGGGCCGATCTCCACTCCCTTGATGGCCGGAATGCTCATCATAGCTGCTGCCAGGCGGGCGTCCAAGCGGCGCTCCCAGTGCACGTGGCTGCCTAATCCTACCGGCAGGCCCGTGGCCACGATCACGAAGACGCCGCCCAGCGAATCGCCCGCTTCCCGTGCGGCATCAATGGCTGCCCGCATGCGCTCAGCGGCCACTTCATCAGGACAACGCAGGTCGTTGGCCTCGGCCAATGCCCAGATCGGTTCTATCGGCTGATTTGGGTCAGGGTGTTCAGCCGCCACGCCGTCGATTTCGACCACGAAACCGCCCACGGCGATAGCGAATTCTGCCAGCAGGAGCTTGGCCAGCGCACCGACGGCCACTCGCGCTGCCGTCTCCCGGGCGCTGGCCCTCTCCGATACCGGACGGGCGTCGTCGAAGCCGTACTTGATCATTCCAGCGTGGTCGGCATGGCCAGGCCGGGGCACGGTGAGCGGGGGCAAATCCCGATCCCGCCAGTTGGCCCAGTCCTTGTTCTCGATGCGCAGAGCTACCGGCGCGCCGCTAGTGCAGCCTCGCCACACCCCGCTCAGCAGTTCCACTCGATCTCGCTCGATCTGCATGCGTGCGCCGCGCCCATAGCCGCCCTGCCGCCGCAGCAAGTCACGGTTGATGGTCTCTTCATCCATAAGTAGCCCGGCCGGCAGCCCTTCGACGATGGCCACCAGGTATGGTCCATGCGATTCGCCGGCCGTCAGAAAGCGTAGCATCTCATCTTGCTCCCAGTTGATTCGGTTCTATCGGCTGATTCGGCTGGTTCGGTTTTTCCCCAGTGCCTGTTCGCAAGCCGCACGCATCACCTCCAGCGGAGGCGGATGTCCGGTCCACAGCCTGAAGGCCAGCGCCCCCTGGCGCACCAGCATGCCCATGCCGTTGATGATCTCCGCTCCGGCCCGCCGCGCCTGACGCAGTAGCTTAGTCTCTCGTGGCCGGTAGATCAGATCGCAGGTGACGAGGTGGTGAGGAAAGGGCACCGTGTCTGGCCAAAGGGATGCCTCTTCATGAGGCCACATGCCGACGGGTGTGGTGTTGACCAGAAGGTCGGCGCGGGCGGCTTCTTCAGCAAGCGCATCATGGCTCAATGGCCGCGAACTGAGTGAACTCGCCGGTACTGAGGGAGCAAGGTGCTCAACCAGCGCCTGGGCCCGGAGCAGGGTGCGGTTGAGAATGACTACCTGCCTGCCAGACCGAGCCAACGCGTAGGCAACTGCCCGCGCTGCGCCGCCCGCGCCCAGCACTAAGGCACGCCGGCCACGTGGCTCGAAGCTCTTCTCCCGCAGGGCGGCCAGGAACCCCATCCAGTCGGTGTTGTGTCCCACCATGCGGCCATTCTCTTTCACGACGATGGTGTTCACCGCCCCAATGGCCTGAGCGGACTTCGTGATGTCATTGAGATAGGGCATCACTGCCTGCTTGTGGGGCACGGTCACATTTCCACCGCGGAAGCCAAGGGCTACCATGCCGAGCAGTGCAGTCCCGAGTTGCCTGGGCGGGACCGGCAAGGCCAGATAGGCCCAGTTCATGCCCAGAGCAGCGAAAGCAGCATTGTGCATCGCCGGCGAGAGCGTGTGCTCTATCGGCCAGCCCACGATTCCCAGTAGCCGAGTCTGTCCATCAATCTCGATCATCTGACATCAACGGATGGGGAATTAAACGGATGCTCCCAGCCGGCGTAGCGTCCCAGCGAAGCCGGGGAAGGAGTCGGCGATGCAGTCCGCGTCACGCACTAGCGTCTCGCCCGCGGCCAACAGCCCAGCCACGGCCAATGTCATGGCCAAACGGTGGTCGCCGTGGCTGTCCACTTCGGTCCCCACCAGCGGTGATGGTCCCCGCACCATAACTCCATCAGGCAGACCTTCGATCTCCGCCCCCAGCTTGCGCAGCTCAGCCTCGGTCGTGGCAAGGCGATCCGTTTCCTTGACCCGCAGCTCGGCGGCGTCTCGAATCATCGTCGTGCCCTGCGCCTGCGTGGCCACCAGAGCCAGCAGCGGCAGTTCGTCAATCAGACGAGGGATCAGCGTTCCTCCTATCTCCGTTGCCTGCAACTCGCTGGCCCGCACCGTCAGATCGGCCATCGGCTCGTTGCCCCAATCCCGCTCGCTTCCTTCCTTCGTGGCATCGGCTAGCAGGATCTCGGCGCCCATGGACCGCAGCACATCCAACGCGCCGGTGCGGGTGGGATTCACGCCCACTTGGTCTAAAGCTACCTCCGAACCGGGCACCAGGGCAGCGGCAGCTATCAGGAAGGCGGCGGAAGAGATGTCACCCGGCACGGTAACGTGGCGAGCCCGCAGAGGTCGGCCGGGACGCAGTGTGATCACGGGACCGTCCACCGTCAGGTCTGCGCCCATGGCCTGTAACATGCGCTCGGTATGGTCGCGGGCCGGCCCGGGTTCCCGAACCGTCGTCGGGGCGCCAGCATATAGCCCGGCCAGAAGAATAGCCGATTTGACCTGCGCACTGGCCACCGGAAGCATATAGTCCATGCCACGCAATTGCCCCCCTTGGATGATCAGCGGCGCGTGGCCGTCCGTATCGGTAACCGTAGCACCCATCCGCCGCAAGGGAATGGTCATGCGGGCCATCGGCCTGCGGCTGAGCTGCGCGTTGGCGGTCAGTACGCTGCGGAAAGGCTGCCCGGCTAGGATGCCGCTCAGCAGCCGCATCGTGGTCCCCGAACCGCCGCAATCCAGCGGCTCGCTCGATGGGCGCAACCCGTGCAGTCCCCCTCCGTGCACGATCAGTGTGGTGGCATCGAGTTCTTCGATCTCCACGCCCAGCCGGCGCAGGCAGCGCAGCGTGGCTTGGCAATCGGCGGCGGGCAGAAAGCCACTTACCCGGCTCGTCCCTTTGGCCAGAGCGGATAGCAACAGTGCCCGGTGGGAGATGGATTTGTCGCCTGGCAGGCTCACGCTTCCGTGCAGCGGCGCGCCGGGCCGTACGGTCAATTGGCTCATGGGAACATCCTCAGCCTCTCCTCGCGAAAGCGACCCAACACCATTTGCATTTCCTCTTCGTCGCTCGTCTCCACGAGACAGGTCAAATCGTGCAGTTGCCTGGCATAGACGCCAAGGGCTTTCAGTACCTCGGCCCGGTTGGTTAGCAAGATGTCGGTCATCATGGTCACATCACTGCCGGCCAGGCGTGATGTGTCGCGGTAACCGCCTGCCACGATCTCCCACGCCGCGGGGTCGGCAGAGGTCGTGGCATCGGCCGTGGCGACGAGCGCACAGGCCAGCAGGTAAGGCAGATGGCTGAGGGTGGCTACCAGGAAGTCTTGGCGCTGGGCCTCAAGCACCAGCGGTTGAGCGCCAATCGCTTTGGCCAAGGCGCGGCCCAGCGCCAGCGCTGCTCCCGAGGTGCGCTCCAGCGGTGTAAGGATGAAGGTGCGATCTTGGTAGAGCGCCGGGTCTGCTGCCTCGAGACCTGATACTTCCTTGCCGCACATGGGATGTCCACCCAGTGGCTGGACGTGATCAGGCAGTCGGGCCATCTCGGCGACGATCTGTCTTTTGGTGCTGCCCAGGTCCATCAGCAGGCAGCCTGGCAGCAGCGGCCCGATTTCGCCTAGTTGTTGTATGATGACGCGCACGGGCGTCGCCAGGACGACCACGTCCGCGTGGCGCACGCCGTCGGCCAAGTCTGTTGTCCCGTGGTCAACCAGCCCGTGCGTCAGTGCATACTCAATCGTCTCGCAGCGCCGCGCTATGCCGACGACGCTCTTGCAGTTGCCGCGCAGCGCAGCGGCCAAAGAGCCGCCCATGAGCCCCAACCCGACCACGCTCACCTGTGCATCGCGCAAGTCATGCACGCGCATTCGTCTTCTCCCAAGGCACCCAGCCTGGCGTCAACTTTCCCTTGTCTGGCCGTCTACTTGCATCCTTGCCTTCTTTCACAGCGTCCGATCCATTGCTTCGGCTATGCGACGCAACTCAGCCATGAGAGCGACGAAGCGCTCTGGCTTCAGCGACTGGGCGCCGTCAGACATGGCCTGCTCTGGGTGACAGTGCACTTCAATGAGTAGCCCATCGGCGCCGGCAGCCACTGCCGCTCGCGAGACCGCCGCCACCAGCTCCCATTTGCCCGTGCCGTGGCTGGGATCCACGATCACCGGCAGGTGTGTGAGCTGCTTGAGCAAGGGGACGGCGTTGATGTCCAATGTATTGCGGGTGTAGGTTTCGAAGGTGCGAATGCCCCGTTCACAGAGCATCAGCCGCTCGTTGCCTTGGGCGAGGATGTACTCGGCCGACATGAGCAGGTCCTCCACCGTAGCCATCATGCTCCGTTTCAGCAACACTGGTCTGTGCGCTTTGCCGACAGCTTGCAGCAGGGCGTAGTTCTGCATGTTGCGAGCGCCGATCTGCAGAATGTCGGCGTAGGTTCCCACCAGCGGCACTTGATCGGGCGCCACGACCTCGGTAGCTACCAACATGCCCGTTTGCTCTCGCGCTTCAGCCAAGATCTTGAGCCCCGCAAGCCCCAGTCCCTGGAAGCTGTAAGGCGAAGTGCGTGGCTTGTAAGCGCCGCCTCGCAGGATAGTCGCCCCAGCTGCCTTCACCGCCTGTGCCGTGCCCAACAGTTGCTCGCGGCTCTCCACAGCGCAGGGGCCGGCGATCACAACCACTACGCTCCACGCCTCCTTACGCAGTTTCTGTCCATCAAGTCCAGGCTTTGCACTCCAGCTTCCTCTCCACGCTCGCTCACGCTCGCGCAGTTGCCTTCGGCTAGCGGTTCGTCGGATCAACGCCCGCAGGGGTCTTTCACCCCCTAGTTATCGCCCATGCCGGGCGTACACGGGAACCTCTCGCCCACGTGGGACGAGAGGTTCCAAGACTGCTCCCGCGGGGCCACCCAACTTAGGTTGCTGGAAACACAAAACCCGTCGCGAAGACGGGTCCGTTCCCAACCACCTCACTTTAGCAGGTAGAGGGTCCGACGCCCACCCTTGAGACGCGCCCCATACCTAGCGCTCTGATAACGGTAGCGTTTCCGGTGCAGTCTACTCGGACCCCAGCCCTTTCGGTGCACAGCTCCCAGGTCCATTCCGCGGCGGCCTGGGCATCGGACTCTCACCCGGCACCGACTCTCTGTGCCTGGTTTCGCCGCGTACTCGTCCTGATCACAGCCTTTTCGTATATGAGTTTCATACACTCTACCACAGAGAGGGCAGGTTGTCAAATCAGCGTATTCAATCACCTAAAAGTGTTACCGAAGTGGTACGATTCTCACAAATGGTATTCGATTTGACACGATCGCGCGCTACGCAGAGCGGGGCCAGTTCGCGGAAGCGAAAGGAGTGCAGCGGGGAACACCCCCACACCTTCCGGCTTTCGCTGCGCAGCCCCCCCTGCCGATCAATGCTTGAAATGCCTTGTGCCAGTGAAGAGCATGGCAAGGCCAGCCATGTCCGCGGCGGCGATCACATCCTCGTCGCGGACCGAGCCTCCAGGTTGGACGATGGCCGTCACCCCGGCCCGCGCCGCCTCCTCCACGCCGTCCGGGAAGGGAAAGAAGGCATCGGAGGCCAACACCGCCTCCGCTGCCCGCTCCCCGGCCTTGATCAAGGCCAATCGGACTGCATCCACGCGGCTCATCTGCCCGGCCCCGATCCCCACCGTAGCCTTGCCCCGCGTCAGAACGATGGCATTCGAGCGGACGTGTTTGACCACCCAGCAGGCGAACTCCAGGCTCTCCCGCTCCCCCAAAGTCGGCTGGCGCGTGCTCACCACCCGCCACTCCTCTCTGCCCAGCACGTCGGGTTCCTGAAGCAGCACCCCGTGTCGCACGCTGCGCAGCTCCCAACCCGGACCCTCAGCGGCCCCGCCGGCCATCTGAAGTAGGCGGCAGTTGACTCGCTCGGCCAGCAATGTCCGCGCATCGGCACTGAAGCCGGGGGCAGCGATAGCCTCGACGAAGAGCTTGCCCAGCGCCCGCGCCGTTGCCTCATCGAAGTGACGGTTGACGGCAATGACGCTGCCGAAGGCTGACACCGGATCGCAGCTCAGAGCCAGAGCGAGGGCCTTGGCCGGGGTATCAGCGCTCGCCACGCCGCAGGGGTTGTTGTGCTTTACGATCACCACCGTGGGGGCCGAGAAGTCGCACGCGGCGCGCCAGGCGGCATCCAGGTCGAGAAGATTGTTGTAGGAAAGAGCTTTGCCCTGGAGCAGTCGCCCGCCCAGAGGCGTGATGTCCGGCGCCAAGCCGTAAAGGGCTGCCTGCTGGTGAGGGTTCTCGCCGTAACGCAGGTCCTGCACCCGCCACAACCGTAGCAGCAGCTCAGCCGGGAATGGCTTGTCGGCCTGGCAATGTCTGGCTAGGTGGTTGGCTATGGTTGTGTCGTAACTGGCCGTGTGGCGGAAAGCTTTCAGCGCCAACCGCCGTCGTGTCGCTAGAGAGACATGGCCCTGCTGACGGAGTTCAGTCAGGACATGCGGGTAGTCAACCGGGTCGCAGAGCACAGTCACAGCGGCGAAGTTCTTGGCCGCCGCCCGCAACAAGGCCACCCCACCGATGTCTATCTGCTCCACCGCTTCCGCTAAGCGCACATCGGGTCGGGCGATGGTCCGGGCGAAGGGATAAAGGTTGACCGCCACCAGGTCGACGATGCCAATGCCGTGGGCTGCAAGTTCGGTCAGGTGGGCTGGGTCCCGGCGGGCCAGGATGCCGCCGTGGATGGCCGGGTGCAGCGTCTTGACCCGCCCGCCCAGGATCTCGGAAAAGCCGGTCACCTCTTCGACCGTGCGCACTGTCAGACCCGCCTCCCGCAATACACCAGCCGTGCCGCCGGTGGAAACGAGCTCCGCACTCAGGTCGGCCAACCCTCTGGCGAGTTCTACGATGTCGGTCTTGTCGGATACGCTCAGCAACGCTCGTTGGATGCTCATGGTTCCTTCCTTTTCTTCAGTCCAAGCTCAGGGTGCGCGGACCGCACCGCATCTTCCAGCTCATCCGCAGGCACGACGAAGGTGACGTCGTACTCTGAGGCTGCCTGGGCCACAGAAACCACTCGTGTCCCGAGCCTGCCCGGTGCAGCGAATGCCTGCGGGACAAAGCTCGCGCCGTTCCCGTCCGGAGCGGACATGGCAGAGACGCTCCCTAGCTGCTCCTGCGCCCCGATGTCTGTAAGTTGCTCCAGCTAGCTTCAAGTCAGCATCGAACTCTCACCTTGCCCTCGTCCCTCGTACGGCCGTAGCAGCTCCTCCGCAAACACTGCCCAGTTCACCAGCACATCCAGTTGTGCAGAGAATGGCCCTCGGGCACTGCACGGTCATGCATCAGCATGCCAAACAGGAACCCTGTGCGCAACTGCTCGAATCGGCGACCTGCCATCACTCTTCTCCGCTTCGCTGACCCATGCACATTGTAGCTCATGTCACTGAGTTCTGCAACACTCTTCCTTTCTCGTTTTCCTCGACACGAAGCGGGATTCCAGGAGTGTTCCCCATGTTGGCGCAGCAGATGCACAGGAGCAAACAGTCGATGACCAACAACGGCAAATGGGAGCAGCTAGAGGCGAGTCGCCATCGTCACCTCCGAGCCGGCAAGGCAGACAAGCGGGCCTTCTGGACGAGCAGGTTGTCACCCCCAGGCAATCATGGCGGGCGCGAGCGCGTTTCTTGGGTACAGATTGCTGGAACTCTCCGCCCACCATCCACCGTTCCCCTCTCCTGTGGAGAAGACGCTAGCTGGGACTTGACGCCTAGGTCCTTCTTCCATATAATCCAGCAAGGAGGGCAGCACCTGCTCTATGGCAGCCGCCCTACTATCCCGCGTAAGGAGTTGGCAGAATGGCTGTGATTATCATCGTCGGCGCGCAGTGGGGCGACGAGGGCAAGGGTCGCGTCGTGGACCGGCTGGCGGCCCAGGCCGACCTGGTGGCTCGCTACAATGGCGGCGACAACGCCGGTCATACCGTCGTCGCAGAGGGACACACCCTCAAGCTGCACCTGGTGCCCTCCGGCATTCTCCACCCGCAGTTGACCTGTCTGATCGGCGCGGGGGTTGTGGTGAACCCGGCCCGGCTCGTGGCCGAGATGGACACGCTGGCCGGACTGGGCCTTGACGTCGGTCCCCAACGGCTGAAGCTCAGCGCAGCCGCCCACGTCATACTGCCCACTCATCAGGCGCTCGATGGCGTGGGAGAGGCAGCGAGAGGCCGCACAGCCCTCGGCACGACGCGACGGGGCATCGGCCCCGCCTACGCCGACAAAGCCGCCCGCACTGGAGTGCGATGCGGTGCCATGGCTGACCCCGAAGCCTTTGCCGAGGCCGTGTGCCGTGCCATGGAAGCCCACAACGATGTACTGACCCGGGTCCATGGACAACCACCGCTTGAGGCAGAGGCCGTTGGCGCCGAGTACCGCCAGTACGCCCGGCGGCTGGCTCCCCATCTGACCGACGTCTCGGCACTGGTGGGAGAGGCACTGGCAGCCGGCCGGGCAGTGCTGTGCGAGGGAGCACAGGGGACGCTCCTCGACGTCGACCTCGGGACCTACCCCTTCGTGACCAGTTCATCGCCTGTGGCCGGCGGCGCGATGACGGGCCTGGGTTTTGGTCCTACCCAGGTGGAGCGGGTGATCGGGGTGGCCAAGGCGTACACCACCCGCGTTGGAGCTGGCCCATTTCCCACCGAGTTGACCGATGATGTGGGCGAGCGGCTGCGAGACGCTGGGGGCGAGTTCGGCACCACGACCGGCCGTCCCCGTCGCTGCGGCTGGCTCGACTTGCCCATCCTGCGCTACGCCGCGTGCGTTAACGGCATGACCGAGCTGGCTCTGACCAAGCTGGACGTACTCAGCGGGTTTGAGGTGCTGAAGGTCGCCGTGGCCTACGAGCAGGACGGTGAGCGCACCGAGTCCTTCCCGGCCGAGTTCGGGGCGGAGATGCTGGCGCGCTGGACACCTGTCTACGAGGAATGGCCCAGTTGGGTTGAGGGCATTCGGGACGTGCGGTGCCGGGCGGACCTGCCTGCGGCGGCGCAAGTCTATGTGGCCCGTATCGAAGAACAGGTCGGCTTGCCAGTGACCTTCATCGGCGTCGGGCCGGAGCGGGAGCAAACTATCATCTTGAATGCAGGAAGCGAGGGCCACCGATGCTGAAGCGATACTCTCGCCCTGAGATGCAGGCCATCTGGACGTTGGAGAACCAGTACCGGCAGTGGCTGCGGGTCGAACTGGCGGCGGCCGAGGCCATGGCCGAGCTGGGCAAAGTGCCGCCGGAAGCGCTGGTGCAGATTCGGGATCGGGCCCGCTTCACCGTCGAGGGCGTGGCCGCGCGCGAGGCAGTGACCCGGCACGACCTGGTGGCCTTCCTCGAAGTGGTCATCGCCCACGTGGGACAGGAGGCTGGCCGCTACCTCCACCTGGGGCTGACCTCCTCGGACGTGAAGGACACCGGGCTGGCACTGCAACTGGTCGCCGCGCTCGACATCCTCCTGACCGACGCCGACCACTGCGTCGGTGCGCTCAAGTCGCGCGCTCTGGCCGAGCGAGATACGGTGATGGTCGGACGCACCCACGGAGTGCATGCTGAGCCGGTAACGCTGGGGCTGACGCTGGCATTGTGGGCTTCAGAGATGGCACGGGACCGGGAGCGGCTAGCGCGAGCGCGGGAGGTCGTCACCGTGGGCAAGGTCTCCGGGCCCGTGGGGGCTTACACAAGCGTGCAACCTGCCGCTGAGCGGCAGGTCTGCGAACGCCTGGGGCTGCGACCGGCACTGTTCAGCAGCCAGGTCCTGCAGCGAGACCGACACGCCGAGGTGCTCTGGTCCTGCGCGATCACTGCAGCGACAGTGGAGAAGATCGCCACACAGGTGCGCATCTGGTCGCGCACGGAGATCGGCGAGGTGGAGGAACCGTTCCGAGCTGGGCAGCGAGGGTCATCGGCGATGCCCCACAAGCGAAACCCCATCCTCAGCGAGCGGCTGTCGGGGCTGGCCCGGCTCTTCAGAGGATGGCTGGTGGCGGCGCTGGAGAACGTGGCGCTATGGGATCAGCGGGACATCACCCACTCCTCGGTCGAGCGCTTCATTCTATCCGATGCGACGATCACGCTTGATTACATGCTCGACCGGCTGCGGAGCCTGATCCAGACGCTGGTCGTGCACCCGGAGCGAATGGCGGCCAACCTGGCCAGCACACAGGGGCTCATCGGAAGTCAGCGGGTTCTGCTAGCGCTTGTGGAGCGAGGGATGGGGCGAGAGGAGGCTTACGAACGCGTGCAGAGGGCAGCGATGGCAGCCTGGCGAGGTGAAGGGCGCTTCGCCGAAGTGCTCACCGCGGCCGATGCCGTGGTCAGGCTACTCCCACCTGAGGAGCTGGACAGCCTTCTAGACCCGGCGTCGGCGCTGACGCACCTGGACGAGGTGTTCGAGCGGCTAGAGGAACTGTGAACAGCGATCAGAAGGACGAGCGGAAGAGAGACCTCAGTCAAGCCAGGGGCGGTAGAGGCGGAGATGTGGTGAAAGTTTGGTGAAGCTCTGCTGACACCGACTCTCGGCGACTGGTATCGGCTCCAACTCGTCCTGATCACAGCCTGTAGCTGTATGAAGTTGAGCCGCTCATAGACAAGTGGGCCGGATTGTCAAGTCGCTCGTGCCGCTCACGGGCGACAGGCATCTCTACAGCGTTCGATCCACCGCCTTGGCCACGCGGCGCAGGTCGGTCATCAAATCGGCGAAGCGCTCCGGCTTCAGTGACTGCGCGCCATCGGAAAGTGCCTGTTCAGGGCGATGGTGTACCTCGACGAGCAGCCCATCGGCGCCGGCAGCCACCGCTGCCCGTGACACCGCGGCCACCAGCTCCCACTTGCCTGTGCTATGGCTGGGGTCCACGATCACTGGCAGGTGCGTGAGCTGCTTGAGCAAGGGAACGGCGTTGATGTCCAGTGTGTTGCGGGTGTAGGTCTCGAAAGTGCGGATGCCCCGTTCGCAGAGCATCACCCGCTCGTTACCCTGGGAGAGGATGTATTCGGCCGACATGAGCAGTTCCTCCACCGTAGCCATCATGCCTCTTTTCAGCAACACTGGCTTATGCGCTTTGCCAACGGTCTGCAACAGGGCGTAGTTCTGCATGTTGCGGGCGCCGATCTGCAGGATGTCGGCGTAGGTTCCCACCAGCGGCACCTGAGAAGGCGACATGACCTCGGTAACCACCAAGAGTCCCGTTTGCTCCCGAGCTTCAGCCAGGATCTTGAGCCCCTCAAGGCCCAGTCCCTGGAAGCTGTAAGGCGAAGTGCGAGGCTTGTAGGCACCGCCTCTCAGGATAGTCGCTCCAGCCTCCTTGACCGCCTTGGCGATTTCCAGCACTTGCTCGCGGCTCTCGACGGCGCAGGGCCCGGCCATCACAATCACCTCTTTCCCCCCGACGCAGACGCTGTTGAGGCAGACGACGGTATCCTCCGCTCTGAAGTCGCGGCTGGCGAGTTTGAAGGGATGCAGGATAGGAACGACCTTCTCCACGCCGTCCCAGCGCACGATCTGCTCCCTGTCCAGTGGACGGCCATTCCCGATGACACCGATGATGGTTCGTTCCTCGCCTGCCGAAAGATGCACCTGGTGTCCGAGTTGTTCGATTCGGGCGGCCACGTTAGCGATCTGCCGAGATGTAGCGCCATGCTTCATCACAACGATCATTGAAGATACCTCCTAGAGATTGAATGGCCAAGGGTCATGTCTGCTCATAAAACGGGGTCGTGGCTGCCGGATAAGACCCCAGCATCTTGACGAAGGATGCCCGGCGCAGCAGACCCAACAGCGCCGCCTCACAGGGTGGATCCTGCCAGTGCCCTTCGAAATCGAGATAGAAGAGGTATTGCCAAGGCTGGTTGCGGCGTGGGCGGGATTCGATCTTGCTGAGGTTGATGTTC
>Ga0075114_10001363_pt1 | contig 13207 bp, 9 predicted proteins | sample AntAceMetag02UKM_FD_69784 | JGI IMG/M metagenome (GOLD analysis project Ga0075114, IMG submission 69784) | Saline lake microbial communities from Ace Lake, Antarctica - Antarctic Ace Lake Metagenome 02UKM | ecosystem: Environmental > Aquatic > Non-marine Saline and Alkaline > Saline | place...
CGTCCGCTGGTTCTAGAAGATGGTTGGATATCGCCGCTTCCTATGCCCGAGAAGCAGGAGAAGGAAAGGGAGAGCGGGCGGTAGAAGCTAAGAAAAAGCTTTCCGCCCTGGAGGATGAAAGAGTCCGAAGAGAAACCCGCGCGGGCGAAGTCGCGGCCATGTCACCAGGACAGAGAAGGGCGTCATTCCAACAGTCATTCCAACGGGTCATGACAAAGGAGGGGCTTGCCACAGCCGCGAAGCGTCATACGGGTCACGTATCGGACAAGCAACTGAAATCGCAGATCACGGCGGCTCGGATAGCAGTAGGACAAGCGTGGCGAGAGGACCGAAAAATATCCGGGGAAGACTTAGAAACCGCCAAAGAGAATGCCAGATCACACACGACAAGGGTAGGAGGTCTCGGAAGCTCCCGCTACGGGATTAGACTGGGCTACGACCCGATGCAGCAAGAGGCGATGAAAGGCGAGCACTTCGGCGCCGCCGGCGGCCGGTTCGAGCAGGGGCAGTTCAACGAGGCCATGGCCGCCAAGATGATGTACGGCGTCTCGATGGGCACGTCTGGCCAGTTTGCAAAGCTCGGCCATGCGGGGGGCGGCGGAACGGGGATGGGTTCTGGGCTCGCTGGCGTCCTGAAAGCGGCCGCCGCGCAGGGGATGGAAGGGTCGGAGGTTACCGACTACCTGCAACAGCTCGTCTCGCTTGGTCAAGAAGCTCAGAAGCAAGGCGTCAAGATCAACATGACCGAACTGACACGGCAGAGCGGGATGTTTCAGGCGATGGGGATCGGGAAGTTGCAACGTGGGCAGATGGTCGCTGGGCTCAATCGCAAATCGAGACAGGTTGGCGCTCGCGGCGTCCAGGGTCCAGCCGATTTGATGGAAATGAGGGCCATGGGATTCGATCCGAATGACCCACGGGGGGCGAGAGTCAGCTACGCCGAAACAAAAAACAAGATGTACGCCGGCATGACCAACGAGGGCATGGCCAACCTGTTCACGATGGCCGCAAAAGGTATCGGTGGGGTGAAAGGTGGAAAGACACCCTACGGAACAAACGAGATCCGCAAGATGCACATGGTGAGTTGGGCAGCGGAGCATGGAATGAACATCTCTCCAGCTATGGGAGAAAAGCTTTTCAACGCGGCAAGCGGTCCCAATGCCAAGGCGAGACTCATCGAGTTGTCAGAGGAATACGGGATCTCCGGGGCGGGCGGTCGCGAGCAAGGCGATCTGATGGGGGCCGCTCGAGGACTAAACCGGAAGGGCGCGCCAGGGACCGTCGCTGCGGCCAACCTTGCGCAGCAGCGGATCGCGATGGGCGGCAAGATGTCGGGGATCATGGTCCAACTCGAGCAGGTTGGGATCAGGTCGGTGGGGGTTCTGTCGAACTTCAACGGGTCGATCGAAAAGGTCGTTGGCACCATGGGCAAGTGGCTCAAGCATCTCGACAAGTGGACTAGTTCATCCAGCCCCGGTGGTGGAAAAAAGAGGAAGTCGAGGCCAGGTGGATGACTTTCGCACCAATCCTAAACCTGCTCGGTTTCGAGACTGATGGGAAGCGGCTCGCCAAGGCGTCGGTCCGGATCGGCATCACGGTTTACCCGCACGACAACGACCCTGTTTTCACCGAGCGAAAGTCTCGAGCGCGGCGATTCAACTGGATCAAGGGTGACACCGAGGGGAGCGTTGTCGGGTTCAACTGGTCGAAGCGGCTCGGGGCCAGCGCTGGCACCTGGTCGGCCACGATCAAGCTCGCCCGAGACACGGACATAGATCCGGCGGCTCGCGGAGACATCCTTGACGGCGACTGGGTAGACATCGAAGTCAACCGAAACGGTTACATTTTCCAGATCTGCCGCGGCGTGGTCGATAGCGTTCGCCTGCACAAATCAGGTTCGATCGGCGCCACGATCCGCACGCTCACGCTTACAGGGCGCGACCACGGGGCGCCGTTCGACGGCCTAACCGCCTGGCAGAATATCTACGTCCGCACGCTCACAGAGGTGTCGGTGGGGCTCTACACGGACCGCGTTGGCGGTGCGCCCGGTGACAGCCCCGGAGGAATGTTCCGGCGGCTAATTGAGGCCACCTTCGCCCGTGGGACAGAGAAAAACCGGTCAGCGTGGCACTTCCCGCCGAGCATCGCGAAAACGAGCGAATCGAGCTTCATCGACGAGCTCTCCATCATCACCGGCGACACCCGTGGTTTTTTCATGAACCAAGACCAGCTATGGACTGGGCCAGGTCAGACGCTCCACCAGACGCTCCAGAACTGGTGCAACCCGCTGCTCAACGAGATCATCTACGACTTCAATCCCGTCGCACCCGTGGGCAAAGAAATGGAGGCACGGATCCGCGAGAAGCCGTTTGTCTCGACGGTCAACGGCCGAAACTCGCCCTGGTTTAACCTGGACACGCTGACCATTCCCGATTGGATGTTCACCGAAGATGACCTTGTACGAGCTGGGCATGAACGGTTCAACATCTTCGAAGTAATGGCGGACCTGGGCTACATGAAGGGCCAGGAGCAGACCGGTATGACGCCGCCGATCTACGCGATGGAATCGGTGAAGCGCCACGGATTGAAGCCCTATACAGAGAACACCAAGTATATCGCCGCCGGCGGGGATGGGAGCTGGGAGCTCGAACGAAAGGACTGGCAACGCCTGCTCGTCGACTGGTACGGGCCGAATCCCTATTTGCTATCCGGTACGGCTTCAATCGGTGCGATGATCCCTGAAGTCCAATTAGGGAAGAGATTGCGAGTGGACACCGGAGAGACAGCACGCGACCTAACCGCCTATGTCGAGGCCGTCGAGCACTCGTTTCGGTGGGCTGGGCCGTCTGGGCCGCCCGACACGGCGACCAACGTGACGGTGACGCGCGGGTGGCATGGGTCTGACGACGACTATCTGAGGATGGTCCAGGCGGTTTCTGCGCAGTACCAGGACAACTTCTAATGTACGAGCCCCACGAGTTAGACGACGGTTCTGTCCTTCAATCGGGGATACCATCTCCGGATGTCGACGCACCGCCGCCCTCGTCGCGATTCACGTTCGGGATGGTCGTTCGAGGGATTGTGCTCCAGACCTACTACGCAGACGATGAGGGCTGGGCGGATCAACTTTGGTCTGGCGCTCGTGGGGTGTTCTGCGACGTTCGCGTGTTCGGGAAGCGGTCGCGCGTACTCACGAGGGTGCCAGTTTGCCAGGGCGCCGGCGGCGTGTTCGACGAGGACACCTATGTGCCGAGGGCCGCTGCCCTCAACCTCGACGGCGGCGCGCTCGTTTCGGATGGGTCACAGACCACGGCGCCGACGATGGCGCAATCGATGGACGGCGACAGCGTGCTCGTGGGATTCCTCGAGAACGATCCTTTCCAGCCGTTCGTCTTCCCATTCGCGCTGCCCCACCCTGCGCAGAAGCACGACTACGCCGAGGCCGATGGTCGAGTGCGGCGCATTCGCCACAACGGCGTGCTGCTCGAGTGGGATGCCGAGGGCAACCTGCTGATCGACGCCACTGGATCGGCCAAGCCGGACCTCGGCGCCGGCGGCGTGGAAGTCAGCAACAGCGGCACCGCTGGCAAGATCACAATCAAAACGGCCGACGCGACGGGGGCGGTCAGCAAAGTAGAGCTCGACCAGCTCGGCGCCGCCAGGGTCGAGTCCGCCGCCATCACCAAGCTCGAGCTGCTCAAGGACGCCGAGGCGACCCTCGCCGCCGCGACCAAGGCCGTCGTCGACGCGCCCCTGGTCGAGCTTTCAACGGCGCCGCTCGAGCCGACGATCAAAGGGGTGACCTACAACACCGCCGAGTCCGCGCTGCTCGTCTTGATCAGCCAGGCGCTGGTCAAGTCCGCTGCGGCCTTCACGGCCCTCGCGGCGATCCCCTTGCTGTCTCCGGCTGCAACGCCCCTCGCGGATGCAACCAAGGATCTCGGCCTAGCGGTTGGCGGGATCGTCGCGTTTACGGGGGCGGCGGCGAGCTGGACCAGCACCAAAGTGAAGGCGGGATAACATGGCGGCATCGATCCTGAAAGTTCTGGCCGAGGAAGTCCGCCAGGGGCTCACAGGGGACACCAACTACAACAAGAGCTTGCCGTGGGTTTTCAAGCTGGCGGTCGAGGGCGAGTCGTTTGTCGGTCCTACGGGCGCGGACGGTACCGCCCTGTTTCCGCTTCCGATGGCGCCGGAGAAATTCGACTATGACCTGCCCTTCGCCGGCCAAGCCACCCCGCAGCAAGAGGGGGGCGTGGTGGCCGAGGAAGCTGGGATCGTGTTGGGCTCGATCTCGATGAGCGGGACCACGGGATTCAAGCTGCGCGGCGTCGACACGCTCACCTTTGCGCAAGCCGATCCGGTATTCACGTCAGATCTGGCATCAAACGGCGTAGGCGCGGCGGTGAGCGGTCAGTACCACTTTTGGCTCCTCGCCAACCGGTGTTTCGAGGGCTACTCGGAGCTGAAAAAGAACCCCGCGCTTGCCTCGAAAACTCGGATGGAGCTGCACATCCTGAAAGAGAATCTGCACCTCGAGGTGATGCCCGTCAGCTTCCGCCTAGTCCGAGGCGGAAACCACCGCGTAACCTACGGCTACGAAATCAAGCTGACCGTGCTGGGCGCGGCTGCGCCGATCTACTACGAGTCGCCGAGCACCAAGTCATTCTTTGACGACCTGAAAGATGGCTTGGCAAAACTCCGCGCCGCCGTGCAGTCCATCGCCGCGCTGATACAGGACATCACGTCTGCCGTGGGAGAAATAGCGCGGTTCATCTCTTCGATACCGTCGATCTTGAGCGATCTTGGTTCCATCATCGACGCTGCGACGGCACTCGTTGAGGGAACGAAATCGTTTTTGGACTTCCCCTCTGCCATGATCGCAAACCTGCAATCCTTGCTCGAGTCGGTCGCAGTGCTTGCTGAGAATGTCGCGGAGTGGCCCGCAGATGTGGCGGAGTCCTTTCTGCGGATCAACGACGAGGTTGACGCCATGAAGGTCGCCGTCCGAAACAAGTTCCGACAGACCGAGGAATCAGTCTCGGAGCGGTACAACCAGCTATCCAACTCGAACAGGTTTCCGCCCGAGAACATCAGCTCGCACCAGCAGAGTTTGATCGACAAGGCGGCAGACGATGCGTCTGATGGCGGGCTGACGCTCGACCAGGTGTTTGGTGGCGGATTCAAGCCCGGTGACAAGGCTCGCCAACTCGCCGCGAAGGACGGCGACCGCATGAGCCAGAAGGGCTACAGCGGCTTTGACGAGCGCGTCGTGGGCCAGGGAGACACGCTCCAATCGTTGGCGGCGAAATACCTCCTCGACCCCGCGCGCTGGATCGACCTAGCTGCGGTGAACGGTCTCCGAGCGCCCTACATCACAACGCGAGCGAAGATCCCGAACACGTTGCAGATCGGCTCGAAGATCTCGATCCCCAGGCTCAAGTCTTCTCCGGTGTCGCGCGTGATGTCGGGCACCGCCGACACGGACGAAAGCCTGTTCGGCGTAGACGTAGAGCTCGAGGCGCTATCCAGCGGCCGCTACGGCTGGCGGATCGACACGGCGCACGGGGCCGTCGACGCCCAGCTCGTGCGCGGCGTCGACAACGTGAGCCAGGCGATCGGTGTGCGACTTCGCACCGAGCGCGGCCAAAATGTGATCTACCCTTCGGTTGGCCTTCCGCGCCAAGTCGGTCTGAAATCCTTTGGTGCCGGAGAGGCCATCCTGGCCCTCCGACAGCAGATCGCATCGGACCCACGGGTGCAAAAAATCCTGGGGCTGCGATTCTCTCTCGTGCAGGACGCTTTGACGCTCGAGGCGTCGGTGCAGCTCGTCGGATCTCAGGTTCCTCGGGCTATCAGCCGAACGCTCTAGGAGGGCCTGATGGGCCAGCTACAGTTGCGCCGATTCTCCCAAATTCTCACCCGCATGCGGAACCGAGTCGTTGCTCGCACCGATCTGACCGACATGATCGAGACCGGAGCGGTCAATCAAGTGCTCGCCGCCGCAGCTCGCGAGGACGATGAGCAATATTTCCAAATGGCAAACCTGCTCGACTTGTTCGATCTGGACAAGGCAACGGGTGACGATCTCGACGAGGCGGCCGCGGTGGTCAATCCCGACCGGCTGTCTAGGCTGGGAGCTAGGTCGGCGACTACGTCGGTGACCTTTTCTCGCGCGGGGATCACGGGGGACCTGGCTATCCCGCAAGGGACTGTCGTGCAGGTTCCGGCGTCCGGCTCGGCGGCGGCGCTCCGGTTCATCACGACCGCCGCTGGCGCCATCCTCGACACGTTCAGCACGTCGGCTGCCATCGCGGTCACGGCTGACACGGCTGGCTCAGCCTACAACGTGAATCTGAACACCATCACGGGATTCGCGTCCGGCAAGCCCAGCGGCGTCAACTCGGTGACCAACCCGAGCGCAGCGACGAACGGCCGCGACACCGAGAAGGACGATGCCTTCCGAACCCGCATAAAGCTCTACCTCAAGAGCTTGAGCAGGGCGACCACCTGGGCGCTCGTGTCTGCCAGTCTGGGCGTAGAAGCGGGGGGAAAAACCGTCGTCTACGCTGCGGTAGTCGAGGACATGGTCAACCTCGGAAACGTGATCATCTACATCGACGACGGGTCTGGAACCGCCGAGGGAACGCCGATCACGCCAGCGACGGAAACCGTATTGGCGTCCGCGCTCGGCGGCGAGGTTGATCTGTACCTCGCAAACAAACCGATCAAGCGCGAGGCCGGCTACGTGATCTCGCTCAACGCGGCGCCCCAGACAGAGGGGACCGACTACACGCTCAACCCGGCCAACGGCCAACTCAAGTTCTTGACGCCGTTGACTACGTTCGACCTGGTCAAAGCCGACTACACCTACTGGGATGGACTGATCCAAGAGGTTCAAAAGGTGATAGATGGGGACGCCGCCGACAGAGAAAACTGCCGCGGCTACCGCGCCGCAGGCGTGCTGGTTCGCGTGATGGCGCCTCAAGTCGTGCAGATGGTTCTGACGGCCAACATCGTGGTCTTGCAGGGGTGGTCGCAAACGGACGTGGCCACCAAGGTCGAGGCCGCTGTCTCGAGCTATATCAACTCGCTTGGGATCAGCGAAGACGTTGTGCTCAACGAAATCAAAGAGCGAGCGATGGCCGTGCCCGGCATGTACGACATAGCCATCACGGCACCAATGGCGAATCGAGTGATCCTCGACAACCAGATCGCCCGGATCATCGCGGGCAATAGCTCGATCAGCTAGGGGCACCGCTATGGCGCTAGTCGTTACCCAAAGAGACCCACTAGACGGAGAAGCGGACGTTTCTAAGACTGTTACCGTCGAATTTGACGTGGTGGATCTCGTTGACATCGTTGCGATCGAATCACTGGTCATATGGGCGAATGTGGACGGCGGCGCGTGGGAAGAGATCTGGCCTACGGGACAGGGATTCGCTGGTTCTGCAAATGCGGGATGGACGGTGGCTTTCGTCGGTACGCCCGAACTAGACAACGTCGTTCCTAGCGGCTTCCGGTGTCAAGTGACCCCGGATGTTGCGTGGGCGAAGGCGGTTGTCGTGGGTTTTAAGGTATACGTAGAGAGTTCATCAGAACCCGCCATCTTCATGGCAACTAACCAGTGGAGCACAACAAAGCCAATCTACACTTTCTACGATCCTGCTACTGATGTTTTCCTTGAGAATGACATACGAACGCTAGCCAACCTTTCCGACTATGACGGTCCTGCCGGCCCTTGGGGTGCCGGTGGTAATTGCTGGGGTTGTGAAGGTCCATTAGGGGGGACGGAATACGGGGCGGTAGGATTCGGATACGGTACTAATTTGTGGCGTCTGGATTCGAAAACATCCGCCACAAATCTAGCAACGCAATCTGGATTTACGTTGTCCCCTCCGCACTCTGGGCGGCTAGCGAAGTTTTTAGGCTATATCGGACAACGGATAGCTTTCATGGATCGCGCTACAGGCCGCATCCAAATCTGGAACAATGAGGCGGGTCCTGGCTATGGGTGGGAGACAGAAATCCTTCCTCCGGCGGACTGGGTAAGCCCCTGTATAAGCCCGTACTCTGTGTCTATGCCAATTAGCCCTGACGGTAAGGTTTGGTTGGCATACAATTCAAGCCTAGGAAGTAGTTCCTCTTACCCCAGTTTGGCCTCGTGGGATGGTTCAGCATGGACTTGGCATGGTCAATTTGCTACTCGAAGTTCGATGATCAGTTACTACGCGATGGCCAATGATGCAATTTATTGCATTGGGGGAGGAAAAGCGGGGAATATTTACTTCAGTGCCTATAAGTGGAATGGGGTAGCTTGGGAAACTATAGTCGCAGGCACGGGTAACTACGGTAAATTCGAGTACAGTGGGAGCTTTGTTGGTTTTGCTGATCACACTCTGGCCATGTTCGAGTACCAAACTAAGCGAATACGTCTGTGGGATTTGTCTGCTGCGCCAACCATATCTGGATCTTCCCCTCCAGGTAGTTTGGGCTATGCGATTCCTACACTTGGTAGTGCGTCTGTCAACTACTCTCCGTGGATTTTTGGATCATCCATGTCCAACTTTGCGGTAGGTAGGGCTAATGGAGTCATATACCACGCAAAATTTGATCAAGCAGCTTTAGACGCAGTAGATCACTACGCTAGCTTGGTAGGCATGAGAACTAATGGTGTAGGTACATGGGGAGGGGCTACAGATCCTACTCTCTACCCTGCTGCTCTTTCCCCCGTTCCTGCTTGGAGTGGCTATCAAGGGGGCTTTGCTGCTCGCAAGCCTGCTTCTGGACCTAAAACAGCTATCCCCGCATTTCCGTATCCAGCTTCTAGCGCCTTTTGGGAAAATATGTGGTGGGTCGAGGAGGCTGGCAGTAATGGGTTAAACTCAGCAGGTATTGAATGCTACGTTCAATGGGTCGGTGCCACAGCTAAACAGACTATACCTGCTGGTGGGGGGAGCTTCTCGATAGATATTGGCGATGCAGTCTCCTCTATCGGTATGCGCGCTAATATAGGGATCAGTCCAACCTCAAGCGCGCCGTTTGGTACCTCGGAGATTGAGTGGCCCCTGTTCCGCTTTTTTATCAATCTCCCAAGCCATAATATGTACGCGTTCTATAACGGGGCTTATCAGTGGGGTGGTGGTCCGACAGCTTTAGGGGATAATTTCAAAATAGCCGTGAGTGCTGGGGGTGTTGTTACGTTGTATAGGAATGGAGGGCTAGTTAAAACATTTTCGCAGAATACGGGCTCTGTGGAGATGACGGTAATTTGTGCACTCTGGAATCCAACAGCTGTTGCGTTCGCCTCTGCCGATAACGGAGTGATCACATGAGTACACCCGTAACAGAAATCTGGTACTTCACGATCGAGACTATCGCGATCTCGGCGATAGTCGGTGGCCCGGTCAGCACGGCTGGCGGACACCAGCTCGACCTTTCGCTGTCGCTCGTTGACGCGGGGGATATCGAGGTTTTGATCGACGGGATCCCATGCTACGGCGGGCAGGGCTACGGGTACCTTCCGCAGACCGATGGCCTGACAGTCAAGGTCTACACGCCGCCGATCGCAACAGTCGGCGCGAAAGAAATCGTTGTGACGCAGGGCGCGCTAGCGTCAGACCCCTTCCCGCTGACCGTGCTTGAGCGCCCCTGGTTCGGCAAGCAGTTTGGTCTGCGAGCATCGTTCCCCTCTTGGGCCGGAATCGGACGACGGCGACTTGGCGAGGAGTTCTAGCCGATGGCCCTTTCTATATCATCTCTGGCGGGTGGTCCGGTCAGCACCGCCGGCGGCCATCAGATCGATCTAGACCTGGTCGATGGGATCGCCGGCGCGATCGAAGTGGTCGCAGATGGCCTGCCCTGCTATGCGGAGGACACGGATGGATTGACTGTGCGAGCATGGACGCCGCTGTTGGTGGCAGGCACTAGTTTGGTTACGGTTAAGCAGGGCGCCGTCACGAGCGCTCCAGCTAACCTGGTTGTTCTTGAGCGAGCATGGCCGCAAAAGCTGTTCACGCTGCGAAAAAACTTTCCAGGGTGGACCGAGACTGGTGCCAGATCGCTTGCCCATGAAGAGAGGCTGTGATGGCTGATAATTTGCTCAAGGCCGTTTTGGATGCCATCGCGGAGAGCGATAACGAGCTGGGCGGAACCCTCCTAACGAGGCTGTCAGCAGCGCACATCCACGGCCAGGACAATGCCAGCGTATTGCTGGCTGCGCCGACCGTCATGACGAGCCTGGTCGATATTTTCGAGGCTTGGCACGTCGGACGAACGCTCGACATCCTCGAGAAAGACGCGCCGACCGGAAACCAGGGCAGCTACGAGATCGTTACCGTCACGGACGCTAAAAACGTGGTCCTTCAGGGCATCGACGGCGCGGCGGCATCGTTCGTTGACGAGGACAATGTTCAGTGGCGCTTCGCTGACTTGCTCGTCGAGAGCACGCTTGAGTTTCAAGCGCGCGACAAGGGGCAGCAGCTCTGGGTCGCCGAGGAGCCGATCGCGCTCCCCTACGCTGGGGTCGATCAGACGCCCGGCGCTCAGAAGTTTCTCGGGATCGGCGCACACACCAAGGGCGTCGAGGGCCAGATCGCTGTTGCGACGCCCACCGCATTCAAGTCTCTGGTCGAGGGAACGTTCGAGGCTGGCGACGTGGGCAAGGCGTTCTGGACGCTCCCCGCAGAGACTCTGACCGGCAACGAGGGCGTCCGCGTGATCGCCTCGGTGGTCGACGACCAAAACATCACACTGTCGACGGCCTTTGTCGCCGACGAGCTCAACGTGCGTTGGTTCAAAAAGACCTACGCCGGCGACGGGTACTTAACCGAACTGGCTCGCGAGGACTCCGAGGTTGTCGACGGAAGCCGAGCCTATAGCTCCCTCGACCAGCTTCGCAGGGCTTTGCTGGTCGAATACGCCGATGGCGAGGAGCTTGGCAGGATCGGCCGGCGCTATGGCGTGACGCGCCGGCGAGGAATGGTGGATGAGATCTACCGACGCATCCTCAAGGTACTTTGCTATCTCGACAAGACAACGATCTACGCCATCGAGCTGGTACTCGCCGCGTTGTATCCGGCCGGTGGTTGGTCGATCTACGAGGACTTGGAATCGCACCCTTGCGAGGTGTTCATCAACGTGCCGCTGACCGATCTCGGTTCCATCTACGAAGGGCGCACCTTCCTCGAGGCAGGCGAAAGCCTCGTGTCTGCGACGGCGACGACGATCGCGACCACCTACGATCCGATCACGGTGATCTCTGTCACGTTCGAGCCCTTCCTCGAGGAACTTCCGTTGACTGCGCTGCCGTCTGCCGAGACCCCTGCCTGGACCTACATCAACGATGGGGCGGCCGAGGGAACGATATTCTCCGCAGCCGCCGTGCTGGTCTGCACACTCAACTCCGGCACGGCGGGCGGACGATACGAGATCGATGTCCCGAACCTCGAGACCGAGAATTGGGATATGGGCGTTTGGGTCCAGCGAACCACGTCTACCGTGATCGGCGGCCTGCCCTGGAAGTTGATTGTCGAGGATGGAGAGGTTGAGGTTTGTCTGATGCTGTCGGACGCGGACCACGCGGTGGGCCAGTCCGACGAAACGATCGTTGCGACGGATTCCGGCGGTCTTACCGATGTGCTCACCTGGTACCGGTTCGATCTTCGCCGGCGCGGGTCGACTATCACGGCCTACAAAGATCTGGTCGAGATTTTCTCCGAGGACGTTTCTGGTTTTGGCGCCAGCGGCAGCCGGACGTTCACCTTTGGCTACGTCGATAACGGGTCAGCGCAAAACAACATCACGAACTGGCAAACCCTGCGCGTGGCATCGGACCCGAGTCGAAACTACTGGAACCTTCGCCGAGACGACGGGGCGACGGTCAACCCCGGAACGCTTAACAGCGCCGCGGCGCTGTTCGTCGCCGGCGACACCGGAAACTACCTCCGTCTCTACTCTGACGAAAACAAAAACGACGGCCTCTGGCTGGCAACCTATGTTGCGGCGGGGCAAGTCACCCTGGCGGGGATCCCGCGTGACGCAGCGGTCAACGGTGTCTCAGTCCTGCTCGAGTCTCCGAGATTCTCATCCCGAGACGTGGGCAAGAACCTAGTGGTCAGCGGTAGCGCGCTGGGCAACGATGGCACCTACCCGATCGTCGCCCTGGTCTCGCCCTACGAGGTCACGATCACGGGAGCGCTCGTCGCCGAGGACGTGACGATGACCCTGGCGGCAGACTTTGTCGTCGAGGCTGGGGTGCGCTGGGAGCTCGTCGAGGTCGGGACTAGTGTTGCTACCGCCCTGACCCTGCGCGATGCGCTGCCGGCCGCAAACACACCGGTCAAGGTGTCCTACTCGACAGTGTTGACCGCTCAACTGATGCTCAATGAGTTCGTGACAAACACCGGAGAGGGTGGCTCTGGCGCGCCCGATCTCTACTATCCTTTCTACCTGTTCGACGTAGACTCGAGCACGAGTGACGTGATCAACGAAATTACCGCGGCCGGTGTGATCCCGCGGTTCACCCGGATCTACTAGGCGAGGTATCTCATGAAGATCGTCAAATTTCATCCACTAGAGCGAGTCGGCCTGCCCGACATGGTCGCCGCGACGGGCGAGCTAACACTCGTCGACCTGATCCGCCAGCGCCGCGTCGTTGATCTTCCCGAGGGCCGCACAACGGGAGAGGCCGCCACAAGCTCGAGGATCATCAACGGGTTCGCCGCGTCGATCGCGACGGCCACGACGGTTTTGCTCACGTCGGGCACGGCGATCCTTCCCTTGCTCGAGGGCGTGACGCAGCGGCATGGCCTTGTCTTGGACGCTGACGCGGCCCCTGCGAGTTACACGCTCGACTTTAGTGCGGAGGCTGCCGGTGACTACTACATCTACGTCCGCGCCGCCTACGTCGACCAGACGCCCGAGAATCGCGTCTTCTGGAATCCAGCCACGGCTGCCGAGGTGATAGACAACGTTGAAACCAGGCGTGACCTGACCTGGGAGGTGACCTATCAGAGCACGCTCCTGGCTCCTCCTGGAAACGGCGAGTGGACTAGAATTTGGAAGGCCACCGTTGCCGCCGGACCGACCGTTTCTTTGCTGATCGACGAGCGGCACTCCTATTACGAGGGAGATCTGTACGACGGGAGTTACCTCGCCCAAGAGTGGGGCGACGGCGCCAACGATCACGACGACGACCGAGGACTCT
>Ga0075114_10001366_pt1 | contig 13182 bp, 6 predicted proteins | sample AntAceMetag02UKM_FD_69784 | JGI IMG/M metagenome (GOLD analysis project Ga0075114, IMG submission 69784) | Saline lake microbial communities from Ace Lake, Antarctica - Antarctic Ace Lake Metagenome 02UKM | ecosystem: Environmental > Aquatic > Non-marine Saline and Alkaline > Saline | place...
TGGGGCGCCTGCAGCCATTGGGGATAGATGGTGCCCTGCGGCGCAAAGGCGCCCTCGGACTGCTCCAGGAAGAAGTTGGCTACTGTATAACCGCGGAGATCCACGTCACCCAAGTTGGGATGGGGGACGATCAGTCCAGCGTCGGGGCCCTGACCGAAGTACAGCTCAGCGTACAACTCGGGCGTGGCGTCCGCGTACCAGATGGTGTTGTTGTCACGGGGACCTGGAGCCGGGATCTCATTGTGCAGAGGCCCCGTGGTGGTTGCCTCCAGGTCGAGGCACTCAGGCGATGCTGGATCGTCGGGATCGTAGTCCGGATTGTGGGCGCTGTACACGAAGGTGTCGGTCTCCGGGAACTCCACCAGGATCGCCAGCACCTGGAGGTCGGTCGTCTCCACGCCCAGCCCCGACGCCTTGGGGCTTACGCCCGCTTCATGAGCCAACCGCTCGTTCTCCAGCAGCTTCGCGAGCATCTTGGGATTAGAAGTCGGCGGGTTGCGCTTGCTCCACTCGGCCCGAAACTCCTGCAGGCGGAGCTGGATCTGATCTGGGGAGGGCTTTGAAGGGAGCAGCCCGGCCCCCTGGAGGAGGCTCACCACCGCCTCGTCGCGAGGCACACGCAGGTGAGCCTTCCACTTCTTAGCCTTGAACATGGCCAAGTCGGCCGCCGACTTGGCCGTATCGCCAGCGTCCTCTGCAGGCCCAGCCAGCACGGCCGGGGCCAGGCTAAGCAGCATGGACAGCACAACCAGCAGCCCAAACCATTTCAGTGTATTGTGTTTCATCGCTTTGCTCTCCTTGATCTGGAATCTGTATCTGGTGTTTCCCGCAGCGCTCCAATTCTGATTGCGATCTCGATTCCGTGCGTCACCTCCTTTCTACACATCAGGGCAGGTTTCCGCACCTGCTCCTTGCCTTGGCGGCTACGGGAAGCCGCCCTACGCCGCTGCTCCTTCCTTGTCTGTTTCGCCTTCAAACAGAAAACGCCAACGACAGGACGTGACGTCCCGCGTTGGCGTGAGCGTGGAGAGGTATCTGCCAGATGGTGTAGGGATGGGAAAGACCGGGCATGAGCGCCTTGTCCTTTGCTACATCCTGCGTCGGTGTCTTGGGACTGGTGATTGGCGAGCGTAGTGGATAGAAATGGGATGCGCAGAACAGAACTGCACCAATTCTAAACCAAAATGCCTTGTTTGTCAAACTGGCCCTGACATGCTGAGACCCTTAGGGTCTTAAGAACCCTAAGGGTCTCGCTCATTACTTCATTCCTTGATTGGATTGGGACGGGGAGAGAGGAGAGACGAGGCTGATCGCTTCGTCCTCCCCCTCAAGGTCTACTGGTAGGTAACCTCCAGCACTGGGTACGTCGGCCCGCCTTCCCAACCGAAGTCCTTGGCGATGAACTGATACTCTACGCTCTTTGTGCCATCGCCACTGAGCAGCATACCGTAGTTGCTCCACGGCTCGTTGGCCCATTGCTGCACCAACGCGGTCACGTCCAACTCGATCTCTGCGTCAACACCGCCCAACACCATCGTCGCTGCGGCGGTGTCTCCCGCTGCCGGCGCCGTATTCCAGGTCACGTCGCCCTCCCACCACCACTCTTCCAGCGGATAGACCGACAGGTACAGGTCGTTGCCGTTGGTGCGGTAGGTAGGATACAGCTTCAGCGTCGCTTCCTGCACCGTCGCCCCCATGGGGATGGACCACACGTCGAACTGGATCAGCGCATCCATCACACCGAACTGACGTACGTTGAAGGCGCGGGCATTGCCGTAGTTGGCATCTGGCGCCCAGGCGCTGACGTAGGCGTCCTGGCCGGCCAGGAACTCCACTGTCACCGGATCGGGCAGCGGCACTCGCTCCACCACCACCTCCAGCGGTTCGCTCACGGCCTTGTGCCCTAACGCATCGGTCACTTCCACCCGCGCGTAGTAGGTGCCTTCCCATTCATACACATGGGCCGCCACTGGCTCGGTGGATGTAACGAAGGGCGACCAGTCGCCGAAGTCCCAGCGGTAAGACACGCCCTCCGAGCCGGTCACCGTGGCCTCGAACGTGGCCACGTCGTAGGGGTTCTCCACGACGGCGTCACCGGAGATCTCCACGCCTACCTCGTCCGTGAGCCAGGCCAGTGCGGCCGCCATCACGTCCTCGCGGGTGTTGAAGCCGGTGTCGTTGTTGATGCCCTCGAAGCCAAACGACAGGTAGAGGCTACGGTAGTCGTAGCGGACTTGCGGTCGTTCCAGCGTCGGCGAGTCGGAGCGCGCCGCAGCCACGTAGCCGTCCTGCAGTGTGGCGCCGTCGATGGCTGCGAAGGCCGGGTAGACGCTATCGGGGGCCTCGGTGTCACCGAAGGGAGCTATCTCGATCTCGTCCACGTAGTACTGGTTGGCTGCGCCATCTTCCCAGCCGATCAGGATGACCTCGCCGTCTATCGTCTCGGTGATGGGCGCCGAGCCGCTGATGTCCAGCGCCATGCCGCTGAAGGGAGTCCCAGGCTGTCCGATGACCGCCGGCGCTGGCGGCAGCAGACCGGCATAGCCCGGATCGAAGATGCTGTCGTGCAGGTAGCCTGCACCCAGGTTCCCGGCGTATAGGAAGCCACCGACGTCGTTCCAGTCCCAGGCAGAAGCCAGGTCCTGGCCTGTCGCCAGCAGCCGCCCGCCGTTGAACTGCCAGTCGGCTAGCACCTGCATGTCTATCTCGGTGAGCGGCGTGGCGACGGTGAAGGTGCCATCCGGCTGCCAGTTGTCGCCGCTCCAGTAGATGATCACGTCGTAGGCTGCCAGTTCGGCTGCCGAGGGCAGCGTCTGCGGGTTGGCGAAGTGAGCATCGGCCATGTAGTACTCGTAGGGGATGCCCAGGTTGTCCAGCGCGCTCATGTAGAACTCGCTGTAGTCCGGGTAACCCAGCAGGTAGCTCATGTCATTGTCTATCAGCAGCACGCTAGCATCACCCAGCGGTGCTTCCACCCGCACCCAGAAGGGGATGTGGGCCGTGTGCACGCCGTCCTCGAGCCATACCATGCCGCCATAGTCACCCACGTCGGCGCCGGTGGTGTCCACCGTGACCTCGAACTCCAGAGCCTCGCCGGGCGCGAAGGTGAGGTCGAGCGGATCCACGCTGGCCGTGATGCCGGCATCAGCTATGATGGTGAGGTTGTACGTGCCGCCCACACCGCTGACGTCGGTGGCCCCAAGCAACGTTGTTACCACCGCGCCGGCGTTGTGACCGCCAAAGCTGATGGAGGGTGGGAAGAAGGTCAGGCCAGGGTCGCCAGCCTTGCCCAGGTCAATGCGGCCTGCGCCCATGTCCAGCACGCTGGCAGGAACGGTCTGGTCGCTGTCGAGCCAGACGTCGGTCACCGAGGTGCTCATCAGGGCCGACTTGATCTGATCGTTCGTCCAGTCTGGGTGCATCTGCTTGAGCAACGCTGCCGCGCCTGCCACGTGAGGCGCCGCCATGCTGGTGCCGCTCGCTTGGCCGAAGCCTGCGTGTTGGTCAACGCCAGTTGCGCCGGTTGCATAGCCACCGGAGAGAATGTTGACGCCGGGGGCCGTGACGTCCGGCTCCAGGAAGCGGGCGAACGCCGGGCCGCGGCTACTGAAGCTAGCTATGACATCAGGCACATTGCCGGCTTGGAAGGCCACAAGGTCTAGCTCCAATGCTGAAGCCTCCCCGTGTGTGTCGTACCAGTCAACGATGGCCAGACCACTGCTCTGATAGATGAACACAGATGGAATGGTCACCTGGTCGCCGACCTCGCCACCGCCCATGTTGATTAGCGAGTCGCCACCGGCTGCGTGGTTGTAAATCACCACAAACTCGGCGCCGGCCTGTTCTGCGTTGAGAACTTTGACGCCAAATTCGCAAGCGCCACGGCTGATGATGGCCGCTTTCCCTGCGAATGTGTCGGCTGGCCAGGAGTTGCACCCCTCGAAGTTGGCGGGGTCAACAGCGGCTGCAGTCACCAGGGGCCAGGAATACACACTGCCAGGTTCCAGAGCGCCGCCAAAAGAGGCATTTGCGAAAGTCATCTCTTGCATCTCGGGTGGCACTGGCTCAGGGGCGGCGATGCTCAGGAGGCCTGAGGCGATACTGCCGGTCGTGCTGCTGGCGGCAACTTCCATGACCGTCGGGGAGGAATCCCAGGTGGTGGAGTAACCAGGGCCTGAGTTGCCGGCAGAGTGGGAAACGAACACACCGGCCCACCAGGCCCAGTCTCGGGCCACGGCCACACCGTCGGCCCAGGGCATGACGCCGGAGTAGCCACCGAAGCTGTAGTTGATGACATCGGCGCCGTCCCAGACAGCATCTTGATAGGCCATGATGATCTCGGCGGTGAAGGCGCTGCCCGAGAACTGGCTGGCCGTCGGGTAGCCGATGCGATAGCTGAGGATCTGGGCCTTGGGGGCCACACCGGAGATCGTCTGCACCAAACCGCCGACGTTGGCCACGGTGTCGGCGTTGCCGGCGGCGGTACCCATAGTGTGGGTGCCGTGGCTGCTGCCGGCCGGGCCGGGCCAGGCGCCATCATCGTCGGCCAATGGCGGATCCCAACCGCGGAAGTAGGCGCGAGCGCCGATAACCTTCTCGGTGGTATAGCGGGCGTCGCCCCTTGGGTAGTATGGCGGGTAGGCGTAGCCGGTCGGGTCGAAGAAGGGGTTAGGTGCATAGACGCCAGTGTCAATGCTGGCGACGATGATGCCCTCGCCAGACATATCCTGGCCGCCCAGTTGAGCCCACATGGCCGGCGCGTCGATGAGCGGCAGGCTGGCGTACATGTCTGGCACGTGCACGTAGTCGCGGTACACCTGCTTGACGCCAGGCACCTGTTGCAGTCGGTGCACGGTGGCATCGCTGTCGTCGAGCACTTGCAGCGCCATGCCGTTGAAGACAACGCTGTAGCTCAGCTCGCGCAGGTTGCCCTCGGAGTCACGAAAGCCATCTACCTGTGCTTCCGGCATCGCCTTGGCCAGTTCCATCTTGAATGCTTCCTGCTGGTTGGCCAGAAAGCCCAGGTACTCCTGAGCTGCTGGAGTGTTCACATCGAGCCGCGCCCCCGCCCCGGCGAGAGCCGCCGCCTCGACGCTGCGCCAGTGCCCTGCCAGTGGTGCATCCTTGAGCTCCACGATCAGGCGGCCAGAGGTCTTCGGCAGCGTTTTGGCTGGCCCATCGGTTTCTGGGCCTTCCACAGCCACGGCAGGAAGTGCCGATACGAGCAGAGCCAGTAGGACGACCAGGCTCACGATATTCAATATCCGTTTCTTCATCATCGGTCGTTTTGCCTCCTCAAAGAGTTAGGAAAATGGGTTTGCTCGTTCGCCGCAGGACTGCAAATCCTGTTGGAGCGAACAATGCACTCGGCTACAGCGCATCGCTGTAACCGTCACATCAACTGCTACCACAATGTGCGTCACTGCCTCCTTTCTACATTCAGGACAGATACTCACGTCTGCCCCTTGCTCCGGCGGCTATGGAAAGCCGTCCTGTTCATCCGTCACTGCGCTTTCAATCAGTAAACGCCAACGACAGGACACGACGCCCCGCGCTGGCGTGCAGACCAGTTGCCCACACCAGGAGTCGGAACTGCCAGAAGACCACCACGTGAACGGCTTTGCCTGGCTATGTCCAGCACTGTGAACCGAGATCGGTTACTGATAGAGTGATGCGACCCAAGTATTGAGAGGTACACCCATTATAGACCAGGATGTCGGCTTTGTCAAACTGGCCCTGGCGTGCTGGACCCCCTTTTCGACATATGCACCCTGAGCAACTCTTGAGGGTTCAAGGAGGCACTCGCCAGAGAGAGCGACCCCGCTCCTCCCATTTGGAGTGAGGAGCGGGGTCGAGATGTCTGGAGTCAGGGCGAGCCGCCTAGGGGCTGATCGCCAGGTTGGTGATGCGCCCCTCTACTGCCGGGGAAACCGGGGAGTTGCCCCCGATGTAGTTGGCTACTGCGTCGGCCAGCACCGCGCCAGAGTCGTAGGGGTCAATGGCGTTGTTGGCAAACATATCGTAGCCGTCACCACCGCCCCGCATGAAGTCGTTGGAGACCAGCTTGTAGACCGTGTCCGGATCGATGGGGTCGTAGCCGCCGCCCGAGTTCTTGACATCCACGCTGACGATGCGCGAGCCTGCCTCCTGGCTCGGATCAAAGACATACCTCAGTCCACCCACCTGCGGGAAGCGACCACACTGATCCTCGTGGCAACTGACGCCGTTCTCCAGAGCGGCCCATACATCGGCCCCGGTCAGGCCGAAGGTGGCAATCTGGTTGCCGAAGGGCAGCACCTCCAGCACCTGCCCCATGGTCACGTCGCCAGGGGGGATGCTGGCCCGGATGCCGCCGCCGTTCATGATGCAGATTTTGGTGTTTTCGGCGCTCGTTTCCCACAGCATGGCGTCGCAGATCAGGTTACTCAGGTTGGTCTCCTGGCTGCGCACCAACGCTCGCGTGCCCTCAAGGTGCACTGCCGCCTGGCCGACTACCGTGTTTTTCAGTTCCGCGATGGGCTCGGCGAATGTGGCCACGTCAGCCGCGATGGTGGGATCCTCGGCGAAGCCTTCGTCTATGAAGATCGGCTCGCCAGTGTAGATTACCGCCCGGCCATCGGTGGTGAAGGTGAGGTCGATGCGGCCCAGATACTTGCCCCACTCGGAGGCGCTGACGATCAGGACCGTGTCGCCGGCGGGCGAGGTGACTTCCGTGGGATAGGGCCCTTCGGCCCCCTCCATACTGCCCAGCAGGGTGTGGGAGTGACCGCAGACGATGACGTCAATGCCATCCACCGCGGCAGCCAGCGCCAGGTCTGCACTGTAGCCCTGGTGCGTCAGGGCGACGATCTTGTTGATTCCCAGTCCCTCCAGCTCGGTCACGGTTGATTGGGCCGATGCGACGTTGTCGTTGAAGACAACATTGGGGCCGGGGCTGGAGATGAAGGATGTCTCCTCGGTAGTCAGGCCGAAGATGCCAACCTGCTCGCCAGCCACGTCCAGGACGGTGTAGGCTGGGATGAGCCCGGCCAGAGTGGGCTCGGCAGAAGCGTCTATGTTGGCGCTCAGCACCGGGAAGTCGGCCAAGTTGATGAAGTTGGCCAACGCGGCTGGGCCGGAGTCGAACTCGTGGTTGCCCACGGCCATGGCCTGGTAGCCCAGAGCGTTCATGAAGTATGCCTCTTCTTCGCCCTGCCACACGTTGAAGAAGAGGGTTCCTTGGAAGGCATCGCCGGCGTCTACCAGGATGACGTTGCCGCCCTCAGCCTTCACCTGCTGAATGGCGGTGTAGCGTCGCGCCACGCCACCCTGCAGGACATCGCCCCACGGCTGGAAGGATTCCAGGTGGGCGTGGGTATCGTTGGTGTGCAAGATGGTGATCTCTACCGGCGGGGTGTAGGTGACCTCGAGCATCGGGTATGGCGGCCCGGCAGACTCCCAACTGAAGTCCGAGGCGATGAAGTTGTACTTCACGCTCTTGCTATCATCGGCCTTGAGCATCAAACCGTAGTTGCTGTCTGGCTCGTTCACCCAATCCTGCACCTGGGCGCTCACGTCCAGCGCCACCTCCATGTCGACGCCATGTAGCGTCGTCATCGCTGCGGCGGAGTAGCTTGTGGCTGGCGCTGTGTTCCAGGTCACTTCCTCATCCCACGGGCCCGCCACAGGGTATGCGTACAGGTTGAGCTGGTTTATATTGGTGCGGTAGGTGGGATACAGCTTCAGTTGAGCGTCGTGCACTGTGGCGAACTGCGGGATGGACGAGAGATCAAATTGCACCAGCCCGCTCATCACGCCGGGCTGGCGCACGCTGAAGTTGAACCCATCGCCGTAGCTGGCATCCGGAGCCCAGGCGTTGATGTAGGTGTCCATCTCCGCCAGGAAGCTCTCGGTCGCTGTCTCGGTCTCTTGCATCTTCAAGGCGCCAGCAGGCAGAGCAGATGCCAGCAGCGTCAGCAATGCCACAAGGCTCACAACACTGAGAATCCGGCTTTTCATTGTCTTACCTCCTCATTATCATCGAGCTGGGAAAATGGTCTCGCTCATGTGCTGCAGGATCGCAAGTCCTGCTGGAGTGGTTGGTGGACTCGGTTGCAGCATGTCTCTGCGGCGGTCACGTCACGTCATAGTCACAATGCTGTGCCACCACCCCCTTTCCGCGATGTAGCAGTCTTCTGCAAACAGCAAACGCCAACGAGGGGACACGAGGCCCTCGTTGGCGTGCACATGGATGTTTCGCTGCCAGATGCCGGTCTGCCGGAAGATCGCAGCATCAATCTGCGCTCCTTCGCGCAACGGTTACGACAAAGACCTGGTTAGGAGGGAGTGGAATTCCCGACGTCGGCAGTGCAACTGCCTCAGAATGGCTCATCTGAACCGCACTGATTCTAAACCATGATGTCTCTTTTGTCAAGCTGGTCGCGGGCCGCATTGCCAGCGCATTCGCGCACACACCTGATGAATCAAACACGCCGCCTGAGCGGTTCTGCCCAGGTGGCGTGATCCATGCACTGCCCACTGCGGTTGCCACACTTGCCCCGTGCGGTCCCTCACTTCAGCTACACCGGCCACACTCGCTCGGCCCAGATGCAGCCATTGCCCAACATCAGTCCCTTGACGTACACGCGCATCTCAGGCAGGGGGGATCCGACTACCGTCGTCTGCACATGCACGTATACGCATTGCTCGTCTACCCGCCACCAGCCTGGTACGGTGGGGGTGTCAGTCTTGAGTGTTCCTTCCACTTCCACGCTGACAGGCCGCTCGATGCGGATGCGCCGCGCCCGCAGATCGCCGTCATTCTCGCCGTAAGCCGTAACCTCTGCCCACATTCCCGGAGCCGCCACGGCCCGGCTTTGGTCTACTAGCGTGTTCTCGGCGACCTGCACGACCATTTCGCTGACCGCGGTATCGGGCTCCAGACGAGTAATTTCCCATTCCTGCGGTAGCCGGTCGGTGCGGATGGCGCTGATGAGGCCGCCGAACTTCACTATCTGATCACCGTCCTCCGACAGCACGAGGATGTGCTCGGCCCACAGTCGCCCGTCGCTCTCGAGGAAGGCGGTCACTTCGGCAATGCGTCCTACCTCTGGCTCCCCGACGATTGTCGTGTACTCGTCCACTTCCACGGCCACTCCGCTGACCACCCACAGCGATTGTCCTATTGCTTCGATGACCCCCTCGAACTCTACCTCTGTTCCTTCATCCATAGAGGGGTAGACGGAAATCTCCAGCGCCTGCCAGCATTCTTCCAGCCACTGGGCACGCACGCTGGCGGGAATGCCCACCTTGGGCTGCCCCTCGATGATCGTCTCAGGCGTGATGCGCACCTCCACGCCGCCCACCACCCAACGGTGCTCTTCGATGACCTCGACTAGCCCTGTGAACTCGATCATCCGCCCAGGTGCACCGGCAGCAACTTCCACACGGATCCAGTCGGCCCGCCGGTCCCCATCCGCCTGCCAGGTGGCTGTTACCAAGACCCAGGCTCCTACCTCTGCCTTGCCGCCTTCTTCGATAATCTCTGTGCTGTCGTCAACGAGAACGGTCTCTCCCCTGATCGTCCACTGCGTGGGTGCGATGGCCTCGATCGTGCCTTCGAAGCGGACGCTACCGCCGCCTCTGGAGATGTGCGGCGTCTGGGCTGTTCCAGGCATCGAGGCAGTCAACAGGAGTAATGATATGAGCAGAAGGGCCAGAATCCTTGCAGTGTACCGTCGTTGGTACATGGTTCCTCCCATATATGATTATGATGTTCGCCTTCCTGTGGAAGGCACGCTGCGAATTCACTGGCCGGGAGTGTATGGTTAGTGGGTCGCTCAGCGGAGTCCGCGTCGCTGGCGCGGCGTGGCTGTCGGCATGCTGGTGGGTGCTTCCTCAGTAGCGTTCGTCGCCGCCAGGCTGGAAAATGCGGCGACCGTGGCTGTGACGGCCACGGCCGCCGGCTTATTGGTGGCTGTCTACTGCTGAGGGAGGGTTAGCGCCAGGGCCATCGACAGTATCGCTGTAGGCTATAGAACCTGAATGTGCGTTGCCAACACACTGCCATCGGCTTGCTGATTTCCCTCCACCTCTGCCCACCGGCCGATCTCTGGTGCCCCCTCAACTACCGTGCCCTCACCCACGATCACGGTCCTACCCCCTATCTGCCAACGGTTGCCCGCGATACTTTCGATGACCCCCTCGAATTGCACCGGATGCTGACAGTCCACGACGACACTGACAATGACCACCGAGCCGTCGGGGTACTCGTCCAGCGCGACCTGGGCCAGGCAACCGACCTCGGGAGAATCACCGCTAACAGCTTCGGATGGGATGCTGTAAGCACTCCCTCCTATCGTCCAGACCTCGCCCTCAATGCTCGTGATCAAGCCGTTGATGTTCTTGCGCTCCGCAGCGGGTTCCTCAACCTTGATGGAGATTGCAGCCAGGACGCCAGCGCTCCATTCGGCGTTCACCCAGACCTTGGCCCCCACAATGGCCTCTCCCGCCCCGTCGTCAATAGACGTCTCGCCTGTCACCAACACTCGCTGTCCGTCTATCAGCCAGATGTCGCCTTCTTTGCTTTGGATGACGCCTTTGAAGCGCACTACTCGTGGCAACTCCGGCGTCGGGGTCGGCGGCACTGGTGTGGGCGTGGTGGTCTGTGTCGGCGTGTCGGTCGGTGTCGGCGTACACGTGGGCGTAACCGTAGGCGTACACGTGGGCGTGACAGTCCCCGTAGCCGTCGGAGTCGCCGTCTCGGTCGGCGGTGGTGCGATAGTTGGCTTTGGTATGGGAGTCTCGGGATGCTCTGGCGTATCGACCGGCGGGAGCACCGTCGGCCCGCCCGCAGCAGCAGGCGAGTCGGTTGGTGAAGGGATGATCGTCGGCGTCCAAGTGGGTGTGGCCGGAATGGCCGTCGGCTCCTCTACCTCCAGAGGCGGTTCTGCCGTGACAACAGGCAGTGCCAGGATGCGGATGCGGCGGGCCACCAGCTCGCCGGGGCGCTCCACCTGGGCTTCCACCAGGGCACGAGCCCCTATGGCCGGTATTCCTTCCACTTCGGTCAGCGCATCCAGGTTTACGGTCACACCGCCGACAAGCCAGATCTCCGCGTCCATCGCTTCGATCATGCCGCTGAAGTCAAGCCGCTCCACGACGCGGCCGCGGGTTAGGACTTCCTGTGCCTCCTCCGTACGCCGCTCCTCAAAATGCTCCTGGAGCGACTCTTTGGCCTCGGGGTCACGTGCCATGGAGAGCTGCACGCGCTCGACGGTCAGCTTCACCGGATAGAGGACATCGCCCGGCAGCGAGCGAGCGGAGGCGGCCACGGTGCTGCCGGTCAGCAAGGCCAGTACCAGCAGCGTCGCCACAGCCACTGTTGCCCACGCCGGTGCGTGGGTCACGGGAGCCCAGGAGATGCGTGGCAGCCGAAGCCGCGGGCGTGAGCGCTGTCGGACTGCAGCTCGCCCACGGTTCAGGCGGGCGGAGGCTGCTGCGGCCAGGAACTCAGCCTTGGCTTCTGCTACCGCTTCTGGCAAGCGCGGTGGCACAGCATCTGCTTCACGGGCGACTGCCACGACTGCGAGCAGCGGCTCGATCTCTTCCCGGTGCGCCTGGTGGCGCTCCAGGCAGGCTGAGACCGATTCCCCTTCCAGCAGATGGTCAATGCATTCAGCCAGAATCGTGATGAGTCGTTTGCGCTTGATCATTGTTCTATCGACTGAGCTGACATCAGGCCCCGGAGGGCGATCACTGCCCGGTATTGCAGCGCCTTGACCGCGCCTTCCGACTTCCCCAGGACGCTGGCTACCTCAAAAACGCTGTGGCCTTCCAGAAAACGCATGGCCACGACCTGCGCCTGATCGTGTGTGAGTTGCTGCACTGCCAGTAAGAGTCGTTCGTGAGCCAGTTTCCGATCCGTGATCTCTACCGGATTCCCATCGGCAGCGAGAAGCGGAGGGGCATCATCCAACGAGACGCTCCTGGTTCGAGAGCGCCGCCGGAAGTGGTCCACCACCAGATTGTGAGCAATGCGATAGAGCCAACCAGAGAAAGATGTCTTCCAAGCCTGACCCTTCTGGATCGCTTCCAGCATGCGCAGAAAGACCTGGGCGGTCAGGTCGTCTGCCAGATCGGCATCGCCAAGGCGTCGGTAGAGATACCTGTGTATCTTCGGGGCATAGAGATCGTAGATGGCTTCCAGAGCTGCCGCATCGAGCTGTTTGGCTCGCTCCAGAAGCTGCCCCTCATCATCATCATCATGGGCTACATCGACTACGAACATGCCTCTACTATCCTTAGACGCTAGAATCGAGAAAAGATTACGCTCGCTGGCGAATTGGTGCTCACACAGGCTGACCGGCAGGTGAGAGGACAGGTTATGGTACGGGTTCCCTGTCTTACGGCTCCACCAGTTCGCCAGTCTCCTGTTCGCTTGCTTCCTTGGATGCTCTCCAGACGACATAAATGCGCTGCAAGGCGGTGATCTGGCTGAGGATGGCCAGCAGCCACAGTCCGATACGTACTTGGCCCACGATCAGGGCAGTTATGAGGAGAATCACTCGTTCCACCCGGGTCATAAAGCCCTTTTGGCACTCAAGACCGACGCTTTCGGCCCTTGCCCGCGTGTAACTGACCAGCAAAGAGCCCACGATGGCGACGTAGAGGAGCACCAGAGCTTCGCTATCGCCCAGGCGCAGGAAGTAGATGAAGAGCCCCAGAAGGGTCACCGCCTCTGAATAGCGGTCGAGGGTGGAATCAAGGAAGGCGCCGAACTGGGTAGAACGGTCCTGCAATCGGGCCATCACACCATCCACGCCATCGGCCCCCGCTCCGATGAGCATCAGAAACCCGGCTAATCGCAGATGCCCCAAGGCCAGCAGTGTGGCTGCTCCTGCTATCATCAGCAAGCCGAGGATGGTGACATCATTGGGGGAAGCCCCTATGAAAATGAAGAAGCGGGCGATCGGCTCGGTGATCCACATGGTGTAGCGGCGTAAGAGTCTGGTGATCATGAACTACTCCGGGAGGGGAAGGTTATGGAACGGCGAAATCAGAGCAATCATACACCCAAATCCGTCGCCTGTCAAACCAATCCAACTCGCTCGGACAGAAGCGGTGCTTCGAGGCTTGCACCGGAATCCAACGAGCCACCTGATGTCGGGCAGGTGGCTCGTCCGTTCTTGTCATCTCAGCGTG
>Ga0075114_10001369_pt1 | contig 13174 bp, 11 predicted proteins | sample AntAceMetag02UKM_FD_69784 | JGI IMG/M metagenome (GOLD analysis project Ga0075114, IMG submission 69784) | Saline lake microbial communities from Ace Lake, Antarctica - Antarctic Ace Lake Metagenome 02UKM | ecosystem: Environmental > Aquatic > Non-marine Saline and Alkaline > Saline | place...
CTCAGCCGGGCGCGGGCCAGGGCATTGCGGCGCATCCTCGGCTGGTAGGCACACAGGCCATCCAACCATCCTAAGGAGAGGGCAAGCTCTGCTACGTGGTGCGCCGATCCGTGGTGGCCGAACCGGATCGGTTCGCTCAGCGTCAGGGATGGTAATGGTAATGGTAATGGTGGCTCTTGGCGCGTTACCTCTCCAACGAACACCACACCTGGGTCCCACCACCGGGGCGACTGTTCACTTCCAGTGCCGCGTCGATCATCGCCGCCCGCTCTCGCATCCCTGTCAGGCCATAGCGATCGGGATCCACGCCGGCGGGCTCGAAACCTGCACCGTCATCCTGGATCACCAAGTCAACCCTGTCGGAGCCGAAGGCCAGGCGCACAGTCACCTGTCGGGCGGCGGCGTGGCGCTCCACGTTAGTCAGCGCCTCCTCGGCGATGCGGAACAGCGACTGGGCCTCATCGTTCGTCAGGTCGGGTTTCTGGCCGGCCACGCTCAAGTCGGTTTGCACGCCGGTCCGTGCCTGGAAGGCCTGGAGCATGTCTTGCAGCGCGCCGACCAACCCCAGCGTCTCCACGGGATCGGTGCGCAAGGCCTGGATAGCTTGCCGCGATTCCTCCAGCCCGCGCCGGGCCAGAGCCAAGATGCCGTCCGCCGCCTGCTGGGCCGCTGCGGGATCGTGAGCCAGCAGGGTGCGCAGCGCCTCCAGTTGCACGGTCAGCCCGGCCAGCGAATGGGCCAGCGTGTCGTGCAGCTCGCGGGCCAACCGATTCCGTTCGCGGCTGGTGGCTAACTGTTCGATGGTGGCAGCGTGGCGGCGCAACCGTTGGTGGGCGGCCTCCAGTTGGACATGTTGCTGCCGCTCCCGCCGGGCCAGGACGCTGACGAGGAGGGGCACTGTGTACAGCAAGGCGACCCGCGTCGTCGCCCCCAGGAAAAAGCCCCGGCTGAGGATGTCCCGCTGCAAGGCCCAGACGCCGGTACCCAGGTGCAGGATCGTCGCCCAGGTGCTGCCCCAGACCGCTCCCCGCCGGCCATAGCCCCAGGCCAGCAGTATCAGGGGGATGAGCAGGAAAAAGAAAGGCTCAATGGGTGAGGTTTCTATCCAGTGACTGGCTACCGACGATGGCAGATCCAAGCGTTCGGGCCAGAAAGCGGGGCAATCAAAGAAGGAGGGAGCCGAAACCAGGCTCTCCAAGAGCACGTCCAGGCCCAGGCCCAGGGCCAGGAATGACCGGCCCAGGGGCTGCTCCAGCCAGGGCGGCAGCACCAACAGGGCCACCAGCAGGATGGGGACGGCGCGCAGCAGGATTCCCAAGCGAGCGGAACCTCCCAGCCCCAGGATGGTCAGGAAGCCCAGGCCCAGTAATGCCAGCTTCACGAGCAGCGTCAGGCGGTAGACGCGCAGCGCCTCGCGTATGGGCAGTGATTGCTTCATGGTGATTCTGTACCGGACACTTTCTCAATAAGCAGCTAGATGCATAGTCTCCCGCCATTGCGTTGACGATGTTCGTAGTAAGCCACGGCGCGTAGCGGAGTGGCGTTTTGACGGCACTCCACTTCGTTTCGTGCCTGACTACGAGCCATGAACACGTTGCAGGGAGACCACCCAAGTGTCCGGCCCCAGAAAAGGTCAAGCGGACTCGACTTCTGTCTCCCCATGCGCGAGGTAGTCTTCAATGGCCGCGCCGAGCGCTGCTGGTTTGAAGCCCCACGGCCCCAATCCCCCAGCATAGACCACGCGCCCATCCAACCCCACGAGGTACAGGCGGGTGGGCCAGGCGGCATAGGCTTTATTCACAGCGTCGTCCATTTCGTCTACGTAGGTCCGGATGCCGTACTGCAGGGCGGTCTCGCACTGCCCTGCGACCGCCTGCCGCTCCTCGATGGTCTGGGGATTGTACACATCGGTCGCTGCTTTGGACCCGCGCAGCCTAAAGAACAGCCCCGCTAGTCCTCCGCCGAGCCACCACCCGTCCACCGGGTGTGCTTCGCGGATGTAGATTGTCAGGAACTGCACACGGTCGTGATACTGAGCGTAGAGATCGTGGAGACTCACGGTCCCCTCGACGAAGGGCGGTCAGGTGAAACTGCCGAAGATCAGCGCCACCGGCTGGCGGCCGCGAAAGTTGGAGAGGCGAACAGGATTCTCGGCGTTCACATCGCGCACCTCGAAATCGGGGGCAATGTCCCCGGCTTTGGGCGCGAGGGCATTGAACCGCTTCTGCCACGCCCTGGATTCCTTCATGCTGCTGATCGTCTTGGTCACGATGTCGCTGCTTTCTGAGAATGAGCTTCCGGCGTTCCCAGTCCCTTGAACTGACTCATGTACAGGTTGTGGTAGAACCCGCCTTGAGCCAGCAACTCGTCGTGTGCGCCCCGCTCAATGATACGCCCCTCGTTGATGACCAGTATCTTGTCGGCGTCACGGATGGTGCTCAAGCGGTGGGCGATGACGAAACTGGTGCGCCCTTCCATCAGCCGCAGAAGCGCTTCCTGGATACTCTTCTCCGTGCGGGTATCCACGCTGCTGGTCGCCTCGTCGAGAATCAGAATACCCGGATCGGCCAGAATGGCGCGGGCGATAGCCAGCAACTGACGCTGTCCTTGGCTCAGGTTGCTGCCCCGCTCCGAAAGTTCCGTGTCGTATCCCTGGGGCAAGCGGCGGATGAACTGGTCGGCGTTAGCTAGCCTTGCCGCGGCAATGACCTCTCCGTCGGTGGCGTCCAAGCGACCATAGCGGATGTTCTCTATCACCGACTCCGAAAAGAGGAAGGTATCTTGCAGCACGATGCCCAGTTGGCGGCGCAGACTTGCCTTCTGTATCTCGCGAATGTCCCAGCCGTCGATCTGAATAGCGCCACCGTCAATGTCGTAGAAGCGCGTGAGCAAGTTGACCATGGTGGTCTTGCCCGCTCCCGTCGGCCCCACCAGAGCGATCGTCTGCCCCGGCTGGGCGGTCATGCTTACATCCTTGAGCACGGGCACGCCGGGCAGGTAACTGAAGTCCACGTGATCGAAGACCACCTCGCCAGCGACGTCGTCCAGGGCGATGGCGTGGGGTGCATCGGTCAGTTCCGGCTGCTCGTCAAGTACCTCGAAGACTCGCTCCGCTCCGGCCAGCGCGGACTGGATCTGGTTGTAGAGGTTGCCCAACTGGCGCAATGGTGCGGCGAACTTGCGCGAGTAATTGTAGAAGGCAGCGATGGTGCCCAGCGTGGCCCAGCCCTGTAAGACCATCCAGCCTCCCAGCCCGGCGAGGATGGCGATGTTGGCGTTGCTCAGGATGCCCATCAGCGGCGGAACCAGCATGGCGTAGGTCTGCGCCTGGGTGCCGACCTGGCGCACCTTCTCGTTGGCGGCGTCAAAACCCGCCAGCGTGCTGGCCTGCTGCCCAAAGGCCATGATCACCCGCTGCCCGCTGAACATCTCCTCCAACTTGCCATTCAACTGGCCGATGCGTTTCTGGTACTCGCGGAAGCCCCGTCGGGTGCGTTTCCCCACGAAGCCTACCAGCCACATCATGAAGGGAAAGACGACCATCGAGCCCAAGGCCAGCCAGAAGTTGATCGCAAACATCATCACCACGATGCCAACCAGCGCAAGCAACCCGCCGAACAAGTCCGTCACGCTCTGAGAGAGCACGCGGCTGATGGCATCCAGGTCGTTGGTCAACCGGCTCATCAACTCGCCATGCGGATGGCGGTCGAAGAAACTGAGCGAGAGTGTCTGCAGGTGCTCGAAGAGATCGCGGCGCAAGGCGCGCATCGTATTCTGAGAGACCCTGGCCATGATCACGCTCTGGCCAGCCCTTGCCAGCCAGGCGCCGATGTAGGCGCCCAGCATCAGCGAGATGATACGCAGCAGCCCGGCCAAATCGCCGGCAGCGATGAACCTGTCAATGGCGACGCCAATTAGGTAGGGTACCAGCAGATCCAAGGGCGTGCTCACAATCACCAGCATGAGAACGCCGACCAGCGCCCATCGGTAGGGACGCAAGGTGGCGAGTAGCCGATGCAATGTGCCGCGCATATCGCGGGCTTTTTCGATCCTCGCCCCCCTGTGTTTCCCCCCGGGGCCGGGCATGCCGGTGGCGGGCGGTGAGGATTGTGTCTGTCGTTCAGTCATTGCGCGATTTTCCTTGTGAACTATATGATCCGCTGACGATTACGTGGGTGTTTTCAGAGGAGTCGCAAAAGGCCAGACCTGAAACGCAGAGTGAGATTGCGTCCCACGTCTTGCGTTTCACGCACCACCGTCCCCCAGTTGCGACTCGTAGATCTCCTGATAGATGGGACTGGAGGCCATCAGTTCAGCGTGCGTGCCTTCGGCAGCGATCTGTCCCTGATCCAGCACCACGATCTTGTCGGCGCCGAGCACAGTGCTGATGCGCTGGGCGATGACGAAACTGGTGCGCTCGGCCATCAGTGTTTCCAGTACAGCCTGGATCTTGGCCTCCGTCTCCACGTCCACGGAACTGGTGCTGTCGTCTAGGATGAGCACCTTCGGCTGCACCAGCAGGGCGCGGGCGATGGCGATACGCTGCTTCTGGCCGCCGGACAGGTTCACCCCCCGCTGGCCGACCGCAGTGTCGTAACCGTCCGGAAAAGCGGTGATGAAACCGTGGGCCTGCGCGGCTTTGGCAGCGGCGATGACCTCTTCCTCCGTAGCATCAGGGCGACCGTAGCTGATGTTGCCGCGCACGGTGCCGCTGAACAGCACCGCTTCTTGCAGGGCGATGCCCACCTGAGCGCGCAGTTCGTCCAGCGGGATGTCGCGCACATCCACGCCGTCCAGAGTCACGCTCCCCCCATCTGCGTCGTAGAAGCGCGGGATCAAGTGGATGAGGCTGGATTTGCCCGAACCGGTGGCGCCCAGGATGGCCACTGTCTGGCCCGGTTCAGCCACCAGGTTGACATCCTTGAGCACAGGCTCGTCGCAGCCCTGGTTGTAACTAAAGCAGACTTCCTCAAAGGCCACGCGTCCAGTCACGTGAGGTAGAGATTGCGCCTCGGGGCGATCTTGCACCTCAGCAGTGCTATCCAGCACTTCCCAGATGCGTTCAGCGGAAGCGTCGGCGGCGGAAATCGGCCCGATCATTCCTGCCAGCATCATCAGGGGGAAGAGTGAGAAGGCCATGTAGTTGATCGAGGCCATGATCTGGCCCACGGTGAAATCCCCCAGGATGGCCGATTTCCCGCCAAACCAGACGACGCCCACCACGCCCAGGTTGACCAGGAACAGCATAGTGGGGATCAGTGTGGCGATGAGTTGCATGACCTTGACGTTCTCGGCCGTCAGATCGCGATTGGCCCGGTCGAAGCGAGCGTTTTCGTGTTCGTCGCGCACGAAGGCCTTGACCACGCGCACGCCCGCCAGATTCTCCTGCAAGACCTGGTTCAAGGTGTCCAGCTTCTTCTGCACCGATAGGAAGAGTGGACGTCCTTTGGTGAGAAAGAACCAGATGATACCCCCGACCAGCGGCAGCAAGGCCAGCATCAGCAGCGCCAACTGCCTGCTGGTGGCAGTCAACATGACCACGCTGCCGATCATCCACAGCGGGGCGCGGGTCAGTAAGCGCAGGGACATCTGCACGATCAACTGTGCCTGGTTGACGTCGCTGGTGGTGCGCACCAGCAGTTGGCCCGTCTGGATGTGATCCAGATTGCCAAACGAGAAGGTCTGTATCTTACGGACGAGAGCGCTGCGCAAGTCGGCGCTCACGCCCATGGCCACCCGCACCGAAAGCACCGTGTTGCCGACGGAAAACAAGGCGCTCAGCACAGCGGCCCCCAGCATCAGCAGGGAGGTGGTGAGGATCATCCCCATGTCTTGCTTGGCCACGCCCTCATCAATAGCTTGCTGGGTCAAGCGCGGGATCAGCAAGTCCGCTACCACCACGCCCAGCAACAGCGCCATTGACAGGATGGCCCGCCGTTTGTACGGCCCAACGAATTTCAGCAATCGTCTAAGGTTGCTCATCTGAAGTGACTCCTAGCTCCAAGCGCCCACCTGACAACCCCGTCGCGAGCGGCGGGGAGGCTTGTTAATCCCAGACAGTATAGCGGCGAATGCGCTCATAGTCAAGTCAACAAGCCCGGCGAGGGGTTGGAACCTTCGCTCATCACAAAGCAGGGTCCTTTCTGCACCCGTTCTGCGGTTCATCCCTTTCGATCAACCCATCCCGCAGATGGATCGCCCGCTTACTGTAAGCTGCCGTCTCGGCGTCGTGGGTCACGAAGATGACGGTGATGCCCTGCTCGTTCAGTCGCTTGAAGATGCGCAGGATCTCCTGGCCCGACTTGGTGTCCAGGTTGCCTGTCGGCTCGTCGGCCATGATGATGCTCGGTCCCGTCACCAGCGCCCGGGCGATGGCCACCCGTTGCTGCTCCCCGCCCGACAGTTCGTCGGGCTTGTGGCCCACCCGGTCGCCTAGACCGACGGATTCCAAGGCCTCTCGCGCCCGTTTGCGACGCTTGCGAGAGCCGACGCCAGCATACATCAGCGGCATCTCCACCTGGCGTAAGGCCGTGGTACGAGCCAGCAGGTTGAACATCTGGAACACAAAGCCGATTTCTTTGTTGCGGATACGGGCCAGTTGAGTATCGTTCAGTTGGCTCACATCCTGGCCATTAAGATGATAGCGGCCCTCGGTGGGCAAGTCCAGGCAGCCCATCACGTTCATCAACGTGGACTTGCCCGACCCCGACGGCCCCATGATGGTCAAACACTCGCCCCTGTCAATGCGCAGCGACACGCCGCGCAAGGCGTGGACCTCGATATCGCCCATCTGATAGACTTTGGATACGTTTTCAAGTTCAATCATTGTGTTGTCCCTCGCAATGCTCACCGCTTCAGTGCTACTCATACCGCAGCGCTTCGATGGGCTGCAGGCTGGCCGCACGCCAGGCGGGGTAGAGGCCAAAGACCAGCCCCACGCCGCCGGCGAACCCGGTGGCCAACAGCACCGTGCTGATGTCCATCACCGCGGACGTACCGAGGGCGTTGCCTCCCACCTCTGCCATACCCCAGCCCAGGACAATGCCCAGGAGGCCGCCCAGCACGCTCATCAAGACCGATTCCAGCAGGAACTGCACGAGGATATCCCGCTTCAGAGCGCCTATGGCCTTGCGGATGCCGATCTCCCGCGTGCGCTCGGTGACGCTGACCAGCATGATGTTCATGATGCCGATGCCGCCCACCAGCAGGGAGATGCCGGCGATAGCGCCCAGGAAGGCTGTCAGAGTGCCGGTGATGATGCTCACCGTGTCCAGCAATTCAGTCTGACTGAACATGGTGAAATCGTCCTCGTCGTCAGCAGCCAGTTCGTGTTCTTCCTGCAACACAGCCGTAGCCTGGGCCTCTGCAGCCTCCGATTGCTCTTCGCTGGCCGCCTGGACGATTATCGTGTTCACGGCCCGTTCGCCGCTGCGGGTGCGGTCGGGGTAGAGACGGGTTTGGGCTGTCGTCAGAGGAATGTAGATGTTTTCGTTTGCATTGCCCGCGAGGGTCTGGCCCTGGGATTCCAGAACGCCCACCACTTCGTAGTCCACGCCGTTGATCTTGAAGGACTTGCCGATGGTATAGTCATCGCCGAAAAGTTCTACGGCGGCATCCGAACCAATAACGGCCACGCGGGCCTTGGTGTCTAGGTCGTTCTGCGTCAAACCATCGCCGGCCTGGAGCTCGTCCATGTTGTTGACTTCGAGATAACTGACAGTGATGCCTGCCACGGTCGTTTCCAGGGATTCGCCGCTGTAGATGGCTTCTTGCGTGCCCTGCACGATGGCGGCCACATCGCTCACGGCGGGGGCATTCAGGGGTTTGGACAAGGCGTCCACATCGGACAGGCTTAAGGCTGAATACCCGCCGCTGTTGTCCCGATCGGTCGAAATCGTAATCAGGTTCGAGCCCAGAGATGATATCTCGCCGGTCACCGATTCGGTGACGCCGTTGCCCAGGGCCATAAGGGCGATGACGGCGGCGACGCCGATGATCACGCCCAGCATGGTCAGCACGGATCGCAGTTTGTTGGCGTAGATGCTGCTGAGGGCTGTGGAAAGGCTTTCGCTTAGGTTCATGGGGAGGTCTCCTGTCTTCAATTCTGTTGAATCAATCCATCTCGCAGCCATATCGTGCGCCTGGCTCGCTCGGCCACCATAGGCTCGTGGGTGACCATGATCACGGTGATGCCTTGCTCGTTCATTTGCTCGAAGATATCCAGTATCTCATCGCCAGTCTGACTGTCCAGGGCGCCAGTGGGCTCATCGGCCAGGATGATGCTCGGCTCGGTCACCAGAGCCCGGGCGATGGCCACCCGCTGCTGCTGCCCGCCGGAGAGTTCATCCGGCCGGTGGCCGATGCGGTCGCCCAAGCCCACGGCTTCCAACGCGGCCTTGGCCCGCTCGTTGCGCTCGCTGCGGCTCAAGCCCGCATACATCAGCGGCAGGGAAACCTGCTTGAGGGCCGTCGTGCGAGGCAGCAGATTGAACTGCTGGAAGACGAAGCCGATCTTCTGGTTACGGATTCGGGCCAGTTGGTCATCGCTCATGTGGCTGACGGCGATGTCGTCCAAGGTGTAGTCGCCGCCGCTGGGCAGATCGAGGCAACCGATGACGTTCATCAATGTGGACTTGCCGGAGCCGGATGGCCCCATGATGGCTACCATGTCGCCCTTGTCTATGGTCAGGTCTACGCCGCGCAGGGCGTGGACGGTCTGGGTTCCCATTTCGTAGGTTTTGACGATATCGTTAAGTTGGATCACTGTATGCCTCCATGTTCAACGTTCAGATCAGGTCATCGTGTGTTGCACTGGCTCCTCTTGCTCTCTACCTGCCAAAAGGCGACCCGCTGCCCCCGGGGGGGGCACCGCCGCCACCGAAGAAGAGACCACCTTGCGCAGGGTCGTCTTCCGTGGTGGTGATGACGTTGATCGAGAGCCGGTCACCCTCCTGCAAGCCGCTGGTGATTTCGGTGTAGTCCCCATCTTTCAGACCAATGGTGACTTCGACGCGCTCTGTGGTCATCTCGCCGTCGGGGCCAGGCACGACCAGATTGACGTAGTACTTGCCCGCATCACGGTCGGGCGTGATGGCCTGGTTGGGAACCAACAGCACGTCCTTATTGGCAGCCGTGATCAGGTCGGCGTTGGCGGTCATGCCGATCAGCACCGGCAGATCGGTTTCGCCCAGGCTCAACCGCACTTGGTAGGACACGATGGCGCCGGTTCCGGCGGACGATTTGGGGGCGATGGAGACGATCTGGCCCTGAATTTCCTGGCCGGGCCAGGTTTCCAGGGTGGTGATGGCGGGTTGCCCTACGGCCAGTTCGCCAATGTCCACTTCGTCCACGCTGAGCACCACTTCCAGGCTGTTGGTGTCCGCCAGATCGGCGGCAAGACCAGCGGCTGTTTCGCCCTCTGCCACGTGCACGGCGGTGATCATACCATCGAAGGGGGCCAGCAGCGAGGCCTTGGCCAGGTTCTCCTGGGCTTCCTCCAGATTGATGCGGGCCTGCTCTACCTGGGCCTCAGCGATAGCGATCTTCTCCACGCTGGCGGTGTCGAGGAGAGAGGCAAGCTGGGCCTCGGCCTGAGCTAGCTGGCTCTCGGCGCTAGCCAGTTCAGATGGCGTAGGGCTATCCAGCAGCTTCTGCAAGTTCGCTTCGGCCTGGGTGACGTTGGATTGGGCCTGCTTGATTTGGTCGTCTGATGCGCCTTCGATGGTAGCGTTGTAGCTGGCCAGGGCGACCTCGTAGCTGTTGGTCGCCTGTTCCAGTTCCAGTGATTGTGGCAGCCGCGCAATGTCCGACCGCCAGGAAACCTCGTCGTAGCTGGCCTGCGCCTGCTGCAATGTGGCCTCGGCATTGCGTAGATTAGCCTCCACCTGGGCCACGCTGTTGGCGTCAGGCCCCTTGAGGAGTTCGTCGTAGGCGGCCTGCGCTGCGGCCAGACTGGCCTGAGCGGCTTCGATATCCTTGGGATCAGCACCGTCCTGCACGTTTTCCAGATTGACCTTGGCGCTCTCCACCGATGCCCGCGCTGAGGCCAGGTCAGCCTCCGAAGTGCTAGCGAGCAGTTCGGCCAGATTGGCTTCCTGGATGATCAGGTTCTGCTCGGCTGTGGCGATGGCTCGTTCCAGCGCGGCCGTGTCCAGTTGCACCAGGACATCGCCGGCTTGCACTTCGCTGCCCTCGCGCACGAAAACCTCGTCCACCGTGCCCGAAACGCCCAGGCTAAGCTGCGCTTCGCGCTGGGGCTGGATATCGCCGGTGGCGGTGGCGGTCTCTCCGATGCTGCCCCGGGTGACGGCGACCGTAGTCGCCGCAACTTCGGCCACGGCGGATGGGGATTGCTGTCGTTGCAAGAGAAAAGCGCCGGCAACGACCAAGAGCGCAGCAACGATCAAGATGCCCCCGACTTTCAGTGCAGTTTTCATTTCGTGTTTCCCTCCCTTTGTTTTGCCAGGACCATTCAGTTCCGGGGAACAGAAGTCTTGGCCTCAGCGTACCGTTGTTGTCCCCATCTTACCAGGAAACACCCCCCCGCGGTAGTGCCATTGGTCAGTTCTGTACCCATGACGAAAGTCATAGATTCGTGATGCGTGACGAGTGATGAGTCAATGTCATCAAGTCAAGGTGTAGCATAGGGCCTTGTGCCCGTCCTTTGCCGCCACAAGACGCTCACAAGGGGCTAAACTACGCTTAACTTGACGACATTGAGTGATGAGTGATAAGTGGAACTTGAGACACCGGCGTGCCAGATCACGCACCACGTTTCACGTTTCACGCAGTTCTATGCCCTGCCAATCCATTTCACCGCAGGCCATTTCTTGCCGGTGCTGCTCGTTCGAAGCAGTGACGACTCATCTGCGATTCCAGATTTGCCAAGATTTCGGATGTGGTATAGAATAGCGCTGTGTTAGCACTCTCGCCTTGCGAGTGCTAACACGCTTATCGCGTCAAACTAAAGCAACACTATCACAAGGAGGTTGTAGAGCAATGAATCTGAAGCCACTTGGTGACCGCCTGGTCGTCGAGCCCAAAGAGCGCGAGGAGCGCACCGCCAGCGGCATCATCTTGCCGGAGACGGCGAAGGAGAAACCGCAAGAGGGCAAAGTATTGGCCATTGGCCCGGGACGCCGCGATGACGAAGGCAAGCGGATCCCCATGGACGTCAAAAAGGGAGACATGGTGCTGTATGCCAAGTACGCTGGCACTGAGGTCAAACTGGACGACAAGAAGTTGCTCATCCTCAAGGAGAGCGACATCCTGGCCTTGGTCAAGTAGCCGTCCCCTGGAAGGGATGAACAAGAACCACTATCACGTTAGGAGGAATCACAGAAATGGCAAAGCAACTGATATTCGCAGAGGAAGCCCGTCGCAATCTGAAGATCGGCGTTGACATACTGGCCGAGGCCGTGAAGACTACCTTGGGGCCCAAGGGCCGCAACGTGGCGCTGGACAAGAAGTGGGGCGCCCCCACGGTCACTCACGACGGCGTGACCGTAGCCAAGGAGATCGAGCTCGAAAACCCCTATCAGAACATGGGCGCGCAGCTTCTCAAGGAAGCGGCGACCAAGACCAACGACGTCGCTGGCGACGGCACCACCACTTCCACAGTGTTGGCCCAGACCATCGTCAACGAGGGTCTGAAGAATGTGGCCGCTGGCGCCAACCCCATGCTGCTCAAGCGGGGCATCGAGAGCGGTACCGCGGCCATCGTCGGGGCCATCAAGGCACAGGCCACCGAGTTGAAGGACAAGGAAGATGTTGCCCATGTGGCAGCCATCTCCGCCAACGACAAGCAGATCGGCGGCTTGATCGCTGATGTGATGGACAAGGTAGGTAAGGATGGCGTCATCACCGTCGAGGAGAGCAAGGGTTTGGCTTTCGAGACGGAGTACGTTGAAGGTATGCAATTCGATCGCGGTTACATCTCCCCTTACTTCATCACCAACCCGGAGACCATGGAGTCTGCGCTGGAGAACCCCTTCATCCTGATCTACGACAAGAAGATCTCCTCCGCCACTGACATCGTGCCCGTCTTGGAGAAGCTAGTGCAGATCGGCAAGCGGGATCTGGTGGTCATTGCCGAAGACATAGACGGAGAAGCGCTGGCCACCCTGGTGCTGAACAAGCTGCGGGGCATGCTCAACTGCGTGGCAATGAAGGCCCCCGGCTTCGGCGACCGCCGCAAGTCGATGCTACAGGACATGGCTATCCTCACGGGCGGCACCGTCATCACTGAGGAACTGGGTCGCAAGCTGGAGACGGCGCAGATCAGCGACCTGGGCCGCGCCGACAAGGTGATCGTCACCAAGGATGACACCACCGTCGTCGGCGGCCAGGGCGATGCCAAGCAGATCAAGGGTCGCATCGAGCAGATCCGCGTGGAGATCGAGAATTCTACCAGCGACTACGACCGGGAGAAGCTGCAGGAGCGGCTGGCCAAGCTGGCCGGCGGCGTGGCCATCATCCGCGTAGGCGCGGGCACCGAGGTGGAGCTGAAGGAGAAGAAGCACCGTGTCGAGGACGCGCTGAGCTGCACCCGTGCAGCCGTGGAAGAGGGTATCGTTCCCGGTGGCGGTGTGGCCCTGTTGAACGCCATTTCCTCTCTGGACGGCGTGAAGATGGAGTACCCTGATGAGCAGACTGGTGTCAAGATCCTGCACCGGGCCCTGGAAGAACCCATGCGCCAGTTGGCCGAAAATGCGGGCAAGGACGGCGCGGTGATCGTGCGGGAAGTTATCCGGCACCAGGAGGCGGCGGACAACAAGAACATCGGCTTCGACGTGCTCGATGAAGAGTACGTCGACATGGTCAAGAAGGGGATCATTGACGCTGCCAAGGTAACCCGCAGCGCCATGGAGCACGCGGCCAGCATCGCGGCCATGATCCTTACCACCGAGGCGCTGATCACGGACATTCCTGAGGAAACACCGCCCCCGGCGGCTCCGCCGATGCCGCAGTACTAGCAATGTGATGCGTGAAGCGTGAAACGTGAAGCGGTAAACGTGAAACGTGGAACGTGACGCGTGTGATGAACAGATGCAAGAGCCCACCGGTCTCACGGGATCGGTGGGCTTTTCGCGTCAAGCGGAATGCACTGTCTCAGACGATGCAGCGCGAAGTCGCAGACTTTGCACTCCTTACAGTTGCACTTCAACGATGGTGC
>Ga0075114_10001370_pt1 | contig 13173 bp, 16 predicted proteins | sample AntAceMetag02UKM_FD_69784 | JGI IMG/M metagenome (GOLD analysis project Ga0075114, IMG submission 69784) | Saline lake microbial communities from Ace Lake, Antarctica - Antarctic Ace Lake Metagenome 02UKM | ecosystem: Environmental > Aquatic > Non-marine Saline and Alkaline > Saline | place...
TATTTTCTGATATTCCATAGGGTGCTTGGATGGGAAGGATGGGAATTCATAAAAGGAGAGTATAATGAAGGAGAGGAATGGAAAGAGGCTGTTTTCAGGGAAGTTGTCAGGGAAACAGGATTATCCAAGTTTAGGGTGCATAAGAAGCTTGACATTAAATATGAATTCACAATGCCTGATGGTACACAATGTTCAAATGACGTATTTCTTATTGAGACAAGCATGAATATTCCTGTAAATACCAAGAGCAATGATGAGCATGATACATATCTTTGGGCTACATTTGACAGTGCTATTGATAAACTTGAATTCCCTGAACAAAAAGAAATGTTCAGGAATGCATTTGAAGAAATAAAAAAATTAAATTAAAATCTGCATGGAACTTTTAACTGGTAATTAAAGCTTATCAGGAAGCTTTCTGTTGTCTCTGGATGGTTTCTTTCCAGCCATTTAAAGATTTTATTACTTAAGCAATGGGCACAAATGTTAATATTCTTACCGCAAACCACGCAGGTTGTCACCTTGTGTGTATATGAATTAAACAATTCCAGTTTTTCTTTAATTTTTTTTTCTAATCCTGGTTTTGTAATTTCTGCCCATTGCTGCATGGCATTGCCTAAGCAGTCGAGGCATATTGGATTTGTTATTACTTCATTACATAAAACACACATCTGGTTTGCGTCACGCATTTTGTTCACCCTTTGTTTTTTTATTTATTATCCCAAAGGTTGCTGCAAACCACTAGATTCTTAGAATTTAGACACCCAGTGATTTGCTTCCAGCACCCTTAAGATTTTGTTGGAGCTCTTAGCACATCACTGGCTTCACGTATGTCCCAGTAAATGAAATAATGCACATCCTAATCAGGTGATTCCATCTTCCATTTACCAGTGAATTTAACATACTAAACAAATATATTTATGAGGTGTATATATATTTTTCGATAAAATCTTTTTAATTTAATTGAATGTTGGTTTTATGCCATATTTTATACCATATTTCAATAAATCACCAGATGAACAATAAAGCTTATATTTGAGGTTATATTTTCCCTGTGTTATGAACCATGTAATTATACGATATTCAGAAATCGGGCTAAAGGGAAAGAACAGGGTTAGTTTTGAGAAAAGGCTTATTGAGAATATCAAGATGAATCTTAAAAATAATGGACATAGTTATAAATCTGTAAAAAGATGCTATGGAAGAATAATTGTACAGGTCGAAGGCAAATGTGAATGCCTGAAAGATGTATTGGGCATTTCATCTTTTTCTTTTGCAATAGAAGTCAGCCAGGATATGAAAAATATTATTAAAGAGATTATGAAAGATGTAAATAGTACAAGCCTGAATGTTGATAATACTTTCTGTGTCAGGGTCCAGAGGATTGATAAGAGATTCCCAATGACCTCAGTTGAAATGGAGAGGGAGATTGGGCAGGTGATTGTGGACAAGACAAGTGCAAAAGTGAAACTTAAGGATTCTGATTTTGTTTTTTATATTGAGCTTATTGATTCCAAGGCTTATGTTTTCATGGATAAGATAAGGGGCTATGGTGGACTGCCAGTTGGCTCAGGAGGGAAAGTAGCCTCCCTTTTATCGACAGGCATTGATAGCCCTGTGGCAGCATGGATGGCTATGAAAAGGGGATGCAGGAATGTTATAATATTTAATTACAATTATCCATTTTCAGCCAAAGAGGAAAAGGATTTTGCAGTTGCACAATTTAGGAATCTTAAGAGGTTTGACCCTCTTGCCAAACTTTATATTGTTCCATTCGGGAATATCCTTAAGGAAATCAAAGAAAAAACAAAGCAAAGATACTATTGTATCTTATGCAAGAGATTGATGTATAGGATAGCTAACCTGATTGCTGAAAAAGAAAAAGCAATGGCAATAGTAACAGGAGAATCAATAGGTCAGGTAGCTTCACAGACAATTGAGAACCTTTTTGTATTGGATAAGGCAAGTGATTTGCCTGTGCTTAGGCCAGTGATTGGGATGAACAAGCAGGAGATTATTGATATTGCAAGGAAGATTGGGACATACAGGCAGTCCATAGAAACAAAAGGCAAATGTGGATTATTGCCTTCCTGTCCAGCTACCAGGGCAAGGTTGGATTTGGCAGAGAATGAGGAAAAAAGGATTGACTTGGATATTATTGATAAGGTTGTAGATGATTCAGAGATTATTGTATAGAATCTTTGGTAACATTATTATGATCTATTGAAATTATTTATTAATGACTTAATCTTTGGCATGGCTGATTTTGCAGCTTTTCCCCCTTCGATTATAAGGGAGCTGTCATAAAACCTGTATTTATCCCTGATTTGTTTTTTTTGTGTCTGTATAATTATTATATTTGAGCTTACTTTTTCAATATTATGCTTTGTAGTATGGTTTCTTATTATCTCGTATGACCTCATTAATGTATCAACAATAGTGGGGTTTTTAATCTCAACATGGTGTTTTATAGTGAGATCAACACCTATTATGATGTCAGCACCCATATTTTTTACAGCATCAACAGGAGTGGGATTGACAATACCCCCATCAAGGAATAATCTTCCATCTATTATTGCAGGAGGGAATATGCCAGGCAGGCTTATACTTGCCCTGATTGCGTCAATAATCTTTCCTTTTTTTAACTGGACTTCTTCTCCAGTGCACATGTCTGTTGCAATAATTCTTAATGGGACTTTTGTATCTGAGAATGACCTGCCTTCAATTAATCCATCAAGAAATTTTGTAATCTTTTTTCCGGATATGATTGCTCTTTTTGGAGATGGGAAATCAATAAGTTTCAATAAATCTTTTTTTGTCAATAAAGAAACTTTTTTTTCTAATGATTCTATCTCTTGGTTCAATGCAAAATATGCACCAATAATGGAACCTATGCTTGTGCCTGCAATATAGTCAATGGGGATATTATTCTCTTTAAGCACTTTCAGGACTCCAATATGGGCTAATCCTGCAGCACCCCCTGAACCCAAGGCTATTCCGATTTTTGGCATATTTTTAATATCCATTGAATTTATCACCTTAAGTATAATATAACCAGATATAATTTTCTTTCAAAGGATATTTATTAATCTTTGCTAATATTTTATTCTTCCCTTAAAAAGAAAGTTTTTTATAAGAATTTAAATCCCTTTTGAATAAAAATGAATATGATTAAACTGAAGAATCTTTCAAAAAGATTTGGGAAATTTACAGCAGTTGATAATATAAACCTGGAAGTAAAAGAGGGGGAAATATTTGCTTTTTTAGGGCCCAATGGCGCAGGAAAATCTACTACCATCAAGATGCTTACTACTGTCCTTTCCCCATCTGAAGGAGAGATGGAAGTTAATGGATATGATGTTATTAAGAATAAAAATAAGGTAAGGGAATCAATAGGAGTTATCTTCCAGGACCATTCTTTGGATGATGAACTTACTGCTTATGAGAACCTGTATTATCATGCAGTGCTTTACAAGATACCCAAGAAAGAAAGGAATGCAAGGATTGACAAGCTTCTGAATTATATCGGCCTGCTCGATAGAAAAAATAATCTCGTAAAGACTTTTTCAGGAGGGATGAAGAGGAGGGTTGAGATTGCAAGAGGATTACTGCATTCGCCAAGGCAGTTATTTCTTGATGAGCCTACTATCGGGCTTGATGTCCAGACAAGGAGTTTTTTATGGGATCATATAAAGAAAATAAACAAAGAGCAGGGAATAACTATATTCTTTACAACACATAATATGGATGAAGCTGAAAAAATAGCCACAAGGATTGCTGTAATTGATAAAGGCAGGATTAAAATTGAAGGCACTTCAAGGCAAATAATGGAAAAGACAAAGACAGGTACATTAGAAGAGGCGTTCCTAAAGCTTACAGGAAGGGATATCCGGGAGCAGCCAGCAGATAATCATGAAGCAATGAGAAAGAGGCGCAGGAGATGATTGATGCAATAGCAGTAATGTGGAAAAGGCAGATTAAGACTTATCTCAGGTCCAAGCACAGGCTTATTGGCTCATTAGCACAGCCTTTGCTTTTTCTGGTGGCATTTGGCTTTGGCTTTGGACCTATCTTTGAGCAGGCAGGCAGGGGTAATTATATTCAGTTCCTTATACCAGGGATAATAGGTATGACAATATTATTCAGCTCAGTGATGAATGGCATGAGCCTTATCTGGGACAAGCAGTTCGGTTTTCTGAAAGAAACTCTTGTTGCACCTGTGCCAAGGATTAATTTACTGATAGGCAGATGTCTTGGAGGAGCGACAACAAGCACATTTCAGGGTATTGTTGTATTGGCTATAAGCTTTTTGATGGGTTACAAGGTTGTAAACTGGGCATTATTCCCTGTTGGAATATTATTCATGTTCCTGATATCTTTTTTATTTACCCTGCTGGGGACAAGCATCGCTTCAAAAGTAGAGGACATGCTTGCTTTTCCTACAATGATGAATTTCATGATTATGCCTATGTTTTTCCTTTCAGGCGCCTTATTCCCAATAGATAATTTCCCCAGTTTTATACATGCTATAGCAATCATAAATCCTATGACTTATTGCGTGGATTTGCTGCATTATACCCTGGGAACAAGCGCTTCATTCAGTTTTATGCTTGATATGGGCGTTGTTGTAGGCCTGATGGTATTGCTTTTTATGATAGGTACATATTGTTTCAACAGGATTGAGACTTAAATAATTAAATAGAATTTATTGTTTTTGTTATTTTGACATTTCATATAATAAATCTTCAAAATTTTTTCTGGATTGAGTTATTTTTCCCTGAGTATTGATTAAGGTTTCCAATTGACATTTTAATTCATCATTATCCTGTATTTGTTTTGGGCTACCAATTAAATTCATTGCCTGGACTTTTCTACTATAATCTTTAACAACACAGTAATTTTCATCCTCTTCTAAAAATTCCAAACCATTTTCATTTGTAATCTTTCTTGCAACTGTACCAAAAGGGGTTGATTCATTATAGACAGACAAAGGGAATTTGGATTTTCCTATTATCTTATCAATTTTAATCTGGGTTTCTTCACCTTTCACATATGAGAAAAAAGCTACATTGTAATGTGAATTATAAATTCTGAAAAAACCACCAGGAACGTGACACCAATCATTTCTTGTAATCTCATCTTTCAGAATTCTTACTCTATCATCATCAAGTCCACCGTGTTCTTTCATTATGCTTATCAGATCATTCAAATAGATTTTTGTCATAATACAACGTTGTGCCTTTGTAGTTATTTTACAATAGTTACAACTATAAAAATCTTTTGATGAAATATTTAATATTGTCAGAATAACAATAATGTTTTAGATTTCAAATTTAAAACCACAAAGTTTAAATAACATTCATTGTTACCTAACATTTGATGGGGTGCAACAATTTCAAGCTTACTAACCAGCGGGCTGTAATACTGGATTATATCAGGGATAATTATAACCATCCAAGTGTTGAAGAGATTTTTAATGCTGTAAAGAGAAAGCTTCCAAGAATCAGCAAGAAGACAGTGTATTGTAATCTTAAGTTTTTAAGTGATGAAAGCCTTATCCAGGAAGTCAGGGTAAAGGGGGTAAAAAGATATGAGCCCAAAAAAGAGCCTCACCATCACCTGATATGTAAGAAATGCGGCCTGATTATTGATATTAAATCTGATGGGTTATTTAGACATACCATGAAAATTGGAAAAAAAGTCAAGGATTTTGATGTAGAGTTCTCTAATACCAATTTTTATGGATTATGCAAAAAATGCAGGAAAGGTAAATAACAATGGATGAAACAAATTTGTTTTTGCAGATAAACAAGGCCAAAGATAGCAAGAACCTTACAGACCTGGAGAAAAAACACCTGCCTGTAATTGACTGCCCTGATAAAGTAAGAAAGGGGGATCAGTTCCAGGTATCAATAGAAGCAGGAAAACTTTTAGAGCATCCTAATGAGAATATTCATTATATAGAATGGATTGAGCTCTTGGCAGATGATTTGTTCATTAGCAGGATTGACCTGATTCCAGTTGTAGGAAAACCAAAAGTGACTTTAACAATAAGCCTTAATGAAAGCCATAATCTCAGGGCAAGAATAAGATGCAACCTTCATGGAATTTGGGAATACACCAGGGAAGTCAAGGTTGAATAAATTATTCAGAATAAAAAACTTTTGGGGTGAAAAAATGTCTAAACAATTTTTTAAGTGCAAAGTATGCCTGGATATACACTATGGAGAATCAGGACCAGAGTTATGCCCTACATGTGATACAAAAGATGCATACGAAGAGTCCACTAAAGAAGAAGCAAAAGAGAGAATGGGCTTATAGAAAATGGGTGAATTTGTCGGTGAGATTGTTGAAATTAAGGATGAAACATATGATGTTAAGAGTTTTAGGATAAGATTATCAGAGGATATTGATTACATCCCAGGTCAGTATTGCCTTGTATCATTTATTGACAGATTAAAAGGGCAAGCTAAGCCATTCACTTTTGCCAGCTCTCCGGCAGAAAAAGGATATATCCTGCTGACTGTGAAAAAGGTAGGTGAATTTACAATTGCCCTTCATTCACTTGAAAAAGGAGCCATGATAAAGATTAATGGCCCATATGGGGTAAATCTAAATTTTAATGAATCAGTAAAGGAGGATGTTATATTTATTGCAGGAGGTTCAGGGATAACACCTTTTATATCAGCATTAAGGTATTCAGTAGCAAAAAGATTGCCAAATAGGATTATCCTTTTTTTCAGCAACAGGATTGAAGAAGACATCATTTTCAGGGAAGAATTAGCAGAAATGAATAAGAAAGAAAATATTAAGATAGTAAACACCTTATCAGGCAAATCATATGAAAATTGGGATGGCGAGATAGGAAGAATAAATATTGGGATGATAAATAAGCATGTTGATGGAATTGATAATAAATTATGGTATATATGCGCACCTCCGCCTATGGTAAATGCTATGAAGGGGATATTAAAAGGCATGGGTATTCCCGAGGAAAAAATTAGAATAGAAAAGTGGCAGATTTCCGGAAAGCATGATAAGAAAAGTTCTTTGAAATAACTTTCAAAGAGAAATATTGTGAGGTGGAAAAATGGAAAATGAAAATATTGAAAAAATGAGTATGCCTTTAATAGGGGACAAAGCCCCTTCATTCAGGGCAAAGACAACAATGGGGGATATTAATTTTCCTGAAGATTACAAAGGAAAATGGGTGGTGCTGTTCAGCCATCCTGCAGACTTTACACCTGTATGCACTACAGAGTTTATGACATTTGCATCAATGCAGGAGGATTTCAGGAGGCTTAATACTGAGCTGATTGGATTGTCAATCGACAGTATATATGCGCATATTGCATGGCTAAGGACAATCAAGGAAAAGATAGAGTTCAATGGCATGAAGAATGTTGAGGTGAATTTTCCTGTAATTGAAGACCTGAGAATGGATGTTGCAAAGAAATACGGCATGGTCCAGCCAAATGCATCAAATACGCAGGCAGTTAGGGCAGTTTTTATTATTGACACCAAGGCAAAGGTAAGGGCAGTAATATATTATCCATTGTCAAACGGAAGGAATATGCAGGAAATAAAAAGGCTTGTCATGGCTATGCAGACATCTGACAGAGATGGTGTTGCTACCCCTGCTAACTGGATGCCTGGAGATGATGTGATAATCCCTCCACCTGGCTCATGCGGAACAGCTAAGGAAAGGGTGGAAACAAAAGAAGAAGGCAAGTACTGCCTTGATTGGTTTATGTGCTTTAAGAAAGATAAAGGAGGAATTAAAAATGTTACAGGAAGATAGATCAAAACTGTCTGATAAGACACAGGACATGAAAAGGGCTATAGATTCCTTAAAAGAAGAGATTGAGGCAGTTGATTGGTATAATCAGCGGGCTGATGCATGCACAGATCCAAATCTTAAGAAGATATTGATGCATAATGCAGATGAGGAAAAAGAGCATGCAGCTATGCTATTGGAGTGGATAAGGCAGCATGATACCAATTTTGCTAAGGAACTGAAGGAATATCTTTTTTCTGAGAAAGAGGATGTTGCAAGCCTTGAAGAAAAAAGTTAATTTTTTATTTTTTTATTAAATATTTTCTATAAACTCAAATAATAATATTTAAATCACTACTGAATTAAATAATTACACTGCTAAATTTAGTAATACTTCCCTTGGATGCATTATTTCGACAAGGTTTTCAAGAACTGGCTTATTGGCAAGCTTCTTGCTTCCATTTGGCAATGCATTTCTGGTTGTTTCATAGAAATCAGGGGGATATTGTTTAGCTATATTAATGGCACTGTCATCATTTTCTGCATTGAATTCGTGGAATAGGTCGGAGATTTTATTCTCTCTTTTATAATTCCTTCTCCTTGGGACACTGCTCCAATTAGGCTCAATCACCCTGAAATACTTGTAAACTGCTTGATATGTTCTCATAATTCATCGTAATTATTTAGATTTTTATAAATTTTTCTCAATTTTTAATTAATGATTATGCACAATATTTAAATAAATCACGATTATCCTCTTATTATGTTCGCAGATATTGTAATCCCAGATGGAAATGAGAAAGAATTCATTGAAATGGCTGAAAGGCTTGGGTATTCTGCAATTGTGCTCGCATATCCTCTTAAAGTGAAATTGCCTGATATTAAATCAGATAACATTAAAATCAACTTTGCAAGGATAGTGGATGCAAAAGAGCTTAACAAGGCCAATTCCTCAAAAGAGATAATCATAGCAAGGGCTGGAGCAGAAAATAGGATGTTATTTGAATCAAAGAAAATTGATATAATATTTGAATTGGAAAACAAACAAAAAAAGGATTTTATCCATCACAGGGCAAGCGGTATGAACCACGTGCTTGCAAAACTTGCAAAACAGCATAATATCTCAATAGCTTTTTCATTCTCTCTTATGCTTAATAATCCTGCTAAGAGAGCAGATATTATGGCAAGGATGAGCCAGAATATCAGATTGTGCAGGAAGTACAGGATTAGCTTAATTGTAGCAAGCTTTGCTAAAAACCCTTATGAAATGAGATCACCCAGAGACCTTATGGCAGTAATGGGCAATATAGGCATGGAAGGCGGTGAAGCAAAAAAAGCATTAAATAAAGCATTAGAAAAATTTAAATAAAGATAAGGAGTATGTTAACCCACATGAAAGAATACAGGAAATTACTGGAGACATTGCATCCTCTTGAGTATAAAATCCTTCCTCTTCTTGGAAGGCAAAATACCCTGTCAGGATTGGTGGATGTGTCAGGGCTTTCTCAGGTGGAAGTAATGAGGGCTTTGCAGTGGCTTGAGAATAAAGAAATAATCAGGCTTAAGGTTGAGTGTGTTGAACTTGTAAGTCTTGATAATAATGGGAAAGAATATCTTAAGAACGGACTTCCAGAGAAAAGGTTTCTGAAATCAATCAGGGCAAAACCTCTTGGCATGGATGACATAAGAAAAACAGCCAGGCTGGAAAATCAGGAACTTAATGCATGCATAGGAATGCTCAAGTCCAAGGCAGCAATAATTATTGATAATAATAAGATTAGCATTACTGAGAATGGGTCAAAATTCATTGATAAGGAAAGCCTTGAGGAAAAATTTCTTAATAAGCTGTCAAAGAATGATTTAGACATTTCAAAAATTACTCCTGAAGAAAGATTTGCATATGATATTTTCATCAAGAGAAAAAGGATAATCAAGACAACCCTTGTAAAGGAGAGAAAAGCAGAGCTTACTGAATTAGGAAAAAAATTATCAAAGATGAAGATTGACAGGACAGGAGTCATTGATTCTCTTACTCCTGGCATGCTTAAGACCGGTAAATGGAAAGGCAACAGATTCAGGAGATATGATGTAAAGATAAATGTGCCTAATATTTATGGCGGTAAAAAGCATTTTGTAAATCAGGCAATAGATTATGTTAAAAAGGTATGGCTGGAGATGGGGTTTACTGAGATGGAAGGCAATCTGCTTCAGACATCATTCTGGAATTTTGATACATTGTTCACTGCGCAGGATCATCCTGTAAGAGAGATGCAGGATACATTTTTCATAAGCAACCCCAAAATAGGGAAACTTCCTAATCCAGGGCTTGTAAATTCTGTCAAGGACATGCATGAGCATGGAGGGGATATTGGAAGCAGCGGCTGGAGATGCGAATGGGACAAGGGAGAGGCATTGCTGAATGTGCTAAGGACTCATACAACTGTGCTTTCTGTCCAGACAATAGCAAATCTTAAAGAGTCTGATTATCCTGCAAAATTCTTTGCAGTGGGGAAATGCTTCAGGAATGAGGCAGTTGACTGGTCGCATCTGTTTGAGCTTACCCAGACAGAGGGTATAGTGATTGATCCTGATGCAAACCTGAGGAACCTGCTTGGTTATCTGAAGGAGTTTTTCAAAAAGATGGGATTTCCAAAAGCAAGATTCAGGCCGGCATTCTTCCCTTATACAGAGCCTTCAGTTGAAGTGGATGTTTATCATCCTGTCAGAAAGACATGGGTTGAGCTGGGGGGTGCAGGTATTTTCAGGCCAGAGGTAGTAGTTCCTTTGCTTGGAAAAGATGTTCCTGTGCTGGCATGGGGGCTTGGGCTTGAGAGGCTTATTTCAGAAAATTTCAATATTAATGATATTCGTGATTTATACAAGAATGACTTGAAACAGATACGTGAGATGAAAGCATGGATGAGATAATGGATTTAATGAATTAAAATGAGTGAATTATTATGCCGACAGTAAAACTAAATAAAAATGTTTTTGAGGGATTAGTAGGAAAGAAACTACCTATTGAAAAGCTAAAAGACAGGATTTCAATGCTAGGGACAGATCTTGAAAGCATTGAGGGAAATGAGATTGATGTGGAAATATTCCCTAACAGGCCAGACATGCTGTCAGAACAGGGATTTGCAAGGGCTTTTTCATCATTTATTGGAGAGAAGACAGGGATTAGGAAATATAATGTGCAGAAGTCTAATGAAAAGGTTATAATTGATAAATCTGTATCAGATGTAAGGCCTTATACTGCATGCGCCATAATAAAAGATATAAAATTTACAGATGAGAGAATCAAGGAGATAATACAGGTTCAGGAAAAACTTCATGTAACATTCGGCAGGAACAGGAAAAAAGCAGCAATAGGCATATATCCTATTGAGCATATTAAGATGCCAATAACATTTTTTGCTGAGGATCCGAAAAAGATAAAGTTCAGGCCTCTTGAGTTCCCAAGAGAGATTACAGCAATGCAGATATTATCCCAGCATCCTGCTGGAAGGGATTACGGCCACTTATTGGAGGGGCAGAAGAAGTTTCCTTTCTTCAAAGATGCAAATGGAGAGATATTGTCAATGCCTCCTGTAATCAATTCACATAATACTGGAAAGATTGATGAGAATACAACAGAAGTGTTTATTGAATGCAGTGGTTTTGACATGTACACACTTAAAAAATGCATAAATATCATTGTTGCTGTCATGATGGACATGGGGGCTAAGGCTTATTCAATGGAACTTGAATATCCAGATGGCAAAGTGACAACACCCATTATGGATCCGGACCCCATGGACATAGATATTGATTATATCAATAAAAGGATAGGGCTGGAATTGACTGAGAAGGATATAAAGAAATATCTTGAAATGATGGGGTATGGATATAAAGATAGAAAGGCTATGGTGCCTGCATATAGGGCAGATGTACTTCATATGTCAGACCTTGCAGAGGATATTGCAATAGCATATGGATATGAAAACCTGCAGGAAGAGATACCCAATGCAATGACAATCGGCAGGCAGAGTGATTTTGAGATATTCAAGGGAAAAATATCAGAGATAATGGCAGGCCTTGGCCTTCTGGAAGTAAATACATACCATATTACATCAAAAGAGAACCAAACAGATAACATGAATTGTGAAATTAGCTTAATTGAGCTTACAAATGCATTGAATCTGGAATACAATGTTATGAGGGCATGGATAATACCTTCACTCATGGAAGTATTCAGGAATAATAAGCATAATGAATACCCTCAGGATATTTATAATATTGGCGTCATTTTCAAGAAAGATGAGTCAGAAGATACAAATGTCAGCGAGAATACAAGGCTTGCAGCAGGGCTTTGTTATGAGAATGCAGACTTTACAAAGATAAAGCAGGTGTTTGATTATCTTATGAGGCAGATTGACATAAGGTATGAGGTTAATGATACTGAGCATCAATCTTTTATACCAGGAAGAGTTGCAAGGATTTCTGTAAAGGGCAGGAATGTTGCATATATAGGCGAGATTGCGCCTGAGGTGTTGGAGAACTTTTATCTGCAGATGCCTGTCGCAGCATTTGAATTAAACCTTACAGAACTTTACAATGCAGTTTTAAAAGGCAAATAAATAAAGCAAATAAATAAAATTTTATCATTTTAAGTTAAATCACTTTATTATCATGAGATTAATGAGATATAAAACCAGTTTTTCCAGTACTTTGCTTGTTTTTATTATTGTATATGTCATCTATAGGATTGCGAAAGAAAAAGGATGGAAATTGCTGTCATTTCTGTCAGGAGCATATCTTTTTGTTGTGCTGAGTTTTTTTGGATTTATTTTGCTGGTAATACTACTGGTATTTCTCTTTCTTTTTCTCAATAAGCCTAAAGCAGAAGGCAAGAGAAGGAATAAGGTAACAAGGGCAAAGAAAAGAATCAATGATGAAGCAATTGATGTTGATTTTAAGATTAAGGATTGAGATTTACATTTATTTAATCATTATTTTACTATTATTTTACAAGTAATTTAAGGATTATTTTATATTATAGAAAAGATTATATATCCCAATAATATAATATGCATGATGAAGAGGTGTATCCTGAGAATATTCTTGGTAATGGTAATATTATTCTTATCCATATCAATCGCATATGGAGATAATTTTGATGATTATAAGCTTGTATATAATGACTGGGCTCCTTATGGGGAAAATTTTACAGGATTGGAGTATACATTCTTTATTTCAGGCCAGTCTAATATGGAGTCGTTTGTATTGAATTTTGAAGAGGGGGAGACCTTGATGATATCTAATGATGGATGCTATTCAAAAGACCCATATTATGTATGTTATAACGGCTCAAGGGAATTTGACTGGCTTAATGTGACATTAGATAAGGAATACTG
>Ga0075114_10001371_pt1 | contig 13149 bp, 8 predicted proteins | sample AntAceMetag02UKM_FD_69784 | JGI IMG/M metagenome (GOLD analysis project Ga0075114, IMG submission 69784) | Saline lake microbial communities from Ace Lake, Antarctica - Antarctic Ace Lake Metagenome 02UKM | ecosystem: Environmental > Aquatic > Non-marine Saline and Alkaline > Saline | place...
GGATTATGGTCTTTCCTTAGAGCACCCTTTATGGGAATTGCCCCAGAAGCAGGAGTTTGGAGATTTATCTTCAATGGTAGCTTTAAAGCTTGCTTCGCATCTTAAAAAGGATCCTTTAGAGATTGCTGCCCAGATAAAAACTTCATTAGAGAAAGAGCTCTCTAAGGATGTAGACAAGATAGAGATTTTAAGGCCGGGTTTTATAAATATATTCATTTCACCAAAAACTCTTATTCATTCCTTAAATAAAGTTCTTAAAAATAAAGATAAATTTTTTCGTAGCCAAATTAAGAGAAAAGTGTTAATCGAGTTTTTAAGTGCAAATCCTACTGGTCCGCTTTCAGTTGCTCATGGTCGTCAAGCTGTAGTTGGCGATGCGATTGCTAATGTATTCGAGTTTTTTGGCAACGATGTTAAAAGGGAGTATTATTTAAATGATGAAGGTCGCCAAATCGATCTTTTGATTGCTTCAGTAGAGGCAAGAGCTGCGGAGCTTAAGGGAGAGAAAATTAGTTTTCCTGAAAATGGATACAAGGGTGAGTATATAAAGGGTATTGCTGAAGAATTGTTAAAGTCAGACGGTGAAGATTCCCGAAAATTCATACTAAAACATATTGTTGCCTTAATTAAAAAAGATCTTCATTCTCTAGGTATAAAATTTGATAATTGGTTTAGTCAGAAAAAATTGATTAGTGGCAAGAAGGTCGACGATGCCATCGAGACCTTAAGGAAAAAAGGCCTAATTTACGAAAAGGATGACGCTTTATGGTTTTCTTCAACTAAGTTTGGTGATGATAAGGATAGAGTTATTAAGAAGGCAGACGGAGAACTTACCTATTTTGCTTCTGATATTGCTTACCATAAAGATAAGATTGATCGTAAGTTTAATAAGTTGATAAATTTATGGGGACCAGATCATCACGGGTATATCAAGAGGGTAAAATCGGCGATAAAAGCTTTAAAACATGATCAGGACATCTTAAAGATAATCATAATCCAATTAGTAACATTAAAAACAAAAGAGAGAATGTCAAAGAGGGCCGGAACAATGATTTTGCTTTCGGACTTAATTAAGGATGTTGGCTCTGATGCAACAAGATTTTATTATCTCACTCGCAGAAATTCTTCACACCTTGAGTTTGACATTGATCTTGCTAAGGAAGTTTCTTTCAACAACCCTTTGTACTATATCCAGTATGTTTGCGCTCGTATTGAAAGTATCTTTAGAAAGATTAAGAGGGTTTCGGTCAAGAGTAACTTTAGCAAACACTTAAAAGATCCTGAAGAATTAGCACTTCTTAGAGCATTGCTGCAGTTTTCCCATTGTCTTGAAAAAGCTTATTTTTCACAAGAGCCGGTTTCTATTATTGAATTCTTGAAAGATTTAGCCGCTAGTTTTCATAAGTTTTATGAGAAAAAAAGAGTATTAGACGAAGATAAAAATGTATTTCAAGCAAGAATAAATTTAGTTAGCGCTGTAAGAATAGTTTTCCATTGCGGCCTATCTCTCCTTGGCATTAAGCCTGTTGAGAGAATGTAATTAACCCACCATTTTAAAATGCGAAGACATTTGTGGAAAATAAAAGAATTAAATCCTAAGGCTAAAGAGCTGGCCAAAACTTACAATATATCTACTTTTCTAGCCCAGGTTTTCCTTAATCGCGGGATAAAAAAAGAAGATTTTGCGAGCATTCTTGACCCTAAGTTTGCTAATCTTCATTGTCCATCTTTGCTGCCTGATATTGAAAAGGCTGTAGATAGGATTAAACAAGCTGTTCAGAGAAAAGAAAAGGTAATGGTCTTTGGTGACTATGATGTTGATGGAATCACTTCTTTAGCTATTTTCCATGAATTTGCCAGAGAATTTCCCAAAATATTTTCTTTTTATATCCCTCATCGCATACAAGAAGGCTATGGTTTGAGCAAAGAGGCTATTACTAAGGCAAATGAGGAGAAGGTGAGCTTAATTATTACTTTTGATTGTGGTACTGGGGCAACAGAAGAAATAGAATTAGCAAAGTCGCTTAAGATAGATGTTATTGTAGTCGACCATCATTTGATTGGAAAAAATTCAATTGAACCATTTGCTTTTATCAATCCTAGACGTAAGGATTCAAAGTATCCTTTTAAGGATTTAAGTGCTGGAGCTTTATCTTTTAAGTTATTACAGGCCTTAACAGATTCCTTGCCTGAGGGAGTATTAGATTTAGTTGCGTTGTCTTTAGTCTGCGATGTTGTTCCTTTAAAAGGTGAGAATAGAGCATTACTAAAGAGAGGGCTAAAAGCACTTAGGCAAAGCTCACGGTTAGCTATAAAGGCTCTTTGTAAGGCTGGCAGCGTAAAACAGGAGAATATAGATACCTTTCATATTGGTTATATTCTTGGTCCAAGAATTAATGCTTCAGGTCGAGTTGCTCATGCCCAAGAATCTTTAGAGTTATTCTTAACTGAAGATGAGAATAGGGCTCAGGAGCTAGCTTCTAAACTGAGTGAGTATAATAAATTACGAAGATCTATAGAAGCGCAGATTTTAAAAGAAGCTGAACAAAGCATTAGAGATAATGGCTGCGATGAATATGCAATTGTTGTTTCTGGAGATGATTGGCATCCGGGCGTATTAGGCATTGTAGCTTCTCGTTTAGCCGATAAGTATTATCGGCCTTCTTTTGTATTTTCTTTTAATCAAGATTCTGGAAAAGGCTCTGCTCGCTCTATTGAGAGTGTACATTTAATAGAAGTTTTAGATAAGTGTGCTGATTCTTTGCTTGTCTATGGCGGCCATAGCCGAGCAGCCGGTGTAGAAATCAAAAGAGAGGAGTTAGAGAATTTCAGGGAAAAGATAAACGCTTCGATAAAAGATGATTTATCTCCGCAGGATTTTATCCCTACTATTGAGGTAGATGCTCGTCTAGATTTTAGTAATATAGATATGGGGCTTGCTGAGAACTTAGAGAAGCTAAAACCTTATGGAGAGGGTAATTCCAAACCTCTTTTTACTGCTTGTAATATCTCGAAAAAAGGTGTGCCTAAAAAAATCAGTTCCTTCTATTCCTTGTGGCTTGAAGACAATGGCAGAACTTACGAAGCTATTTGTTATGATAAGGATATTTTAGAGATTATCGATTATGCCGATAACTTTGACATAGTATTTTCCCTTCAGGTTAACTACTACCACAATACTCCTAAATTAATTATCAGAGACTGCAGACTTTCTGGTGGGGAGAACTAGTTTACCGCGTTTTATGCACTTTGCGCAGACAAGAACCTTTTTTACCTTACCGTCTATAACAAGCCTTTTTGATTGAAGATTAGGAAGGAATCTTCTCTTAGTTATTCCGGTAGTTTTCAAGCCTACTCCACCTTTTTTCTTAGGTAAACCCCTTCTGGCGACAGAGTTGCCAGTCATTGCTTTTTTTCCACAAATTTCACATTTTCTGCTCATAGGCAATCTAATATACTCAAAAATCGAATATTGTCAAGATAAACCTATGAAAGTAGGCTTATCTTGATCCTGATCCCCGAAGGGGAGAAGGATCTTGTTGGGCTATATCTCTTGGCGTAATTGGTTCTCAGCATTTACGACATCGCGGTTTACTTTTCTTAAGCAATTTGATATTCTTTTCTTTAAAGAGTCATTTACTGTGCTAGACGTGCTGATTTCTTTTAATACCTGAATAGCCATTCTAAAGTATCTTACTATCTCGCCTTCGTCTATAGTGCAGTCTTGAATTATTCTTGAAAAACTGGCTCCTGAAAACCACAACCGGCAGATTTCGCTTAAATAAAAGAAGAACTTCTTGCTTGGAGGATAAATACGGAATTTCTTCTCTTGATTATGTATATCTCTTATGAATTGATCTATTTTGCGTCGCAGGGCTTTTGTCTTTTTAGTTAACTTAGGTTTTGTATCTCCTTTTCTTGGTTCATAAACTAAGGCAATTACGAATACGAATAAATCTTCTTCCTCAAGACTGTCTAGGAATCCGGCTTCAAATAGCTCGCCAATAGCAAGCTCAAAGCTATAAACTTTAGCAGCTAATTGTGCTTTTTGAGTTATTTCGGTTCCTTTGATGTAGCCAAGATTTTTAAGCAAGGATATTTTTCTTTTTAGGAGATTTAAGACTTCTTTTTTCTTCCAGGCTTGACCTTGGTAGAAATGAAAAGATTTAGGGTAGATATCATAAATTTTATCAGCCATTATTTTATAGAGATTTAGAATAGTGGCATAACAGGAGTTAAGTTGGCTTTGGATTGGTTCATACGTTCCGTAAATTATCTTTTCCAGCGAAGGTATGTCTATATGAGAAGGGTTCACACGGGAAAATACAAAACCCTCCTTATCGATTCCCCGTCGTCCGGCACGCCCAGCCATCTGATAAAAATCCCGAGTTTTTAAAAATCCGTGGTACCTTCCGTAGAATTTACTGAGAGAATGAAAGACAACTGTTTTTGCCGGCATATTTATTCCCAAGGCAAAGGTTTCAGTAGTAAAAATTAGTTTTATTAAACCGGTAGTAAAAAGCCTTTCAATAATTTCTTTTAGGGTAGGCAGAAGTCCGGCATGATGATATGCTATCCCTCTCTTAATAAGGGGCGAGAGAAAATTTACATGAGGGGAAGAGGAGATATTAAATTTATTTAGTAGATTTTCGAATATCTCTGTTATTCTATTTTTCTCAGTACTACTTAAAAAGTCAAATTGTCCGGTTTCATGAGCTAGTTCTTCACATCTTCGTCGTGAGAAAGAGAAATACACGCAAGGGTAACCCTTAAGATCGCTTATACCCTTTAACAGGCTTTTAGTTTTATTTGGTTTAGAAAATGTGTATTTTTCTTGATAAGTTGGTCTTTTTAAAGTTTTGCGCAAAAGATTAGATTGTTTTAGCTTTGAAAAATCATAAAATATCTCATTATTGGATTGGAAGAAAAAGTGCAGGGGAACAGGTCTGACCCCTTCCACTATTGATTTTAAGGGGAAACTGTGAATTTTTCGCAGCCAACCTACAAATTGGTCAATATTAGGAATAGTTGCACTTAAGGCTAATATCCTCATCTGCTTGGGCAGCAGTATTATTGCTTCTTCCCAGACAGTACCTCTTTCAATATCATCAAGGTAGTGAATTTCATCAAAGATTACCCACTCTCGATGCTTGAATTCTTCAGGGTTTACTAGAATGGCATTGCGGAAGATTTCAGTAGTCATGATTAAGATCGGAGCATTCCTGTTTATGCTTACGTCTCCGGTAAGAATGCCGGTTTTTTTAGGATATTTTTTAGAGAAGTCTCGGAATTTTTGGTTACTTAGGGCTTTTATTGGGGCAGTATAGATTACTCCTTTATTATTTTTTATACAATCTTCGATTATGTATTCAGCGATTAGGGTTTTCCCTGCTCCGGTAGGGGCACTTACAATTACCGAATGGTTCTCTCGGCTAGCATTAATTGCTTCTTCTTGAAACTTATCTAATTTAAACTCATTCATTGGAATATTATACCAGATATAAGAACGATAGGGTAAGGCTTTAAAATGCCGGAGGAGGGAGTTGAACCCTCACCTTCTTTCGAAGACTGGATTTTGAATCCAGCACGTCTGCCAGTTCCATCACTCCGGCGATTAGGTAAAAATCATAACATTGTTGATTTTCTTTGTCAACCCTTCGATAATACTCAGGGTTGACGCTGAGCGGAGCCGAATGTGTCAATTGACAATTTAGACGGTAAATGATAACATTCTTTATGTTATTTGTATATTAGGGGCCGTAGTTCAGCTGGGAGAACGCTACGCTGGCAGCGTAGAGGTCGAGAGTTCAAATCTCTCCGGCTCCACCAATTAAACCATAAGGATAAAAAAATAAATTGTTAAAACTTGGCGTTCACGTATCGATTGCTGGTAAGATCTATAAATCCATTGATAGGACAGTTGAACTTGGCTGCAACACAATGCAGATTTTTTCTCGTAATCCTCGTCAGTGGAGGAAGGCTCTCTTAAGTGACGAGGATGTAGAGAGATTCAAAAAAAAAGTAAAAAAGTCAAATATTAGCCCAGTAGTTATTCATATCCCTTATTTGCTTAATTTGGCTACGGTAAAGAAAAGTTTTTTCAAAGTTACGATAAAAGAATTTATTGCTGATCTCGTTGAGGCTGATAGGTTGGAAGCTGATTATTTGGTAACCCACATGGGTTCTTATAAGGGAGGAACTGAAGAAGGGGGACTTTCAAGGATAATTCAGGCCTTAAATAAAATTTTAAAAGAAACTAAAAAGGTCAAGACCAAAGTTCTCATCGAGAATACCTCAGGTAGTGGCCACTGGTTAGGCTATAAGTTTTCACATCAAAAGATTGTCTTAGATGGCTTGAATAGACCTGAATCTGTTGGTATTTGTTTAGATACTGCTCATGCTTGGGCAGCAGGGTATAAGATAAATGAACCTAGAGGTTTAAAGTCCTTGCTTGATGAGATTGATCAAGCGGTAGGCTTAGAGCGTTTAAAGGTTATTCATCTTAACGATACCCAGGAGAAATTAGGTTCTCTTCGTGATCGTCACCATGACATTGGAACCGGAGAAATTGGTCGAAAAGGTTTTAATTTAATAGTTAATCATCCTAAACTAAGGGAAGCAGCGTTTATCTTAGAGACTCCCAAGAAGCGTGAGAATGAGGATAAAGAAAATTTAGAGGCAGTAAGAGAGATATATAAAAAATGAATTATACAAAAGATTCTGATAAAAAGTGGCAAGAATATTGGAAGAGTAAGAAGACTTTTACAGTTGAGACCAATAAAGCTTCCAAAGATAAGTATTATTGTTTAGTTATGTTCCCTTATCCTTCAAGCGAGCTTCATGTAGGCCATGCTCGCAATTATGTGATTGGTGATGCTGTAGTACGTTATAAAAAAATGCGTGGCTTATATGTCTTAAGTCCAATAGGATGGGATGCCTTTGGCCTTCCAGCAGAAAACCAAGCTATTAAACATAAGATTCATCCTAGAGATTGGACTTCTAAGAATATTGAAAGAATAAAAGAGCAACTAGAGAGTTGGGGGATAGGCTATGATTGGTCTAGAGAAATTACTACTTGTTCCCCTGATTACTACAAGTGGACTCAGTGGATTTTCTTAAAACTTTATAAAAAAGGATTGGCTTATCGCAAACAAGCTGCGGTTAATTGGTGCAACTCCTGTAAAACAGTTTTAGCTAATGAGCAGGTTATTGATGGGAAGTGTGAACGATGTTCAACTGAAGCTTGTCTTAAGAATTTAGAGCAATGGTTTTTTAAAATAACTGATTATGCTCAAATTTTGCTTGATGACTTAGAGTTGTTGGATGAGTGGCCGAAGCCTGTTAAGACAATGCAAGATAATTGGATTGGAAGGTCAGAAGGTGTAGAGATAGACTTTTCTTTAGAAGGTTCAGAGATAAAATTAAAGTGTTTTACTACTCGAGCAGATACTATTTTAGGAGCTACTTTCCTAGCTTTAAATTGGGCTCATCCGAATATAGGAGAGTTAATCGCTGATGCACCTAACAGGAAAGAAATAGAAAGGTTTATTGAAAAGACTAAGGCACAGCCTAGTTCGGGGTACCAAATTGAGATTGGTGAAAAAGAGGGAATCTTTATCGGCAAATTTGCTATAAACCCGATGAATGCTGAGAAAATTCCTATTTGGATTGCTAATTATATTCTTGTTGGTTATGGTACCGGAGCAATAATGTGTGTTCCGGCCCATGACAGTAGAGATTTAGAATTTGCTCGAAAATACAATCTAACGGTAAGAGAGGTTATACGAGACCCTAAAGCAGAAACCGGCGAATTAGAGATTGAATCTGCTTTTGAAGATGAAGGGGTTTTAGTTAATTCCGGTCACTTTGACGGTTTAAGTTCCCAAGAAGCAAAGGAAAAAATTGCTGGCTATATGGAATCTCATAGGATAGGCAAAAGAGCCATTAATTATAAATTAAGAGATTGGTTAGTTTCCCGTCAACGCTATTGGGGAGCGCCGATTCCTATTATTTATTGTTCAGATTGTGGCCAAGTACCAGTGCCTGAGAAAGATTTACCGGTCTTACTTCCCGAAGTTAAGGAATTTTTACCGACTGGTCAATCTCCTTTAACCTATATAGAGGAATTTATAGAGACTAGATGTCCAAAGTGTGGAGGTCCAGCTAAACGTGAAACTGATACTATGGATACCTTTGTTGATTCTAGCTGGTATTATCTACGTTATATATCTTCAAAAGAGAAGAAGGTTCCTTTTGTAAGTGAAGATGTCAATAAGTGGCTTCCCGTAGACCAATACATTGGAGGAGTAGAGCATGCGATTTTGCACCTTATGTATTCAAGATTCATTAATAAATTTTTAAGAGATGAAGGGGTGATTGATTTTCCCGAGCCTTTTAAAAGATTATTTACTCAAGGGATGATTATTAAGGATGGAGCCAAGATGTCTAAGTCAAAAGGGAATGTTGTTGCACCGGATTATATTCTTGATAAATATGGTGCTGATACAATGCGGCTTTATATTTTATTTATGGGCCCGCCTCAAAAAGATGCTGAATGGCAAGATGAAGGTTTACAAGGTGTTTGGAGATTTATTCAAAGAGCTTTGCGTTTGGTAGATACTTTGGCAGAATGCAAAGAAGGGGACACTCTAGGAAAACTTAATCCAGACGAAAAAGAACTCACCAAGAAGATTCACTCTACGATTAAAGATGTGACTAGGGATTTAGAAGGTAATTTTCAGTTTAACACTGCCATAAGCAGAATTATGGAATTAGTGAATCAGACTTATAAAGGGCTAGGCGAAGGAGTTTTAAGAAAAGATATACTTAAAGAAGCAGTGGATACTATTTTTCTACTTTTAGCACCTTTTACTCCTCATGTAAGTGAAGAAGTCAATGAGGCCTTAGGGAATAAACCCTCTGTTTTAGATAGAGACTGGCCAAAGGTAGAAGAGAAGTATTTGGAGGAGAAAGAAGTAGAGATTGCCATACTTGTTAATGGTAGAGTAAGAGATAAATTACGAGTTAATGTTAATTGGTCAAAAGAAGAGGTAGAAAAAAAAGCTCTAGCCCAAGATAAGATCCAAAAGCTGCTCTCTTCAAACCCACCCAAGAAAGTTATCTATATCGAAAAAAAGATAGTTAATATTGTAGTTTAAGGATTTAGGAGAGCTGAGGTTCTTATGTTTTCCCTTACCCATCAAGAAAGAAAAGTTCTTATCTTCATAGGAATTTTGATTTTAGTTGGTAGTATTTTAAGAATTTTGAATCTTGATACTATTAAAGAAGACTTATCTTTTGATAAAAACAAGCCGACTATATCTGAAGGCCCCGACTTTAATAACCCGATTAATGTTAACCAGGCATCTTCCAAAGATTTAGAAAGTATTCCCGGGATTGGGGAAGTAATTGCACGGCGAGTTGTTGATTACCGTAATCAATTCGGATCTTTTGAGGACTTAGAAGATTTGAAAAAAGTTAAAGGTATTGGTGGCAAAAAAATAGAAGCCATAAAGAAGCTTATTACTTTCTAATGAAGCTTTTTCGTTTTTTAAACTTTTTTCTTTTTATTTGTTTCTGTCTAGGAATTATTCTTGGAAATTTTATCACCTCTCCTTTTAGCTTCCTAATTTTTTCCTTAATTGTTCTTAGCTTTATTTATATTTTTTATCGTTACCATAAATTTTTTCTCTCAGATATTTGTATTTTAATTTTCTTTTTTTCTCTAGGAGCTCTATGGCATTCATCTCACCCCAAACTTGCTATCGATAAATTTATCAAAAAGGAGAACAGAATTACTTTGAAAGTCATCTCCTTACCTAAGGAGGGAACCTCGAGAAATACCCTTACTGCTCAAGTAAGAAAGATAAATTCCTATCCTATAAATCTTAAGGTAAAAGTTAGTGATTATACTCAAAGTATGGAGTATTTAAGCTATTATCAATTAGAAGGCAAATTAGTTAAGAGAAAATACCGCGGTTATTCATACTATTCTTTAAGCATTAAAAAGGATGCTAATCCCCAAGAGGTGTTTTTAGGAGCTTGGGCTCGATTCGCCAAAAAATCATCCAATTATATTCTTAATGTTTTTAGGCAAAATTGCTCAAGCCAAGGATATAGATTTTTAAGCGGAGTATTTTTAGGGAGAAAGGAACTTTTAGGCCAAGAAAGAGAAGTATTTTCTAATGCTGGGGTGTCTCACCTTTTAGCTATAAGCGGATTACATATAGGACTTACTTCGCTAATTTTATTTTTTTTGTTGAGGTTTTTAAATGTAAGGTTTAGAGCTTCTTTAATTATTTCTTTAGTTTTTCTTTACTTTTATACCTTCCTTACTGGAGTCAGTTTTTCTACTTTGCGAGCTGTTACCATGTATTCGGTGTTTGCTTTTGGTTTTCTCCTCAGGAGAAAGATTAATGTACTAAATTCTTTAGCCTTAGCTGGATTTATTGCTTTATTACTGGATTCTTCATCTCTTTTTGCGATTGGATTCCAGTTGTCGTTTATTTCTGTTTTTGCCATAATTGTAAGTTTTAAGATATTTGATGTAAAGCCAGTTAAGATAACAGGATTACATTACTTAAAGCAGATTTTCTTTTGTTCTCTCTTTGTAACACTTTTTTTAACCCCTTTAGTTTCTTATTATTTTGGGAAAATATATATACTAAGTATCTTCTATAATGTTATTCTGATTCCTTTTTTTACTTTTATTCTGGGGGTTAATTTTCTTTTGTTGATTCTTTCTCCCTTTAGGATTTTGGCCCAATCTCTAGGAGAAGTTTTATCTTTGCTTATATTTGGCTTCATCAATCTGGTGCAGTTTCTTGGCTCAATGAAATTTTCTTTTATCTCCTATGGTTTTTCCTTTAACGGTATAGTCATCTATTATCTTACTCTTGGAACAATTTTTGCCTATTTTTCCCTTAAAAATAATAAAATTCTAACTAAAACTTAAGGGGAAAAGCAAGATTTTTAATGGTTTGACAAGGGAGAAGGCTTCTGATATAGTTTTTTCTATGAGAAAGAGCATAATCCTTTTGATTTTACTTCTTTTTTCCTTTGAAGCTTACCCTTTTTGGATATGGTCCCCGAAGACTCAAGAGTGGAAAAATCCTAAATATTCAGCCTTGGCTACCCCTTATCTCCAATATAAGCAGGCCCTAAAGTACTTTGAAGAGGATGAATTTAAGGAAGCCTATGAAGAGTTTAAAAAGCTTTTAGTAAATTATCCTGACGCTAAAGAAGCTGCTGAGGCTCAATATTACCTGGCTAGGTGTCTAGAGAAGTTTGATAAGCCTTATGATGCTTTTCTAGAGTATCAAAAGCTAATTAATTCTTATCCTAATAGTCAGCGAATAAACGAGGTGGTAGAGAGAGAGTATAATATTGGAGAATATTTTTTAAACAAAGAGCATAAAGAGTGGCTAGGTTTATCTCTCTACGATTTTGTAGAACATCCATCAATCCAAATATTTGGAGGAATCGTTGACAACGTTCCCTATTCAGAGTATGCACATCGAGCTCAATATAAGTTAGGAATGATACTTTTTCAATTAGGTCGTTACGAGGAATCTCGAGAAGCTTTTCAAAAAGTTATAGATAACTATTCAGATAGTGAATGGGCTGCACCAGCAAAGTATCAGTTAGCTTTAGCAACATCACAAGCATTTCCTGGCGCTGATTATGATTCTTCATACCTTAAGGAGGCAACAAGTAGGCTTGATGAGTTTATAAAAGATCATCCTGAGGCAAAAATTTCTGCTGAAGCAGAAGATCAACTCACGGTTTTAAGAAATAAAGAAGCAAGGAAAGTATTCGATACCGGTCAGTTTTATGAAAATCAAGATCAATATAAAAGTGGTGTGATCTATTATAAAAAGGTAGTTAAAAATTACCCTGATAGTGATTATTATGACCTTGCCGTAGAGAGAATTGAGGAATTAGAGGAATTAATCAGGAGGAATATTACAAAGAGCGAGCTAAAGAAAAAAGAAAAAAGAGAAGTGCTGATCACGAAAAAGGAAGAAAAGATAAGAGTAAAACAAGAACTTCAAGACCAGAAAGCTCAAAAAAGAGAAGAAAAGATAGATAGAAAGAAAAAGGCTAAGGATGAAAAGATAGCAAAAAAACAAGAGCGCCGGGACGCGAAAATTCAGAAAAGAGAAGAAAAAATAGTAATCAAACAAAAACGCAAGGATGAGAAGAATCAACGCAAAGAAGAGAAAAACCAAGCTAAGATTAATAGGAAAGAAGAAGCTAGAGCTAGGAAGAGAGCCTTAAGAGATGAAAGAATAGTGGAAAGGAAAGATATTTGGGCTAAGAAAGCTCAAAAAAGGGAAGAAAAGATAGATAGAAAGAAAAAGGCTAAGGATGAAAAGATAGCAAAAAAGCAAAGACGCAAGGATGAGAAGAGGCAACTTAAGGAAGAAAAAGTACAGAGTAAACTTAAGAGAAAGGAAAAAGCTCGGGTGAATAAGAAAGCTGCAAAGAGAGAGAAGATAAGAAAAAAGCAAGAGCGCCGAGACGAGAAAATAAGCAGAAAGAAGGAAAAGATAAAGAAGAATAAAGAACTTAAAGAGAAGAAACGTCAAGCGAAGTTAAAGAAAAAAGAAGAAGTTAGAGCTAGAAAGAAAGCTTTAAAAGAAGAGAAGCTAAGGAAAAAACAAGAAAAGAAAGAGAAACGAAAAAAGAAGTTCTGGTTTTGGTAGTCAATTGATGGTAGAGCGAAAATAACGGAGGATGATGATGAAAAAGTTTTTAGTCTTATTACTCTTTATTGTAGTTGGTTGTGGGTATACCACCCGTGGGTTTGTCTATGTTGAGGATACAATAATAATTAAACCAGTAATAAATAAGATAGATATTACTTCTGAGAGTAGAAAATACTCTGATTATACAAGTTTTCCTATTTTGATTGAGAACAGATTAACTAATGAGATAGTTAGTAAATTCAACATTGATGGAAATCTCAAGGTGGTGAGTGAAGATCCAAATGCTTTGAAACTTGTTTGCACAGTAAATGACTATAGCAGAGATACTTTACGTTACACTGGTAGCAATGCAGTAAGCGAACAGCGTTTACGTCTTCATGTGCATATAAAGCTTACTTCTGGCGATGGAAAAGTGCTGAAGGAAAAAAATGTTACCGGA
>Ga0075114_10001375_pt1 | contig 13113 bp, 14 predicted proteins | sample AntAceMetag02UKM_FD_69784 | JGI IMG/M metagenome (GOLD analysis project Ga0075114, IMG submission 69784) | Saline lake microbial communities from Ace Lake, Antarctica - Antarctic Ace Lake Metagenome 02UKM | ecosystem: Environmental > Aquatic > Non-marine Saline and Alkaline > Saline | place...
TCCCCCTCGTAAATCTGGTAGTAGGCGTGATTGAAGCAGTAGGAGCAGTTGAAAGGGCAGCCCCGCCCGGCCATGAAGTGCTTGATGGGGCTGCTGCGCAGCGCTGGCTGCTTGTCGTAGATCAGCGTGCGGTCGAGCAGCGGCAGTGCTGACAGATCGTGAATCAGCGGACGCACGGCGTTGCGCACGACGTGACCATCGAGCTTGAACCACCAGTTGGCGATGTCGGGGCGCGGGCGCAGCGGCTGCCCGTCATCACCACCGTTCTCCGCCAGGCTGTTGGCCAGGTCTACGATGGCCCCTTCCCCCTCGCCGATACAGATGCCGTCCACGCCCGGCTCGGCGATCATCTCCGGGAAAAACGTGGCGTGCGGCCCGCCGAAGACGGAGAAGACGCGGCCGCCCAGTGCGGCCTTGATGCGGTGGTTAAGGTCGAAGTAGTAACGCTGCGAGCCTGTGAGCACACTATAGCCGACGATGTGCGGGCGGTACTCGCTGGCGAAGGCCACTGGGTCCTCCCGCGTGGCCAGCGTCAGGGCCACCTCGTGCCCCGCCTGCTGGAGCACGGAGGCCATGCTCATGATGCCCTGCGGCTCGTAGTCTATCCGTTTCTCGACGAACAGGATGCGCACGGTCTCTCCTCTATCCGCTGATGCTTGCTCAAAAGCAAGTAGACAAGTAGACAAGTACACAAGTAGACAAGTAGACAAGGGGAGGCATCCAGTTGTTCCTTATCTACTTGTTTCCTTGTTTACTTGTGTACTATCCTTTCACCACTGCCAACGGCACCAATCTCGCCACCTTGCGGGCGATGCCAGCTTCATGCACCACTTCCACCACTCTGTCCACGTCCTTATAGGCCAGCGGCGCTTCCTCGGCCAGCCCTGATGCACTGCCACTTCGCACTTCGATGCCCTGCGCCTCCAGGTCGGCGCGCAGCTTGCGGCCTTGCACCAGCTTCTTGGCTGCCTTGCGGCTCATCGTACGCCCTGCTCCGTGGCAACAGGAGCCAAAGGTCAGCGCCATCGCTTCCGCGGTGCCCACCAGCATGTAGGAGGCCGTGCCCATGCTTCCTGGTACCAGCACCGGCTGGCCCACGGAGCGGTAATCCTCGGGCACTTCCGGATGACCCGGCCCGAAGGCTCGCGTGGCCCCCTTGCGGTGCACGCAGAGCTTGCGCTGCTTGCCGTCCACGACGTGCTGCTCTATCTTGGCGATGTTGTGCGCCACGTCGTACACCTGGCGGAGGTCCCAATCGCGCACGTGACCGGCCAGCGTGGCCTCGAAGGCGCGGCGCACGTGGTGGGTCAGAACCTGGCGGTTGACCCAGGCGTAGTTGGCGGCGCAAGCCATGGCCGCCAGGTAGTCGCGCCCCTCGTTCGAGTCGAGCGGCGCACAAACGAGCTGCCGGTCCGGCAACTCAATGCCATACTTCTGCACGGCACCCTGCAACCGGCGCACATAGTCGGTGCACACCTGGTGGCCGAAGCCCCGCGAGCCGCAGTGGATTTGCAGCACCACCTGGCCAGGGAAGAGGCCGAACGCACTGGCCGCAGCGGCATCGTACACCTCCACCACCTCGTCTACCTCCACAAAGTGGTTGCCGCCGCCCAGTGTGCCCACCTGATCCTTGCCCCGCTCCTTGGCTCGCTGGCTGACCTTGCTGGCGTCGGCACCGGACAGGCAGCCCTGTTCCTCAGTGTGCTCCAGGTCTTCCCGACGCCCGTAGCCCTGCTTCAGCGCCCAGCGGCTTCCCTGCTCCAGCAGCCGCTCCAGTTGGCGGATGGAGAACCGCTCGCTTCCCTTACGTCCTACACCGCTGGGGACGTGAACATCGAGTGCGCTGGCCAGCGTGCTCAGGTGCGGAGCGATATCCTTGCGGCGCAGGTTGGAGGCCAGCAGCCGCACGCCACAGCAGATATCGTACCCGACTCCTCCGGGCGAGATGACGCCGCTGGGGAAGCGCGTGGCTGCCACACCGCCAATGGGAAAGCCGTATCCCTGATGGATGTCGGGCATGGCCAGGACGGGGGCGACGACGCCCGGCAGCGTGGCCGTGTTCACCAACTGCATCAGCGAGCGATCGCTCAGCGCCTGGGTCAGGATAGCTTCATCGGCGAAGAGACGTGCCGGCACGCGCATATCCGGCCGGAAATCCTTGGGGATCTCCCAGATGTACGTGCCGATGCGCTTCAGGTCTTTGCGCTGAACCATCGTCGTCTCCGTGAAGTGAAGGAAGTACGGTTTGACAAGGACTTCTTCCTGTGGCATACTTGATGCAGTCGGAAGCGGTATCGTAAGGCCTGGTGACCCTGGCCACCCGTAGGGTGGACCTAGCTCCTGGGGCAGTTCCAGGGGGGACAGACTGAAATCGTGGCCCCGGGGTGAGCCGCTTTCGTCGCGTCTACCAGAGGCGGTGCTGGACTACTTCTGGCCCTCTGGGACTTTGCGTGGATGGCACGCCGGACTCCCGAGCTTGTTCGGGTTCATTGCGTCGTACCCCCAACAAGTTGGGGACTCCGATGCCCTGACGCAGCGAAATCCCAAAGAGCCCCCATGCTTTATCTGGAGCCTCTATAGATTAGTGACGCGCAGCCCTCGTTCCTCCAGCAAATGCGCGGCCTCCCAGGAGCTGATACCCAACTGCTCGGCCAGATAGCCCAGACTGCACTCCCCTTGCTGGAAGAAAATCATTCCCGGTCCTCCAACAGCAACTCAGCCACCATCCGTTTGCCCCGCGTTTGGGCCACGGGCGCCATGGGAGCCAGCTTGTGTCCGCTCCAGGCCACGAGCTCAGTCAGGATCAGTTCCTGCATCGGGCTCTGCACTGATGGGGTCAGTGGCGCTTCCAGGGGCTGCATGCTCAACAACGGTGGCTGAGGTTTCGACACTTAGTTTGCCTCCTCTACTCGGCTGTTCACCTGGCAAAGGGCATGCCGCCGAAGGAAGGCAGCGGTTGATCGGTCTCCACGCGCACGATCTCGGGCACTTCCTTCTTCAGCGCCTGCTCCACGCCCCAGGTCAAGGTCATCTGTGACATGGGGCAACCAGCGCAAGCGCCCTGCAACTTCACCTTTGCCACACCGTCCACGACGTCCAGCAACTCGATGTCGCCGCCGTCCCGCTGCAGCGTGGGGCGCACTTTCTCCAGTGCTGCCTCTACCCGCTCGTGTAGGCTCATTTCCAGGTCCGATTTGTCGGTCGTCTTCGTTTGATTCGACATGCTTTTCTCCTTACTGTTTATGATCTTGTACTTGCCTTGCCGATTTGCCGATTTGGACTTCATCCGCCGATTTGTGACATAGCTCGTACCTCGGGATATATCGCTTCCGTCAGGCCATGTCCCGGCGGTTTGTTGCGTATGCCCTCGGCAATCAGCTCCTGCAATTCCTCGAAGCTACACCCATTGCGCAGCGGCGTCAAAAGGTCCATCTCTGCGTCTTGCAGCAAACAAGGCCGCAGCCTGCCGTCCGCCGTGACGCGCAAACGATTGCAGCGCTCGCAAAACGGCGCTGTCACCGAACTGATGAGACCGATGCGACCGCGAGCGGTCGGCAGCCGATAGTAGCAAGCAGCGTCCCGACTGTCCTCGCCAGACTCCAGCAACAGCGGCCCCAGCGCGGCCTCAATGCGCGCCTTCGTCTCTTCAGAAGGCACTACGGCCTCCAGGGCGAACTCAGTCAGCCGGCCGAAGGGCATCATCTCAATGAAGCGGATATCCCAACTCCGCTCCAACGTCAGGCGGGCCAGATCGGCTACGTCCTCCTCGTTGTGGCCGCGCACGACAACGACATTGATCTTGATGGGCCCCAACCCCGCCGCCTCCGCCGCCTCAATGCCCGCCCACACGTCGTCAAAGCGGTCACGACGGGTGAGGCAGAAGAACTTCTGCCGGTCCAGCGTGTCCAGGCTGATGTTGACTCGTTGCAGCCCTGCTCGGGCCAACGGCTCCGCGATCTCGTTCAGCAGCAGGCCGTTGGTGGTCATGGAGAGATCACGCAGGCCAGGCACGGCAGCGATGGCGCGCACCAGATCCACAACACCGGCACGCACCGTCGGCTCGCCCCCCGTCAGCCGCACTTTGTCTATGCCCAGGCTGGCTGCCGCACGCACGATGGCCAGTATCTCGTCATCCTGCAACAGTTCCGCCGGAGGGCGAAAGCGAATGGTCTCGGGCATGCAGTAAACGCAGCGCAGGTTGCAGGCATCGGTCAGCGAGATGCGAAGGTAGTGAATGCGACGGCCCAGGGAGTCACGCATCGTCAGCTTCCATTGGCTTTAAGGTTTTTGTCAGCGGAACAGCGGAATGATGGAAGGCTATCCTTTCCGCTCCTTCCGATGTTCCGCTGATCCATCTCTACTTCGTACACAGCTTACTCGATGAGATACGTACAGCGATGGTCGCCAGCGACTGCGTGTGCCACCCGACGCGGTGTGAGTTTGAGCAGCTTGCTGACGAGGAGCAAATCCATCTCACACAACTCGCCATGCTCCGCTGCAAGGCCATCGTAAGGGCAGTTGAACACATGCAGCAGGTAGCCGCCTCCATCTTGCCGCTCCCAGCGCGCCAGGTAGCCCTTTGCAGAGAGGAACCGCGCGGCCATTGCCAACCGTTCCTCGACATGTTGCTGCTGATCCGTCGAAAGGCCAGCGGCTGTCTCCGTCGCCAGCCGTTGGAAGAACGCCGTCACCTGCTCTGGTGGCAGGCTGCGCTTCATTTCCATCAACAGCTCATGAGCGAGTTGGTCATAGCTGTGAGGGAAGAAGCTGCTGGCAGCATCAGTCAACACATAGATATGCCTGGGGCGGCCACGAGTTTTGAGCCGCTGCACTCCTTCTATGCGTATCACTCCTCGCCTACGCAAGATGTCCAGATGGTGCCGTACCGAAACCGGAGCGCGGTTCAGCACTTCCGCTAGATCAACTACCGTAGCCTGCCCCCGCTCTTTCAAGATGCCCAAGATGCGCTGCCGAACGGTTTCCACCGTACTTTCCCTTTCCGTATCACTGCGATAGCGTGGCTTCTTTTTGCAGTGTCATTGTAGCATAGCCGGTTGTTGTTGTCAATTTACATCAGGTATTTGATACTAATAGGAGTGCATCGTCTCGGCCGTGCGGCAAGCCAGAGACTCCGCACTCCACAAGGCAACTCAATCGTCGCTAAAGGTGTCGATGCTTTGCTTGCTACGATTCCTGGGCTGACCGCTTTGCCTGGCGTTCTGATACGTCCTCGATCGCTGTCACTGTGGCCCGAGCGCCCACAAGGGCGACAAGCGCAGGCCAGACTATGATCAGGAGGAGGGGCAGAACGGTGCTGAGCAGTGTGGCAACGAGCAGCAGCATCAGCAACAGCAGAGTGTAGCCAGGGCGACTCAGGGGCAGCAGCACAGCATTGCGCAACAGCCACCGCAGTCGTGGCTCTTCCATCTCAAACAACAGGGGGAACAGGTATATCTGCACAACCAGCCATAGCAGGAAGGCGTAGATCCAAGCAACACCCGCGTAGCGCAGGAAGTTGTCGAGTTGGAAGTAGAACATGAAGTTGATCAAAACTACGGTCAAGCCCAGCAAGTTGACACCGGCCAGTTGCCAACTCTTCCCGAACTGCCTCTTGGTTTCTTGCCAGAAGAAGCTGAACTCCACCCGCTGTTCGTGGGCGATGCGGTGAGCTACATAGTAGAGCCCGGCCGTGGCTGGAGGGCCGGGGACGATCAGCAGCACCGCCAGCCACCACAGCACGCTCAAGCCGGCAAGGAGCATCATCTCCTCGTACAGATCGCGTATGGCTTGCCAAAAGGTTCTTAGTGCTCTCATCTTTTCGTTTCTTTCGTGTTTGATCTTCGTGGACTTCGCGTTCAGATGTGTATCGGCTGCCCTTCGATGCCGTGGGCGGCCTCCATGATCACTTCCGACAGCGTGGGGTGGGCGTGTACCGTGCGTGCGATTTCCTCTGATGTCGCTTCCAGAGTACGGGCCAATGCCAGTTCTGGCAGCAGTTCCGTCACCTCGGGGCCGATCATATGCACGCCCAGTATCTCACCGCTGACGGTATCGGCGATGATCTTGACGAAGCCCTCTCGTTCGGCCAGTCCCAGTGCCTTGCCATTGGCCCGGAAGGGGAACTTGCTCACCTTGATCTCATGCCCTCGCTCGTTCGCCTGTGTCTCCGTGAGCCCCAGGCTGGCCACTTGAGGATGGCAGTAGGTGCAGCGGGGCATGAAGGCATAGTCCTCGATGGGCAAAGTCCTGTGGCCCGCGATGTGTTCAGCGGCGACGATGCCCTGGGCACTGGCCACGTGCGCCAGCAGCAGTTTGCCCGTCAGGTCGCCGATAGCATAGGCGCCGGGCACATTGGTGCGCATGAAACCGTCCACTGGTACGAAGCCACGCCGATCCACCTTCACGCCGGCGGTGTCCAGGCCCACGTTGTCGCTGTTGGGTTGCACGCCGATGGCCACCAACACTACCTCGGTGATCAGCGTCTCTTCCTGGTCGCTGTCCGCGTTCTTGACCCGAACGGCCACGCCGTCCTCGGTGACGGTCGCCCCTTCGGTGCGCGTGCCAGTGCGCACGGCGATCTTTCGCCTCTTCAGCAAGCTGGTCAGGGTCTTGCTGATCTCCTCATCCTCCAAGGGCAGGATGCGGGGCAGCATCTCCACCAGCGTCACCTTCGCGCCGTAGACGTGGTAGAGATGGGCAAATTCCACGCCGATGGCTCCTGCGCCAACGATGATGATGGACTTTGGACATTCCTCGCGCGCCAGGGCGTGGCGGCTGGTGATGATGCGCTCGCCGTCTATCGCCAACCCAGGGATGGAGCGAGCCCGGGCGCCCGTGGCCAAGATGATGTGTCGGGCCTCCAGAACCTTGCCGCTCGGCTCCACAGCCACGTGGCCTGAAGCCAGCAGCCGCCCCTCCCCTTTGACCAGGTCGATCTTGTTCTTCTTGAGCAGGGACTGCACCCCCTTGACCAGCCGTCCCGAGACCTGGCGGCTGCGCCGGATCGCGCCGGCGAAGTCCACTTGCAGGTTGTCGAAGGTGAAGCCGAACTCTTTGCCCCGCTTGAGGAGGCTGAGCACCTCAGCGTTGCGCAGCAGCGATTTGGTGGGAATGCAGCCCCAGTTGAGGCAGGTCCCGCCCACGTGCTCTCGCTCAACAACGGCAGTGCGCAGGCCGAGCTGCGCGGCGCGGATGGCAGCCACGTAGCCGCCTGGCCCAGCGCCGATGACGATGAGGTCGTAAGTGTTGTCTTGTGCTGTCATGTTTACTCTCGCTATGTCAACTCCGACGATCTTGGGTCCCTAACCTTCAACGAGGTCTTCATGCACGATTCTGGCGATCCGCTGGCCGATCATAACTGCGTAGTTGGTTCCTCGATCTTCGGGATAGATCTGCAGCGCGTTGGCCAGATACAGCCCCTGCAGCGGCGTGCGGTGGTCGGGCAGCCGCTGAGAGTAGTTGCGGGTGATTACCGGCTGGCCGGAACTGTCCCGCAGCACAAATGTCTGTTCCACCCAATCTTCGTCGAACTCGGGGTTGATGCGCTGCAGATGCGGCGTGTAGAGCCGCAGCAACTCCTCTCCCTCCATGTGGAAGCGGGGATCGTCCGGACTCAGGTAGTTGGACACATAGATGATGTGGCGGCCTTGGTAGTTCTCCGGCGGCATGTAGTTGGTGTGCTCGACGACGGCCACGAAGGGGAAGCTGCGGTCAGGGATATTCATCCAATAGATGCGGCTGAGGGAGTGCTTGCTGACCAGCAGCAGGACAAGTGCGGCCTGATAGCGCACAGCCCGCAGGTTGTCGGCATAGGGACCGGTGATTTGCGGGGCGATGCGCAGCAACTCATACCCAGGTGCGGTGCAGATAACGGCGTCGAAGGCCATCTTCTGCCTGCCGTGAGCCGCGTCGAATGGCCCCTCGCCGGCCTGCCTGCCGCGCCCGCGGCGCAGGCAGGCCACGAGGCCCGTGACGCGGTTCGGGTCCTTTGCGTCTGTGACCACGTGAGTCACCGGCTGACCGGTTTGCAGGTCGGCGCCGCCCGCTCGCAGCCGCTCCAGCAGGGCGTCGGTGATCACCTGGAAGCTGCCTCGCGGGTAGGCCAGCTTCTCCTGCTGCTGCGCGCCGCGGCGGGAGCTGGCCCGCACCTTGATCTTGCCCCACAGCCAGACCATGGCCACCTCATCGGCCAGATCGCCGAATTTGCCCCGCAGCAACGCCCCCCACACTTTGTCGTAGATCTCCTGACCCATGTATTTCAGCAACCACTCCTTGGCCGTGATGCGCTCGTAGGGTCGCCAGTCGTTCACCCGCTGCATGTACAGGTACATCAACCCCAGCTTGATGCGGTTCCACAGGCTCAGCGGCGCGAAACGGAGCAAGTCCATCGGCGTGATGAAGTCCAGTATCTGCCCCTCGTGGTAGAAACCGACCTTGGAAGCAATCCATTCCAGACGGTCGGCGAGGCCCATCTCTTCCATCAGGTTGATGATGTGGGTATCGCTGCCGAAGAGATGGTGGTAGAAACGCTCGATGTAGGTGTCGAACAGGGGGATGGTGGCCGCCTGCCCCCCCCAGTGATCATCCCTCTCCAACACGGTGACGTGGTAGCCTTGTTTTTGCAGTTCGTAGGCTGCTGTCAGGCCGGCGTAGCCGCCACCGATGATGCCGATGCGTTTGCTTGTGTTCATTCTCTCCCACTATTGGTCTGCTGCCGCTGGACGGCCACGTCCAGCGGGAAAGTGGCGGAAGGCTACGTCCGCCACGAGCTGCACTTCATATCTCACTTTTCCAGCATCTCTTCCACGCTGGGCGGGTTAGACAGTCCGGCGTAACCGTGCTTTGCCAGGTGTTTCTTGACATCGCTCCGAGCCCGACGATACCTGCGCAGCAGGTGGTCATCGCTTTCCTTGAACTGCATCACTGTCTGCCTGGCGCATAGCCCGCAGCCGCGCATGAATCTGAAGCTGCCGTTGTAACACTTGAGACAGCCGTCTAGTCGGATCATCATCAAGATGAAGGCCAGCCTGTCGGGATGGACCTCGGGCAGTTCAGCTACGCGCTTCACCAACTGCTGCCACTTGCTTTCCCGCAAGTCCTCCAGTCTCGGGATAAGGGACGAGGGGAACAGAATCTCTGCTTTTGGATATACTGTGATCACTTCGTCATCACCTTGTCACATAGTGTGTTCGTTCTCTTGGTAAGACAGCGAGCCTGTCTGCGTGCGTACACGCACAGGCAGGCCGGGCTCTACCCAATCCTCTCCCCCCTCTCGGGTTCAGGCCAACGTCAGGCTCTCTCCGGGCTTCAGGACCTGCCCCTCGATACCAGTCTCGGCTGCCACGCGGGCGAGGAAGGCCTCAGGGTCTTGCTCGATCACCGGGAATGTATTGTAGTGCATGGGAACCACCAAACGGGGCTGAAGCAACTCCACAGCCCGCAGCGCATCGTCCGGCCCCATGGTGTAGTTGTCGCCAATGGGCAGGATAGCCAGGTCAATCCCCTTCTCGCCGATGAGACTCATGTCGTAGGTCAGCCCAGTGTCTCCGGCGAAGTAGACGGTTTGCCCCTCCGTGGTCATGGTGATGAGGAAGCCAGCCGGGTTGCCGCCGTAAGAGCCATCGGGAAAGCTGGAACCGTGATGGGCAATGGTCAATTGCACTCGCCCGAAGGGAAACCCGTAGCCCCCGCCGATGTGCATGCCGTGGGCGTTGAGCCCCTGCGCGGCACAGTAGCTGGCGATCTCATGATTGGAGATGACCATGGCTCCGGTGCGTCGGGCGATGTCCACCGTGTCTCCCAGGTGGTCGCCGTGAGCGTGAGAGACTAGGATGTAGTCCGCTTCAACTGCTTCCGGGCCGATGTCAGCCTGCGGATTGCCACTCAGAAAGGGATCAATGAGCAGTTTGGCCCCGCCGCCTTCGATGACGAAGCAAGAATGGCCGTGGTATGTCACTTTGATGGTCACAGCTCTTCCCTTCTCAACTCCAATACAGTTTGGTAATACAGTTTGGTTAGGAGGGAGTTGAACTCCCGACCTTGGCAGCGCAACTGCCTCAGAACAGCCTATCTCTCCCGCATTCGCATTGCCCCGGACTCTGCTTCTTTGCTTCCTCCCCCGCTGGCGCCGCTTTCGCCTGCCGCGCTGCTTCCCCCTCCGCCCACTGCTGGGGACAAAGCTCGGCGCAATAGCTCAGCGGCACGGTCAGCGTCTCCTGGGTGAAGATCAGCCCCTGGCGATTCCATATTATCCACGGGGCTATCTCGTAGTCGTGGTTCATACGGATGGCGTCGAAGGTGCGCATGTGGAGGAGGCAAACACTGAACTATTGTACACCAGAACAGATGACGTGGCAAGTTCGCTCAGGAATCTGTCACATCGCCCTGTTTCTGCCGGTAGTCTTCAATAGCCATCTTCAAAGCGCCGGTGGCCAGGAGCGAGCAGTGCTCCTTCAGCGGTGGCAGCCCGCCCAAGGCCTTGACAATTTCCCCATCGGTTAGCTGCTCGGCCTCCTCCAGGGTCTTGCCCTTCACCATCTCCGTGGCAATGGAACTGCTGGCGATGGCTGCACCACAGCCGAAGGTGCGGAACTTGATGTCTGTGATCTGCTTAGAGCCGTTCACGTTGCCGACCTTGATATAAACCTCCATCGTATCGCCACATGTGGGATTGCCCTCATGCCCCACGCCATCGGCGTCTTCGATCACACCCACATTGCGTGGATTCATGAAGTGATCAATCACTATTTCGCTGTACTGTGCCATCCCTGTAGTACTCCCTGAGTCGAGTTTGTCTTGGCGTTGTGGCTCTTCCATTTGCGCGCCAACGGCCCATGCAAGGCATCGTAGGGTACCCCACATTGGCCGTTTTGTCAAAGTCTACCCCATTCTGTGCCGGACGGGTATGATTTGTATCATGCTTATGATAAGAATTGGCGTGTTGACGTAAAACGTGTTGCGTGATGCGTGTTGTCTGATGAAGCTCTCGGATGGGCACTCCTTTTTGTGGTGGGGCACGGGGGATCTCCTGGTTCCTTGCTCCCTTGTTCCCCTGTCCCTCCTCGTGCCGTCGCCACTGCACCGTGATCAGATCCTTCAGCTTCTCGAAGGTTGCCTCGCCCGGTGTGGGCGTTGGCGAAGCAGGCGACTCCGCCCCGCCGATCATAGAATGATTCTCCTGGGACAGCACACACTCGAAGATCAAGGGTTCCGAAAACGGCGGACATTCATCGCTATGACGCTTGACGGTTGAAACACCGCGTAACGATGAGCGTCAGCCGCCGCGCGGTGGCATGTCCGTCACCGTCGCCACAAGACCAACCTCAATGCGGGTGTGACCGCCGATTCGTGCGCGCGCAGCGCGGTTGGCTGCACGCATTGTTAGCCGCGCCCTCCAACCCCACTGGCCAGGAGGCCGCCGCTGCCCACGAGCCGATGGGCTGAAGCGACGCCCTGACGCCGCTCTCTCGACGCGCTTCGGTTCGGTCGGGGAGTGCGAGCCGCCGGTGGGTGGCGCCTCAGGGGCTGAGCTCATACCAGAAATCCGACACAAAACCTTGGGCATCCGTCTCGAAAACTTGTCTGACGATCTGGGGTTTCCCGTCCGTGCAGCGCCATTCATAGATCGTTCCGTGGCCCGTGGCGGCGGCTGGGATGAAATCAGAGGTTGGGTTTTCCTCGCAGAAATCATTCATTTCTGGAGAGGGCGTTTGGCTGGTATCTACCTTGTAACACGGCAAGTTGGCGCCGACGAAGCAAGCCCAGACTTTGCCATCCATGCAGCGCCAGAACGTCCCTCCAGCGACCCAGTCTGTTGGTGCGTCGTCAGGCATCTCCAACTCTTCCCTCAGAGCTTCGACCATCTCCTCAGGTACCTCAGGACCGGTATACCGCTCGTCCGGCGCGTCAATCGTACCAACCGCTGCGCAGTAAGTAAAGGAATCAGCGAATTGGTCCTGCCCTGTTTCCGCAATTGAACTGACTGGGTATACAATTCTGCTTTCTCCACCTGGATCGTCGCACTCAATACTGCTGTCGTCAAGCAATCTCGGGTTGAATGGCTTTGCTACCGAGGTAGCAATTTCTTGTGTGCTTTGACCATCAAAATCATAGACGGATAGGGTGACTGGTTGTTGGCTTGCTTCAAATTCCTCAACACTTTGCATATCGAACATTACCGGGTAATCACTATGAGCGAGTCTGCCTGTGTTCGCATTCAAATCATACTCCGCTGGGTGAACGTGCAGTTGAGAGACATCGTACGTATCTACTTGCCACGAGTCGGCCATCACCCGGTAGAAGACTAGCGACGCTGGTCCCCAACCTAACGTCCCCCAAAACGTCCTACTATCATCTGACCATTTCTCTAGATCACAAGCCAGTGTATCCTGAAAGTCTGAACCCCCTAGTTGGTCAACCGTGAATTCCTGTACCAAGTCACCCTGAGAGCTTAGAAAGGCTAGTCTACGCGTCCCAGACTCGTCAGGAGAATACGTTACAGCAATGTAGCTTTCATTGGACGCTGCACGAAAATCAAATCCCTTTGCTGAATGGAGGCGTATTCCTTGCCCCTGGCTATCATACCTCCAAAGCTCATCAGACCATTCTTCATCAGAGCTCCCTTCCTCATAACCTATTCTCCTGATGATGTACAAGTTGCCATTGTGATATTCGCTGTTGTGGTAGTGTTCTATGTAAACGTCTTCAAGTGTGATGAATAAGCTTTCTTCTCCTGTATTGCTGTTTCGTATGTAGACATCGGTCTTGCTGGTGTCTTGGGAACTGGGTTGTGTGACAACCTCAAAATCACCTTGTTTGCTTGGTGGAGGCACCGGCGTTGATGTGGGAGGCGGTGATGTTGGTGTGGGTGACAGTACAGGTGTTGATGGTGTAGGTGTCGACGTAGGCGGTTGAGGACTGGGAACGGGAGATGAGCTTTGTACACAACTACTCACTATAACAACGATGGAAGTCATAATCAGGAAAAGCCAGGTAAGTTTTCTCATTCTTCTTTTGGCATGGCTCAAGTTAGATTAACACTTTGCTCGCGGGCTATCCAACGACTCGGATTTTTCCTGGGCCAGATGGCTTGAAAATGGTCATTGAGAGGGTTCT
>Ga0075114_10001377_pt1 | contig 13108 bp, 8 predicted proteins | sample AntAceMetag02UKM_FD_69784 | JGI IMG/M metagenome (GOLD analysis project Ga0075114, IMG submission 69784) | Saline lake microbial communities from Ace Lake, Antarctica - Antarctic Ace Lake Metagenome 02UKM | ecosystem: Environmental > Aquatic > Non-marine Saline and Alkaline > Saline | place...
CAATGCATTCCCACGCAGAGCGTGGGAACGAGAATAACGAGAATAGAATAATAAGATGAAATTACCTTTTACTTCTGTACGTCCTGCACATACTTTACTGTATATCACCGAGGCGAAGACTTTTCGTATCGATACTGATAGGCGTGGGGTTATTCAGGGGCAGGTAGAAGTGATTGAAGTGCGCTGTGATAAATCCAATGGCATTCCGGGCGCACTGGAGCATATCATCGACAACTCGCCTGTGCTGGGTATAAAGGTCTGGCTGCTATATGTGCGTTTATCCACCTATGTATTAAGTCTGCCATCGGTACAAGTTGCAGGCGTTGAAGATAATGTGCTGGAACAAGCGCTGTTATTCGAATATGAGAGTTTAAGCGGTCAGTCGGTGACGCATAGTCATATCGCCTATCAGTTTGTTTCCGAAGCCGATGAAATGAGCTCTTACTGGCTTATTCTGCTGGCTAAGGAAACCTTTAGCAAAATAACCGAGGTTTTAAAGTCGGCGCGCTGCAATCTTGGCGGCATAGCACATCCGGGTGGTTTGCCATTTCTGCTTTCTGCTGATGATGCGCCTAGCTGGCTGCGCATAGAAGCCTGGTCGAATACTTTTTTTGCGCTGAGCAAAAACCCGGAGACGGGTTTTTCCATGCTTGTTATTCACCCGGATCAGAGTCCGAACTGGAAGGATGAACTGGATCACTGGATGCTCGATACCGGTGATGTGGATAAATCCGAGGCAATTGTTAATAACAAGATCGAGTATTTACCGGAAACTCAGGAGAGCTTGCATTTAAAGCTGGATGGTGCGCTGGCTTTCTGGATGGGCTTATGGGCTGATTATCTGCTGAATAGCGATGAGGTCAGGGTTCCGCTACTGAATGTGCAGCGCAAAATAAATCTGGATCTGCTGTCGATGCTCGGTGGCGGCGGTTTGGCGCTGGCACTCTGTGTTGGGCATTTTACCTGGAATCTATATTTACGTAACGATTATGAGTATCAGGTGACACAGCTTACAGCGGCCGAGAAGGATATTAAAGCAGCACGTGAGGGCCTCAATAAAACCAGGGACGAAGCGGCTAAAGTGCAGAAAAAAATAGACATTCTGCATGCCAATGTCGAGGTCATTCCGGTAGCCATGGCGGCCCTGCAGCGCCGGCCGATGGCTTTATTAGGCAGTTTATCCAGACATACGCCAGAAGACATCATTATAGAGTCCATTAGCGTGGATGAGCAGTTACATATCGTCATTAACGGCGTGTCTTTACAGCCGCAATTGATTAATCAGTTAGCCAGCAGTGTTCAGACAGACTTCGCTTTATTAGGCTGGCATGCTAATGCTCCTACCAAGAAAGATTTACTGGCATTTGCCGACGGTGGTCCGTGGGAATTCAGTCTGGTGCTGGTAGATCAGGGTTTACAGGGCTTTGTCGGTGAGTAGCCGGTATCAAGCCTGCGTGAACGTGAATACTCTAGTTCCCATGCTCTGCGTGGGAAACTATCAGGGAACGCTCTGCGTTCCACGACGCAGAACGTCGTTACATGCATTCCCACGCAGAGCGTGGGAACGAGAATAAAATTATGACAGCAGAAGAAAAAAGAGAACAGATTTTAAAGCGTACCTTGCCAGCGCTGTTTATTACCATTATTTATTTTATTTTTATCAGCAATATCATGGGTGAGCAGGCCGCGAAGGCGCAGGAGGACTATATGAATATAATGCGCCGTGGGATTTCGCCAGCGTCTTTGCCCGGGATCTATAAGCAACAGGAGCAAACGCGTAAACAGTTGGCTAGCTTGAAATCCGAGCAGGCTGAATATGTAACTCAGATTAAAGGCATGGTGGGGTATTTATCCGGTGATGCAGATGCAACCGAAGCAACTACGGCTTTGGCGAATATTCTGGCCAGTCACCATTTGCGTGTGGCCAGGGAGCTAAGTGAGCCCTTTTCCAGTGAGCAATTACCACCATCCCTGGCTGAAGTTAAAGCCCTGTTACAGGAATCGATCAAGGCGGGTGATACTTTTAATGTGCAGCATTTGTGGTTGCAGGGCCGGTTTCAGGATATGTATGCTGCGCTAGCCGAGATGAATGCTGGAAAATTAGCGGCCATTCCAGTCTCACTGACGATGCGGGTGCCTGATGATGCCAAATCGGGAGAACTATCCTGGGAATTGATTCTATGGATGTGATGGCTAGGCTGGGTAGCATGAAGTGTCTGCTTTTTAGGCAGGTAATAACACCCATCAGCACAGTGCTGTGGTTTTGCCGTATTGCGCAAGCTGCATACGGGCTACTGTTTACTACGGATAGTTATAAATTTGATTCTTTGAATAAATGTTTTGTCTGTAAGTTTAATTATTTTTTATCGCTATGAGCGAAGCCAGATTTTCATTAGCAGGCTCGAACAGCCAGTCTAGCCAGGATAATAAGCGTGATAACGAGCGTACTGTTGTTGCCGGCTGGGATGCAACTTTATTTACCGAGGCTGGGATATCTGTGCATAGTAATGTAGAAAACAGTAGCATTAATGGACTGGGTCTGGTGATTCCCGGGGGCAGTGATCTGCTTGATGAAAATACCCAACTGACAGTAAGCATTAATACCGGGCATAGACAGTTTACGCGCAAAGCAGTGGTTCGCTGGCTAGTTGAGCGTGGCAGTGAAATTCGCTTGGGTGTGCAGTATCTTAATCATGCAGGTTTATTACCGGAAACGCATCAGCTGGATGTAGCGGCGATCAGGATAGATCCCGCTATCGCCATGAAATTATCCGCCGGGATTGCGGTGCGCCGCAAAATCCTGCCCTTTTTGCAGATCAACGGCTTGACTCATGTGGCCTGTGCCGATATCAAGAATGTCACTGTGCTGAATAGTGTCGGACGCATGCTGAAGTCGCCTATGTGTATCTGGCCAGTCGATGCCAAAGCATTAGATAGAGTGCTGAAAGAGGTCTATGGTAATGCTGCCAGCCAGCCCATCGCGCTGCCCGGATCAAAGCAGGCGGCCAGAGACAAGCAGTCGGGTGCAGGTAATCAGGCGATTGATCTTGCAGAGGATCTGCTGTATGCCGCATTTATTCGTCAGGCATCGGATATTCATGTCGATGCACATGCCAAAGGGGCAGGTATCCGCTTTAGAGTCGATGGTGAACTGGAAACCTTTGCCGAGATTAAAACGGATATCTATGTCGAGTTGGCCAGTCGCTTAAAAGTCATTTCGGCACTCGATATCGCTGAAAAACGCGCGCCTCAGGATGGCCGGTTTACCTACAAATTTGCAGGCTCTAACCAGCAGGTGGATATTCGTGCGGCGACCATTCCGACCAAATACGGCGAACGTATTACCATGCGCTTGCTGGGCGTACAGAGTGATTCTCTGACTCTGGCAAAGCTGGGTTTTGTCGAACATCACCAGCATATGATCGAGCAGTTTTTAAAGCGTATACAGGGCATGATGCTGTTAACCGGCCCGACCGGAAGTGGCAAGACCACAACGCTGTATGTGGCGATGACCAAGCTGTTAAGGGAACGGTCGGTAAATATCATGACCGTTGAGGATCCGATCGAGTATGAGATTCCTGGCGCTGCGCAATGCGAGATTGATTCCAATTCCGATAAGGTAACGTTTAATTCGGCGTTGCGCAGTATTTTACGTCATGACCCGGATGTGGTGATGGTTGGCGAGATCCGCGATAAGCAAACCGCAGAAATTGCGATTAAAGCCGCTTTAACCGGGCATATGGTGTTAAGCACTTTGCATACTAATTCAGCCGTGGCCACGATTACCCGGCTGATTGATATGGGCGTTGCGCCTTATCTGGTTGCCGCAGCTTTGCGTGTGGTTATCGCCCAACGCTTATTAAAACGTCTGTGTAGTTACTGCCGTATTTCGCGGCCCTTAAGCAGGCTGGAGGCCATGACGCTGGAGCGCGTGGATCTGGAAGGCGCTTTGATATACGAGCCGTCAGGCTGTGTGTATTGCGCCAATAAAGGTTATAAAGGCCGGATTGGCTTGTATGAGGTCCTGGAGTTACGCACCGAATGGGCCAGAGTGGTTGCTGAGGGAGGCAGTGAGTCAGAATTAATAGCGATGATGAAAGCTGCCGGAATTAATAATTTATTAGAGGATGCGGTCGATAAGATGCTGGCCGGCGATACTTCGTATGCAGAAGTGTTACAGATTGCGTCTTCGTGGTAGTAGCAAAAACTTTCACCAGAGAAAAAGAGGAAAGACTTTCAGGGCTTGAGCTGGGCGTGGGAACCCATACGGGAACGCTCAGCGTTCCGTGACGCAGAGCGTCATTATATGCATTCCCACGCAGAGCGTGGGAACGAGAAAATTATATTTATATGACAATATTTAGTTATACAGCACGGCACCGTAGTGGCCAGCAGACCAGTGATGTGGTGGATAGTGGCTCGCGTGATGCGGCGATTATGCAGTTACGTGGCCAGGGTTTGCTGGTTTTACAGATTAATGAGCTGAAACAGAAGAGCGATGAGCAATCCTATAGTTTAAATCCGCTGGATTACCGTTCGATCAGATCACTGGATATAGAAAATGCGTTTCATCAGATTGCGGTTATGTTACGCAGTGGCGTAAGTATATTGGAGGGCGTTGAGTTAACGCGTAAACATGCGCGGATTGGGACACGCAAAGTGTGGGCGGGTATCGCCGGGCGTATACGCCAGGGCGGAGCTTTGACCGATGCCTTAAAGGAGCAAAAGATCTTTTCCAATCTGACTATACAGTTAGTGGCGGTAGGTGAGCAGACCGGGCATTTAGGTACGGTGATGGATCAGGCGGCCAAGGAGATGGCTTCTACGCGTCGCTTAAAGAAACAGATTACTTCTGCCTTGAAATACCCCATGTTTACTCTGCTATTTGCCATAGGTCTGGTGGTGTTTATGCTGACCAGCATTGTTCCCGAAATCAAGAAATTATTATTGATTATGGGTAAACCTATGCCGCCAATTACCCAGGCTTTAATCGATACCTCGGACTGGGTGGTGGAAAATGTCCTATTTATGGGCATTTCCGCAGTCGTGTTTATCGTGGTTTTTATCGTGCTCTATAACTGGCCTCCTGCGCGCTGGTGGATAGACCGCTTTGCTTTGCGTATCCCTTTAATAGGTCATGTGCTGCGGTTGTCGGGAACGGTTTTATTCTGCCGGGCCATGGGTTTGTTATTAAGTAGTGGTGTAGTGATTGTCGAGGCTTTAAAGACTATGGAAAACCTGCACAATAACAAGTATATGGCGAGTCATATTGCTTTTGCACATGAGCGGGTCTTACAGGGTTCTTCACTGGCTGAGCCATTACAGAATAAATCCCGCTATATGGAGCTGGTATTACAGATGGTGCGTGTCGGTGAGAATTCGGGAACCCTGGATGATATTTTAGTGGAAATGACCGATTATCATCAGGAGCTGCTGGAGCAGGCGATTGCAAAATTAACCGGGATGATTGCACCGGCAATGACAATTCTGGTAGGAGGACTGGTGGGTTTTGTTTATGCGGCATTTCTGGTAGCGATGTTTTCAGCCGCAGGCGGAAGTCCGTCATGAGGATGCTATTTACTTTACTCTTACTGTTTGCTGCAAATAGCTATGCTGAAGAACAACAGCCAGTCAAGCAACCAGATAAACAGGCAGATAACCAGGCAGATAACCAGATCTATAGCGAGCACTCTAAATTAACGGTTGAGAATCTAAATAAGACTGTAGAAATTATTCGTGACCCTACCGAGATGAGTAGCAATTTTAGAAGTGCATTGCGAAATTTACCTAATAGAGGAGGAGCGGAACAAACTAAAACTGATGAAGCAGGTTTTAAGGCTTTAAACATGCCCGAGATCGAGCTGGTGGGCAAGGTTTTTAGCGAAAATGGGCCACCCACTGTGGTTTTTAAAGCGCGAGGCAAATATCATCATTTTGAAGAAGGTGAACAAGTGTCGAAAGTAATTAATAATCAGGTTGTTACGATACATGTTCAGGAAATTACTGAAGAATCTGTGCGTATCCTGGTTATGCCTTTTAATAAAACATTAATTTTTAATTAAGCTATGCGCTGTATTACCCGTTTACGTACTTTTTTATTGGTCTTGTTATTGGCAGTTTCCTGCTCAGCAATGGCTGCTAAAAAAGTCAGCAACAAGATTTCTGTGCTTGATTTTAATGATATTACCGTAGGTGATGCCTTACGTATTTTATCCAAGCAGTCTAATCTCAATTTTATTTCATCCAAAGCCGCAGCAAAAATAGAAATGACCATGTTTTTGCGTGATATAGATCCCATGGATGTTCTGGATTCTATGGCGAAAACCTACAACCTCTGGTATCAGGAGGATAAAAATTCTAAAGTCATTCGGATCTATACGGTGCGCGAATTCCGTCTCGGTAAGGTGGATTACCGCAATGAAAAAACCGAGGTCTTTACCTTTAAGCACCAGCGTACCTCACTGGATTTTGCCTATATGATTCAGGACTTGTTTGGCTATGACCGGGTAGCGTTGAGTCAGGGAGCCGATGAAAATGATGTTGCAAATGACCTATATGACCGTCTGGAACGCTTCGACATTATCGCGCGTAATACCTTCACTCAAAGTGAGTCTGCTGGAAATAATAGTGGCTTTGGCATTAGCTCCGGCGGGAGTGGGGGTAACAATGGTAACCAGAACAACAATAACAACAATAACAACAATAACAATAGCCAGAACAACAATAATAGCCGGAATGGTAATAATCAGAATGGTAATAACCGTAACAACAGGCAAAATAACCGCGGAAATAATCGGGGACAGACCATGTCACTGGGGCGGAATCAGGCGCTAGATTTGACCAATATGTTACCTGGTGAGGAGGCGGCATCCATGCTATCTGGATCACATGATCTTTCAGCCGGAGCAGTGGATTTGTTGATAGAACATATCTCGCCTATCTATGTGACTATGGTGCGCCGACAAAATAGAGTATTAGTGCGTACCCGGGATAAAGATGCTTTAAAAGATATTCAGGAGTTATATACAAAACTGAATATAGATATGGCAACCTTGTTACTGGAAGTGAAAGTACTGGAAATTGCCCTGAATGATGGCTATGAGTCGAATTTTGAATTTAATATCAAGTCTGGTGATTTTCAGGTGACTAGAGCCGGAAGTCAGGAATTTGTTGATTCGGCAACTAATGCAGCTGATCTGGTTCGAGCGGCGCTGGGTGATCCTGCTATGGTGGCTTCTGTGGTAAGCAAAAATTTTGATGCCCGGTTAACACTCCTAGAGCAGGAAGGACGCGTAACAGCGCTGGCAACACCAATGTTGACCACTACCAATCAGGAAGTCAGCCGGATCTTTATCGGTGAAGAGCGTCCAATCACCAGCGGTATTGATGTTGAATGTCCAAATATTGCTACTACAGGTGTCATTGGTACGCCTGTGAATCAGGGCGTCTGTGTTCAGGATCCGCAAACAGAGATTCGACCTATAGGTAAAACATTATTGTTAACCCCGAATATCAATGCCGATGGCACGGTGGATATTCGTTTACTGGTTGAAGATTCTTCTGTGTGTGACGGTTGCGGGAAAATTCCTGCCCAGAGCTCTAATGGACAAATTGTTAACTATGAGGTTGATACTATTAATACGCAGACCTTTTCCGGCGACATTATTGCCCAGAATACCCAGTTAATTGCAGTCGGCGGCTTGATTAGCGAGCGATCGAGTGATGTCGAGAAAAAAGTACCGATATTAGGCGATATTCCATATCTGGGATTTTTCTTTTCTGAAACTAAACGGGAGCGCAGGAGAACGGAAATGGTGATTCTGATTCGTCCCTATGTAATGAACAATAATAACAATGATATTGATGTAAATAAGCCCTGGCTGGAACAAAACAGTATCCACCCCAGCGCTGATAACATGAATCATCTGGATATCTATAAAAATTCCGAGCATTTTGATAATGGTTTTGAATTACAGCCCGATTATCGCACCTATCTTGGGCAGGATAAATTTGATGGTTATCATGAAAAAGGAGCAGGCGCTACAGCCCCTGAAATAAGCGAGCCGGAGCAGGTCAGTAGTAAGCAGGCGACCTATACTGAATTAACCCAGTATGCAGCCAAGTCGGTGCGTTTGCCAGAGGGTAGTCGCGAGCATAGCACAGGCATCAATAATGTTTCCTTAAAAGGGGCTCATCGAGGTGTGCCTTTGTTATATGACAATCGCCTGCGAACCGCGCCTATAGCAAGCTGGCGTAAAGGAGGTGTGTATGTCACTGCGCTGGAGGTGAATAATATGTGGGAAGATCCGGTTAAGGTCGATTATGTTGAGCTTAAAGGTCAGTGGCTGGCGGCAACCATCGAAAATGATAATCTGGCTGGCAAGGGTGAATTTGGTGATGCGACTTATTTGTATCTGATTTCAGCAATGCCATTTGAACAGGCTTTAGAGCAGCTTAACTAGCCCGTATGAAGCTTGCGTGACGAGGCTCTGGTAGCAGAGCGAAAAGCTTGAACCACAGAAGAAGCAGAGAGCACAGAGTAAAGACTTTGAGCATTGATTAATCTTTTCTCGGTGTCCTCTGTGCTCTCTGTGGTGAATTATTTTAAGACTTGAGGTAAGTCCCTTATAAATTTCTATGCTATGCGAGAGTTTTCCTCGTTCCCATGCTCCGCGTGGGAACGCATAAGCCGACGCTAAGCATCACGGAACACGTAGGGTGCCTTATAAGTTCCTTTGCTACGCACTGGACACCAGATGAGATTATTTAATAGGTTATATATGCGTTTAGGTATTTTATTTTTATTTACATTTAGTAGCCTGCTACTGGCAGATGAGAGTGTGCCGACTCTAAAAATGCATGTCTTTGCAGCGGCACAGACTGAAACCATACAGCCCACGCCTAAACATCCGGGTATGAAAATGCATGTGTTCAATAAAGAGCCGCAGCAAGCCTCTGCAAGCATTGCTCAGCAGCCAAAGAAAAAAGTGCAATCCGGGTTTGATATGGATATACAGATAGGCACCGGTTATCAGCATGATACCTTTAGCTGGGGGGTTGCTGCACCATCTGGTTCTCCTGATACCCTAACCGAGGCAAGCTGGAAACAGAATATGTGGGGGCTTAATAGTGAAGTGTTACTAAGTACGCCCTGGGACGTGGTATTAAAAGCGCATGGCGGTTATGCCTGGACATTTGATGGTTCGGGCAATGAAAGCAGTTATCTGGCTGATGGCCGTAGCCAGCCTTTTTCTTCGGTTAATAGCAACGCTAGCGGCAGTACAGCCTGGGATGCTTCAATCGCGATAGGTTATGCGTTTAAATTTGCCGAAGAAGACCCGGTGGCGCAGTTTAATTTTACGCCTCTGGTCGGCTATCAGTGGTCCGAGCAATCTTTATTACTGAAAAACGGTGTGCAAACCATACCGGTTTTTAGCCCGCTCGCTTCATCTTTGACTAATCGCTATATTGCCAAATGGCAGGGCCCCTGGCTAGGCTTTGATACCGATGTGCTGTTAATGCAACAGCACCAGATTTATACGACTTTTTCCTATCACTGGGTGGATTACCGCGCCGAAGGTCAGTGGCAGCAAAACAGCGCCTTACAACAACCGACCAGCTTTAAACATCAGGCGAATGCTGGGGGTTATTTAACGTCAATTGGCTATCGCTATTTAGTCAATGATTTATGGTCGGCGCATGTTGAGTTCGATTATCAGAACTGGGCAAGTGCTAAAGGCAGCGAAGCGTTATTTTTAAGCTCGGGTCAGACTATTAACTCGCAATTAAATAAAGTAAAACGTGAATCGTTTGGCGTCAATATCGGCGTACGTTTGGCTTTTTAAGTGTCGTTGCTAAGCTCTGTGCCACTGCTAAAGTTTTTCTCGTTGCCACGCTCCACGTGGGAATGCATGAGTCGATGCTCTGCATCATGGAGCGTAGGGTCTGATAAACCTTATGCAGCTCAGCGGAATATGGTGTTGTGATGTTATAAGTTTAAAGCCTTTTACCACAGAGTTGACAGAGGAAAGGCTTGGAGAGTAAAGGGTAGCCGTATGCATCAACGCGTGAAGGAAACAGGAAATATAACAAGATTTTCTGTTGCTTTTGTCTATGCTCTCTGTACTGAATTATTTTAAGGGTTTGCTCACAGATCGAGAGAACCAGATTTTTTTATTGATCGGGAGATCAGCTATATGAAATTTATGTTAAACACCCATGCGCGCATGAATAAGCAGTGTCAGTCATTATTAGCGTTAAACTTGCTGGTGTTTTCTGCTCTGGCTGTTGCCGAGCCGCATCTAAGCAGTCATTTACAGCAATTACAGCAAGATTATGCCCTTTATCAAGGGGCAGAATCCTTTACTTCGTCCGATACAACCTTGAATATTGTTGCTTCGGATCGTGTCATGCTTACCATTACCTCAAGCGTAGAGAATGTTGCGCAGACTATTAATGAGCTAGAGCGATTAGGCATGACGCATATTTCTCATTATAAACATCTTATTTCCGGGCTTTTACCTATTACTCAGCTAAATCAGTTAGAGTCAATTCAGGGCGTGCAGTGGGTGAGTAGTCAGCGGGCGATTGCTAATTCGCGTGGTCTGGCGGCTAATGCAGGCGACCAATCGATGTTTACCGATATAGTGAAAAAACAGCAGGGGGTCGATGGCTCAGGGATCAAAATAGGGGTAATGTCGGATAGTTATAATTGTCTGGCAGGTGCAGAAGCTGATATTGCGACAGGTGATTTACCCAACGATGTAGAGCTTGTAAAAGAATTCTCTTTTTGTGCAGAGGGTGCTAGTGATGAAGGTCGTGCCATGATGCAGCTAATCCATGATATTGCTCCGGGCGCTAAATTATTATTTCATACCGCGTTTGAAAGCCCGGTTGATTTTGCTCAGGGTATTATTGCTTTAGCCGATCGGGGCGCGGATATTATCGTCGATGATGTGGGCTGGTTATTAATGCCTATGGTGCAGGAAGGGCCAATTGCACAGGCGGTTAATGAGGTTGAACAACGGGGCGTGGTCTATTTTTCTGCAGCGGGAAATAATGGCCGCCAGTCTTATCAGCATGTCTTCAGGAAAACCGAGACCTCTAGTGGTGCGTTTGCGCATGATTTTGGCCTAGGTGCAGGCAGATCTTCTGATGTCTACCAGAAAATTACCTTACCCAAAGGTGTCTCTGTCAGAATAGTTTTGCAATGGGATGATCCGGCAAGAATCGCAGGGGGGAAAGGGGCAGAATCAGATCTGGATCTGTTTTTGTTTGATAGTAGCAATAATCGCCTGATTGCCAGTAGCCAGGATAATAATATTGGTCATGATCCTGTTGAATTTATTGGTATCCAGGCCTCAGAAGATGGGGATCTGGAAGCGAACCTGTTTATCAGAAAAAGTGCAGGAGAAGATCCCTTTTATGTCAAATATGTGATGTTTTCCAATGGTGTGGCAGAATTAATCAACCAGGAACATCTGCCGGAACCCGGCTTATTGCACTTTGATAATCAGGGTGAATTAGTGACTGAAAGTGGTGTAATTATGCCAGCGGGTAGCGCAGTCATTATCATAGCTGAGTATAGCGGTGAATTTATGCTTAGTCCGGGGCTGGTTAAAATTGGTCCGAATGGGACCGCGATTGTAACTGATCAGAGTAATGGCCAGCATGGCGTCGTGCTCGATGGTAAATATTACCCGGTTGATACTCAGGAACAGCAGATCTGGTTTATTCCAGCAGGTTATAGCGCTAGATTAAATGAAAATAATAAAATTGAGTTGCTTGATGAGAGTGCTGAGGTAGTGGAGCAGACGGATGTGCGTATTGCCGAGTATGCCACCCGCAGCAGCACTATTTATGGTCATCCGAATGCTGCAGGGGCGATTGCTGTAGGCGCTATGTCTTATCGGCAGGCGCCGTGGTTTAACGGACAGAGCTTTATTGAAAAATTTTCTTCCGCAGGTGGTTTACCTATCGTCTTTGATTCGGCTGGGGATATATTGAACAATCTTGTTTTCCGGGCCAAGCCAGAGATTGTTGCGGTAGATGATATAGATACCACTTTTTTTGGTGATCAGGAAAGTGATAGTGATGAAAACACCTTACCTAATTTTAAGGGTACTTCCGCTGCCGCTCCCAATGCAGCTGCCGTTGCTGCCTTATTATTACAAAAACATGCCTACCTGAAGCCAGCGCAGGTCAGGGAAATCATGATGCGCGGTACTATCGACCTGACTGACCCAGCCATTGTGCGCGGTGAATATGTTTTGCCATATAATCCTTGTGCCTCCGACGTGCAGTTTGACTGGGGCTCGGGTTGTGGCTTGATCCAGGCCGACATGATATTCGATGTTGCCGCTAATATGCCTGTTTCGACTAGTCTGGGTGATTTTAATAAAGATGGCTGTGTGGACACAAAAGACCAGGGCATATTGCTAGCCATTATGCGTTCAGATATCAGCGTCCAGTCACTCTATGATTTAAGCGGAGATGGTATCATTACAGCTCGTGATTTTAATGCCTTGCAGCAACTGTATGGCACAGGCTGTAAGTGATGGGTTTGGCTTTTGCTCTACCCATGCTGCGAAAAATCAATGGATTTGCAGGATAGCTAGAGGAATCAAATCAGCAAACCTCAGTAAGCATATGCATAATGAATTTAACATTGTATGGGGGCAGATTTATTTGTACGGTTTTCAGCAATCAATAAAATTGGTCATCCTTGTAGACTCTTAGCGGGGGGATCTTCTCGACAAGATTCCTGCTAACTGCCTGCAGGAATGACGTGTTACCCTGAGCATGACAAAGCTTAATCAGCGAATGTTAAAGCAACTGTACCCGGTTACTTACTTGCTACGTTTGCTTTGTATGCAAAATATCAACTACTGCCAGTCCCTGGAGGACAGGTCTTTAGCCTGCATTTTTACAAGGTGGACTAAAGTCGTAGCCCATTTTGCCTAACTTGTTTTGTCTACGTCGCTTAATTCAAAAGTAGCCAGTAGCGGCGCATGGTCGGATAAACGATTCCAGGGCGCATGAGTTAGGCGCGTACAGGAAACAGGCTGCACTCCCCGGTAATAAATACGATCCATATGTAACATCGGCA
>Ga0075114_10001378_pt1 | contig 13107 bp, 10 predicted proteins | sample AntAceMetag02UKM_FD_69784 | JGI IMG/M metagenome (GOLD analysis project Ga0075114, IMG submission 69784) | Saline lake microbial communities from Ace Lake, Antarctica - Antarctic Ace Lake Metagenome 02UKM | ecosystem: Environmental > Aquatic > Non-marine Saline and Alkaline > Saline | place...
TTTCTTTCTTAAGCTAGCTATTAAGCTAGCAAAACGCTGCTTATTCAAACATCCTTGATGCAAATAACCGGCAGCCTTTAGGTGATTATCTTTAACGATAATACCGTCGCTTAAAGAGAAACGATGATTAGTCCCTTTGCCTACTCTTACAGCATACTTTTCTAAAATTCGTAAATTAGGTATTGTTTTGCGAGTATCCTTAATCTTAATTTTGGTACCCTTAACCTTTTCAACAAACTTTTTGGTTAAGCTAGTAACTCCTGAGAGTAAAGATAAAAAATTTAAAGCTACTCGTTCACCAGTAAGGATTGTTTGTAAATTTCCTTGAATAAGAGCAATTTTGTCACCTTTTTTAAAAACACTACCATCCTTCTTGAAGGCTTTAAATTTTATTTTTTTATTAAGCTGCTTGAATACAGCCTCGGCTATATCAATTCCTGAAAGTACTCCCTTTTCTTGAGCAACGATTATTCCGCTTGCCTTAAGTTTTGAAGAAATAGCCAGAACAGTTGTTACGTCTTTTTTACAACCGTCTTCTTCTAAGGCACTCCGCACTAGAGATTGGATATGTTTACTTAAATACATCCTTTAATCCTTTTAAGCGTATAAAATTTACTGAAATATCCTCAAACTTCTTTTTTTCTTTATCAACAATATCGGAAGAAGCCCGCTGGAGAAACTTTTCATTTCCCAATTTTTTAGAAGTATTTTTTAGAACACCTTCTAAATTATTAATCTTTTTGTTTAAAGAACTAAGAAAAGTGCTTAAATCAGCTGACTCTATATTTAGATTTAAGGCTAAGTTTTTGCTTTGGTAAAGTACTCTTTCTAATCTATCAACAAAACTTATTGACTCACTAAGGGTAAGGCGTTTTATCCAGGCAATATTTTCTTGCCAAAACTTCTTGGTTTCCTGATGACTCAAAAGTACCTCTAATTTTATCTTTTTCTGGCCTAAGCCTAAATCAGCTTTTATATTACGTAAGCTTCGTATTGTATCAATAATATCTACAACTTCTTCTCCTCCGGCCTTAAGCTTATATTTTTGCGGCCAAGTTGCTGTTACGATAGTCTGATCCAAAGAAAGATTAGTATTTTCTTTAATTATAGAAAAAATTTCTTCAGTTATAAATGGCATTACCGGATGTAGGAGCTTTATTGAATTAAGTAGGGTGTAGATTAATACTTTTGCTTTGCTAAGGTTAAAATTATCCTTAACAATTTCTATATACCAATCACAAAACACATGCCAGAAAAATTCATATATTTTTTTAGTTGCTTCATTCAGCGCATAAGCGTCTAACTTCTCCGATAGACCTTCAATAGTATTATTTAACTCAAGTAGTACCCAATTATCAACCGGATCAAGATTTTCAAGATTAAGGTCTTCTACTTTGAGATCACTCTCCTTGACTTTTAAGAGAATGAATCGAGTAGCATTCCAAATCTTATTGGAAAAATTTCTCCCAACCAAAAACTTCTCTTGGTTTAAATAAACATCCGAACCACTAGCAGCCAGAAGCATTAAAGAAAACCTTAAAGCATCAGCGCCAAATTTATCAATGATTTCCAAGGGGTCAATTACGTTACCTAAAGACTTTGACATTTTTATTCCCCGTTCATCCCTTACGGTTCCGTGGATTAAAACATCTTGGAAGGGAACTTCCTTAGTAAATTCTAAGCCGGCCATAATCATTCGAGCAACCCAGAAGAATAGTATTTCTGAGGCGGTAACAAGACAATTTGTCGGGTAAAAGGATTTAAGGTCTTTTGTTTTATCTGGCCAGCCAAAGGTAGCAAATGGCCAAAGCCAGCTTGAAAACCAAGTATCTAAAACATCTTTATCCTGTTCTAAGTTCTTTGAGCCGCACTTAGAGCACTTTTCTGGTTTTGTTTTAGAAACGATTATTCCAGTTGTGCTGTCTTGTTTGCTTTTTTTTCGACAATCAAGGCAGTAGTATACTGGCAAACGGTGTCCCCACCAGATTTGGCGCGATATGCACCAATCTTGAATATTATACATCCAATTAAGATAAACTTTTTTCCATCTTTGAGGATAAAACTTTACCTTGTCTTTTTCAACAACCTTTATTGCTGGAGCAGCCAAGGGCTTCATTTTTACAAACCATTGCAAAGATATCCGCGGTTCAACTATTGTATGACAACGATAACAATGCCCGGCACTCACAACGTAAGGTACTTTTTTCTCAATTAGTTTCTTATCTTCTAAAAGGTTAAGCAGAGCTTTCCTAGCTTCGAATCTATCCATACCAATAAAGCTACTGGGAACATTTCCGTTCAAGGTAGCGTCTTCGTTCATTATGTTTATAAATTCTAAAGTGTGCTTCTTGCCGAGTGTAAAGTCAACCGGATCATGAGCCGGGGTTACCTTAACTATTCCGGTACCAAATTCCGGATCAATAGCTTCGTCTTCAATAACCGACATCTCCCTCTCAACTATCGGCAACACAACTTTATTTTTCTTTAGCCACTGATAGCGCTTATCCTTAGGATTAATAGCTACTGCTGTATCACCAAACATTGTTTCCGGCCGAGTTGTAGCTACAACTATGTATTTTTTATTTTTCGGTAGCTGCTCACTAGATTTAACCGGATACTTTATGTAATATAACCAGCCATCAATTTCTTTATGAGCTGCTTCTTCATCGCTTAAAGCAGTCTTACACCTGGGACACCAGTTGATAATATAATTTCCTCTGTAAATTAAACCTTTCTTGTACAGTTTAATAAAAACTTCTTTTACCGAATCACTATAGCTATCATCCATGGTGAAACGTAATTTTTGCCAATCACAACTTGCACCTAGCTTTTTAAGTTGCTCGATAATTGTTGAGCCGTACTTATCTCTCCAGGCCCAGAGTTTTTTGGTAAATTCTTCTCGACCGATTTCTTCCTTGCGTAAGCCTTCCTTTGCTAAATCCTTCTCAACAACATTTTGAGTGGCAATTCCGGCATGATCAGTTCCCGGCATCCAGAGGGATTGGCAACCCCTCATTCTTTGGTAGCGAATTAATACATCTTGGATTGTGTTATTTAAGCCGTGGCCCATATGCAAGACACCGGTAATATTTGGCGGTGGAATAACGATTGAGTAATTACTCTTAGAGTGAGTTTGAGCAGAAAAAACCTTACTCTTAAGCCACTGTTCGAGAATTCTCGGCTCTACTTCTTTAGGGTTGTATCTTGAGGGAATATCCATAAGTTTTGTAAAAAATGATTATTTTAGTTAAGGAATTATATAATAAGGGCGGGAAAATTACAATATAAATTTCATTAGGCCTTAAAGAACTTATCGGGTTGTTCTTTGAGAAGTTCGAGAAGTTTATCTACCAGAGCCGGAATTTAAGCTATTCCCCGATAATCTTAACCAGAATTCGTTTAGACCTTTGACCATCAAATTCGCCGTAAAAAATTTGTTCCCAGGGTCCAAAATCTAACTTACCGCTAGTTACCGCCACTACTACTTCTCTGCCCATTATCGTACGTCTAAGATGAGCATAGCCGTTATCTTCTCCAGTAAGATTATGCCTGTATTTATCGACATCTTCGGGAACCAAATTTTCTAGCCACTGCTTAAAATCTTCTTTTAGGCCGCTTTCTTCATCATTAATAAAGACTGAGGCTGTTATGTGCATAGCATTTACCAAACATAAACCTTCTTGGATACCGCTTTTAATCAAAATCTTCTCGACATTGGGAGTAAGATTAACAAACTCAACTCTTTTTTTAGTATTCAATACCAGGTGCTCAGTATAGCTCTTCACTATTTCCTCCTTGGTTATAGAGACTCGAACAAGGATATAAATTGTGGAAAAGATTTATTTACACATCGAACGTCATCAACAGTACAGTTATTTCCAATTGCGGCTCCAAGGATTACAGCGCTCATAGCACTGCGATGGTCACCAAAACTCATAAAATGAGAAGGCTTATGCTCCGTTGTTCCTTCAATCATCAGCTCATCATCGCTATCTATTTCTACTTTTATTCCAGCAGTGGTTAAGTTTTTAGAAATTGAGTTAATTCTATCAGTCTCTTTTACCTTCAGTTCACTTATTCCCTGGATAAGAGTTTTCCCGCTAGCAAAAGAAGCAGCTACACAGAGTATTGGTATTTCATCAATTATTGAAGGTATTTCTTCTGGTTCAACCACTGTACCTCTTAAACAAGAACTCTTAACTGTAATATCCCCATAAGGTTCGTAACCGTCCTTCTGGTTAGTTATCACTATATTGGCGCCCATCTCTTTTAACACCTTAAGTAACCCGCAGCGACTAGGATTGATATTAACATTTTTTATAGTCAACTTGGTATTTTCTAAAATTAAGCCAAGAACAATGAAAAAAGCTGCTGAAGAAAAATCAGAAGGAATATAGAGTTCTTTTGGTGAAATTAGCTTTTTAGTTGGTTGACAAATAATCTCTTTGCCGTCTACCCTAATGTCTGCACCGAATAATTTTAGCATCCTCTCGGTATGATCCCGAGATTTGAAGGGTTCACGAATAATGGTTTGAGAATTAGCATAGAGTGAGGCTAATATAATTGCAGATTTTACTTGAGCACTAGCAATTTCCAAATTAAAATCCCCGCCGCTCAAACCGTCCTCACTTGGCGATATCGATAAAGGCGCAGAGGTAATAGTGCCAGTATCAAGGAGACTACTGCCTTGTTTTTTACCTTCTATTTTTGCCCCCATTTGACTTAAGGGATTAATAATTCTATCCATGGGCCTCTTATTTAAAGATTCAGCAGCCCTAAACTCAATCGGAAATTTCTGAGCAACAAGCACACCGCTAAATATCCGCATTGTTGTTCCAGACTCGTGAGCATAGAGATCAGTTCTTTCACCTCTTGGGAAGTGCATTCCTACACCATCAACGATAAAAGCTCCGTCCTTCTCTTCTGTCTTTACCCCTAACTTTTCCAAGCAATCTACAGTTGCCAGAGTATCTTCGCTATGCAAGAAAGGTTTTATTGAGGTCTTAGCGTCACAAAGAGATGAGATGATGGCAGCCCGATGAGATATGGACTTATCTGGCGGAACATTAATTTCCTTAGTCAAATTGTTTAAATATTTTATCCTGTACATACACTCTACTCCTGTGTTTACTGCCGTAATTTATACTCGGTTATAAATTTTGTAAATTTATCCGGCAATGCCGATTGAAATTTTAAAAGTCTTTCTTTCCGGGGATGGGTAAAACTCAATTCTTTAGCGTGAAGAAACAACTCCTTGTAATCGTCTTTTATCCCGTATTTTTTATCACCAACAATTGGAAATCCTAAAAATTTAAGATGCACTCTTATTTGGTGCATCCTCCCGGTTCGAGGCCTAAGACTTAGGTATGTTGCATCTTCTAATTGCTCTAATACTTGAAGGTCAGTATGCGCCTGTTTTGCCTTAAGAAAACTAACCTTCATTTTGAGCCGATTTTTAGTGTCTCGGGCCAGAGGTAAATCAATCAGCATCTTTTCTTTTTTTATCTTGCCCCAAACTATTGCCCGATACTCTTTAGAAACTTTTCTTTCCTTAAATTGAGCAACAAGACTGTTGTAACTATGCTCATTCTTTGTTAAAACCATAACTCCGCTGGTTTCCTTATCTAATCGCTGGACTACGCCCGGACGCAAAGCATCAGCAGAAGGGCTAAGTTCTTTTTTCAAATGTATTAAAGCATTAATTAAGGTTTTATGGTGGCCCTCTTGGGGTGGATGCACAACCAACCCATAAGGTTTATCGATAACGATTATATCACTATCTTCATAGATAATCTTAATCTCAAAATCAAATGGCTTCAACTCCTTTTTTTCTTCTTTTAAAATTATCGAAATTCGCTGGTTTTGATGGATAAGAAAGCTAGCTTTTTTTATTTGGTTATCAACAAGAACAAGACCTGTTTTTATCAAACCGAGAATTTTTGTTCTAGAAAGAGAGTCTAGCTGGTTATTGAGGAACTTATCTAGCCGCTCTCCGGCATTTTCCTCGCCAACGATTAACTGTTTTTTCATTTATTCAATTTTATTCTTCTGCTGTCTCGGTATGATTTCCAGATCAAAAGACCGGCACCGATGGTAATACAAGAGTCTGAGATATTAAAAACTGGCCAGATACGAAAGTCAATATAATCAACAATATAACCTAAGTATAGCCGATCCCAAAGGTTTGACAAGGCTCCACCAATGATTAACCCACAAGCAATTAAAAAGATGGCGCTTTTCTTCTTTTCCTTTTTAATTAAAATAAAAAAAAGAAGGATGAAAACAATACCAGCAAAGGTTAAAAAAGTAGTGTTTTCTTGTAAAATTCCAAAAGCTGCTCCAGAGTTAAATACCGGCGTAATGTGTAGAATGTTTTTAATAACTGGAATTGATTGGAAAGGAAATAATGAGCGAATAAAACCTTTAACGAAAAAATCAGCAAAAAATACTGCCGTGGCAACTATCCACGTTTTTGCCATAAGACTATACCTTATTTTCTTCCTCAAGCTTTTCTTTACACTTACAACAGTATTTTGCATGCGGGAGAGCGCTAAGACGACTTTTAAGAATATGTTTCTTGCAGGTATCACAAATTCCATAAGTTTTATCTTCAATCCGTTTTAAAGCCGCGTCTATATTCAAAACGATCTTTCTTTCGTTGGATACAATGCCGAGATTAAAATCACGCTCGTAGTTATCTGTGGCTACATCGGCTAAATGAATACCGTATCCGGAAATATCTCCAGACATGTCTTTTTGAGATTTCATCAGAGTGTCCTCTGAAATATCTCGGATTTGGGCTAAGATGTCATCCTTGAGATTAAATAGTTTTTCTTTGTAAAGGTCTAAGTCTTTTTTTGTAAATCGTTTTTTCATTACTTACTCCTTTAAAGTTTTCAAGCACTTATTACAAATATCCGAATATTCTAAATCTTCGCCAACGCTATCACTCCAATTCCAGCAGCGCATACATTTTTTACCCTTAGCTTTTTCTACGAGAATCGCAAAGTCACCTTCTTCTATCAACGCTGAAGAAACAATAAAAACCTCGTTAAAGATACTTTGATATTTTTTATAGAAGGTATAGTCTGCACCTTGACACCTTACAAGAACGCTAGCCTCTAAAGAACTTCCAATAACCCCTTCTTCGCGCTTCTTCTCTATTTCCTTTAAGACTCCCTCACGCAAAGAGAATAGCCTTTCCCAGCGTTTAAGAATTTCCGGATCTGACCATTGCTGAGGATATTCCTTAGTAAAAGATGAAAGAAAAATTGATCCTCCACTCTCTTCGGCTCTACCCCAAATAAGATAAGCTTCTTCAGCAGTAAAGGAAAGGATTGGGGCAACTAGCTTAAGTAAAACGTCCAAGATTTGGTAAAGAACAAATTGAGCACTCTTACGAGCCGGGGAACATCGTGAGAAAGTATATAGTCTGTCCTTTAAAATGTCAAGATAAAAAGAACTTAGATCTAGATTGCAAAAATTAAAGACTTTTTGGCACACTTTGTAAAAACTGTAGTCATCATAACAGGTAATAACTTCTTCGTAAAGACGCATTAGCTTGGCTAGCATAAATTTATCGACTTCTTGCAAGTTCTCGTAGTCTATTTTAGACTCCTTGGGATTAAAATCAGATATATTACCGAGAATAAATCTTATAGTGTTACGCATTTTCCGATACATATCAACCAACTGTTTAATGATTTCTTCTGAAATTTTAACATCTTCACTATAGTCTGTATAAGCAGTCCAGAGCCGCAATATCTCAGCACCATGTTGTTTTGAAATTTCTTGAGGAGCAATGACATTACCTAAGGATTTCGACATCTTTCTCCCCTCGCTATCAACCACGAAACCATGAGTTAAAATCGTTTTAAACGGGGCTTGTTTTTCTTTAGCTACAGAAGGAATTAATGAAACTTGAAACCACCCTCGGTGTTGATCACTACCTTCTAGATATAAGTCTGCCGGAAAGGCAAGTTCAGAATTGTTCTTTACAACTGCTAAAAAACTTGCTCCAGATTCAAACCAAACATCAAGAATGTCAAATTCCTTTACGAAATCACTACAACCGCAAGAACATTTAAAGTTTTTCGGAAGAAATTTATCTAACTCTAAGGTAAACCAAGAGTCAGAACCATTTTTTCCAAAAACCTCAGCAGTTTTGGCAATAATTTCCTTAGTTAAGATTACTTTAGCACACTTCTGGCATTTTATTGCTGGTATTGGTATGCCCCAAAGTCTTTGACGAGAAAGACACCAATCAGGACGGGTCAACAGCATACCTTTCATCCGCTCTTTGCCCGATGAAGGCACCCAACGTACTTTATCAACCTCTTTAAGTGCTTTTTGGCGCAAATTCTCATGATCAACGTTCAAAAACCATTGAAAGGTAGCTCGAAAAATTATTGGTTGCTTACATCGCCAACAATGCGGGTAAGAGTGGCTTATTTTTTCGTTAACAACCAAAGCATGATTTTCGCCTAAAACTTTTATTACTGAATTATTAGCATCCTTAATGTTTTTACCCTTAAACTCTTCGGGTTCTTGAAATATTCCCCTATCGTCCACAGGCATAATGATACTTAAGTCATATTTTTTAGTTAGAGAAAAATCCTCGGTTCCATGACCAGGAGCAATATGCACACAGCCGCTGCCTTCTTCGTGTGATATAAAGTCAGCCAAAACTACTGGAGATTCTCGATCAACAAAAGGATGCTTAAGTATTAGCCCTTCGAGTTCCTTTCCAACCAGTGATTTTATTATTTTAAGTTGAGTTTGGAATTTTTCTTCAAGTTGGGGAATTAAATCCTTGGCTAGAATAACCCTTTTATCTTTAAGCTGAACCAAACAATATTCTAAGCTCGGGTGCACTGCTACGGCAACATTAGAAATTACAGTCCAAGGGGTAGTTGTCCAGACCAAGAAGTAAATGTCATCAGCGACTTCTTTTGCTAGAGTTTTCTTACCATCAATAAGTTTAAACAGGAAATAAATTGAATCTGATTGTTTATCTTGATATTCTACTTCGGCTTCAGCTAAAGCAGTTTCACAAACCGGACACCAATTAACTGGCTTACGGCCTCGGTAAACATACCCTTGGGAGACTAATTCCCCAAGTAGTTCGACCACAACTTGCTCATATTTTGGATCAAGAGTAAGATAAGGATTGCTTTCGTCACAAAATAAACCTAGACGAGTAAAGTCCTGACCTTGTAATTTAACAAATCTTAAAGCATAATCCTTAGCCTTTTTTCGAAAGTCACTAGCATCTACGTTATGTTTATTGGAACCTAGCTCTTTGAACAGTTGATGTTCTACTGGCAATCCGTGGCAATCCCAACCAATAATAAAAGGACAATCATAGCCACGAAGAGTCTTATACTTAATAACAATATCTTTTAAAAGTTTATTTAGCGCATGCCCGATATGGATTGAACCATTAGCATAGGGCGGACCATCATGAAGGATGAATTTTTCCTTAGCCTTACCGGCTTCTCTTAATTTCTGATAAATATTTAAATCTTGCCATCCAGAAAGAAGTTTTGGCTCGAGAGCTGAGAGGTTAGCCTTCATCTTAAAGTCAGTACGTGGTAAATTTAGAGTATCTTTATATCCTGGTTTCATTTTAAAAATTAGTAAGTTTTTTAAATTTATTTAAGCGCCTGCGAACATCTACAGCAGTAATTTTTTGCAGTTTTCTTAAACTAAAATCTTCTACAGCAAAAGTTGCCATTATACTTCCGTAAACAACTGCTTCTCTTAGGCTTTTCTGATTATACTTCTTAACTTTTGCTAAATATCCAATAAAACCGCCAGCAAAAGTATCCCCGGCTCCGGTAGGATCGTAAACAGATTCCAATAAGTATGCCGGAGTTGCAAAAATATGTTTTTGGCTAAACATTAATACTCCATGCTCACCTTTTTTTATAATTACTATCGGCGGCCCTAATTTTAGAATCTTTTTGCCAGCCTTAACAAGATTAGTTTCACCGACTAATTCCTTAGCTTCAGCCTCGTTAACAAGACAGATATCCACTCTCTTTAAAAGTTTTAACAATTGGTTACGTTTAGTTTCAATCCAATAGTTCATGGTATCGCAAGCAACTATCTTAGGCTTATCAACTTGGTTTAAGACTTTTTCCTGTATCTCAGGGTCAATATTAGCTAAGAAAACAATTTTATTCTTTCGGTAAGCTTTAGGGATTATCGGATCAAATTTTCCAAAAACATTTAGATCAGTAGCAATTGTTTTTGGGTTTGAAAAATCCCAACCATACTCTCCTTCCCAGCGAAAAGTTTTGCCCTTTTCCTTTTTTAAACCAGTTAAATCAATCCCTTTGTTTTTAAGAAGATTGATGTATTTTTTGGGAAAATCCCGGCCAACCACGGCAACTAGGTCTACCGGAGTAAACACGCTAGCACTCACAGCCGAAAAAGTTGCTGAACCACCAAGAATATCCTTAGCTTTACCAAAAGGTGTTGTTATCGTATCCAAAGCGACTGAACCAACTACTAAAACACTCATTTTATATATTTATTGATTATAATACCTAATTTATTTTTAGTTTCTTGGGAAATAAACTCTTCTCTAGTAACTATCGCGCTAGCCAAAGCTTGCTGACAAGAGCAACTTTGGTTATTATCAACAAGAGATATAAATTCCTTCAACAAAGTCTTAGAATTCGCAACATTCTTTTTGAGATTCGCCAATATTTCATCTAAAGTTACAGTTTCGTGATTAGGGTGCCAACAATCATAATCAGTAATTGAGGCTAAGCTTATGTAGCAAATTTCAGCTTCCCGGGCAAGACGTGCTTCAGTCATATTAGTCATCCCGATAATATCCATTCCCCAGCTTCGGTAAAGATTTGATTCAGCCAAGGTAGAAAATTGCGGCCCTTCCATATTTATATAGGTTCCGCCATAATGAGTAGTTATTTTACTTTTTTCGGCAGCTTGTTTTAGAACTTCCGCTAAGTTTTTACAAACCGGATGAGCAAACCCAATATGGGCAGTAATGCCCTCGTCGAAAAAAGTATATTTACGGGCTTGATTGGTTCGGTCTACGAATTGCGTGGGAATTATAAAATCTAAAGGTTTGTACTCCTCTTTTAAGGAGCCACAAGCAGAAACAGATATTATTCTTTCAACACCCAGTTTCTTCATTCCGTAAATATTTGCCCGATAATTAATCGATGAAGGATTAACTTGATGGTTCTTTCCGTGACGAGGAAGAAAAACTACTTCTTTTCCATTAAGCTCACTAACAAGAAACTGATCTGATGGCGCACCATAGGGAGTATCTAAGGAGACTTTCTCTATTTCCTTTAAGCCTTCCAGCTGATAAAGCCCACTTCCACCAATTACGCCTATTCTTTTCATTTCATTTCACCTTTTATTTGTTCAAATAATTCCTTTGCTCGTTTATAAGCAGCTCTTATTCCTGCTATTAAAGAACCTTCTTCATGCCAGGCCTTAAGGCCAGCCTCGGTAGTACCTCCTCTAGATGTAACTTGTTCTTTTAACTGCGAAGGAGTAAGCTTACTAACCTCGAGCATCGCCATAGTGCCCGCAGTAGTTGTCGCAGCTAGTTCAGTCGCATTATTTTTACTAAAACCGCTCTCTATAGCAGCTTCCCTAAGGTCCTTTTGAAATTTTTCAATAGTTGTGGGGCTTGAGTCGTTCAATTCAATAAAATCACAAAGATAACCTGGCCCACTACCAGAAATAGCAGTAGCCGTATCCATCATCTCTTCATCCATATTTTCATCGAATATTAGAGTTTCCCCCAGCTGATTAAATATTGCTTTGGCAATAATCATGTCTTCGTCGTTGGCAGATTTACCTTTGCATAGGCAAGACATTCCTCGACCGATTTTCGCTGGCAAATTAGGCATTACTCGGATAACTCTAACGCCGGCATCTAGGTAGTTTTCAATAAAAGAAGTCGGTATGCCTGCGGCTATAGAAATAACTAATTTTTTTGAACCAAAGATCTTGATTGTATCAAGGAGTGCTCTAAAATCCTGAGGTTTAACCGCCAAGATAAGTAAATCAGCAATATCTAATATATCTCCTATCTTTTGAATAGTAATTATCCCTGAGGCATTTTTTATTTTTTCCGGATCTTTATCAAAAACATAGATTTCATAGCTTAATTTTAGTTGTTGAGCGATAGCCTGCCCCATATTTCCAAAACCGACAATACCTACCTTAATCTTTCTGCTCATAAGTGTTGATTAAACTATCATAAAAGAGACCGAGTGTCAACGAAAACGTAGATTCCCAGCCCTTTAAATATAAAAAAATTAAGGATAGGCAACTTGATTCACTTCTGCTATAATAAAAATGTAGTGAAAAGAATAATTGCCTTAACCACATTGGTTGTTTTTTTATTTTTTAATTGCCCTAGTTTTGCCCAAAATCCCCTACCCAAGCAAATAGAAAAGGAGAAAAAAGATTTTCTTGAGAGCCAAATAAGCTCACCGGATAAACTATTCCTTGACCAATTAGGGGTGAGTTTTCAACATTTAGCTAAAATCACTACTCACGCCTTAGAAATAGTTAACTCTGTACCCACTATAAGTAAACTTACACATCGTCAGTTTATAAATTCTCTCCAGGCGAAAACGAAAAAAATAATACCGGAGTTAAACGATCGCAAAAAATCTGGACAAAAACTGCGGACTTTTATTCAAAAAAATCTTGGCAAAGGAAATAATCTCAGGTCAGATTTTAGGCGACTACTTACAAGTTATAACGAAATTAAAGGGCTGAAGTCTTCTTTTGGTAATGATTTTGTCGAAAACTTACCCACGGAGGGAATTTATCGCTACTACACCCTTTGTTCAAAGACCCTTGAGTATTCCCCTTCTGAAATTCTTGATCAGATGGTTATAGTCTGCAATGGTTTTGCTAAAGTTGCCAAGCAGCATAAAATCGAAAAACTAAAACGGCTTTTACCTGGAAAAATTATCTTTTTAGAAAAATCCTACAATGCCCTTGAGGACAAGCTTGTTGATCACTTAAAATATATGCAAAGTGGTTGGGGACAGGAAATGGTTTTGAGAATTGTAAAATTAGTTCAGCAGCAAATCACGCTCT
>Ga0075114_10001382_pt1 | contig 13081 bp, 12 predicted proteins | sample AntAceMetag02UKM_FD_69784 | JGI IMG/M metagenome (GOLD analysis project Ga0075114, IMG submission 69784) | Saline lake microbial communities from Ace Lake, Antarctica - Antarctic Ace Lake Metagenome 02UKM | ecosystem: Environmental > Aquatic > Non-marine Saline and Alkaline > Saline | place...
ATAGAGAGAGAAGTAAAACCAATAGGTAATGGGGCAATGATGTTAGTACCAAAGAAATTTACAGGAAAGAAAGGATATATATTGATTGCTAAAGATTAATCATGCCACACAGCATATAAACCGATAAAATTTTAAACTTCTTTCTCCCTCAATTTATTATGCAGCTTTCATTCATCACAGGAAACAGCAATAAGCTTAATGAATTCCGGCAAATCCTCGGAAGTGATATTGAACTGGAGCAGTTAAACATAGATTTGCCTGAGATACAGGAGATTGATGCAAGAAAAGTTGTTGAAGCAAAATTAAAAGAAGCAGTAAAGCATACAGGTAATATAGTAATAGTGGAAGACACAGGCCTTTTTTTCAATGCATGGAACAATCTTCCAGGAGTATTGATAAAATGGTTCCTGAACACAGTAGGAAATGATGGAATAACAAGAATGCTGGAGCCTTTTGATGACAAGACTGCATATGCCCAGGTAATCGTTGGCCTTGCCTCAAGAGACATTGAGCCTGTCTTCTTTGAAGGAAGGGTGGATGGAAGGATTATCCCTCCAAGGGGAAAGTCCAATTTCGGCTGGGATCCTATATTCATACCTGGCAATTCAGATAAGACTTATGGTGAGATGGACAAGGATGAAAAGAACAATATAAGCATGAGATATATTGCAGTAAGAAAACTAAAGGATTATATTGAAAATGGGAAAAATAGACTTTAAGGAACTTAGAAGGGTGGACAAGGTTATGATTTCCCTATCATTCTTCTTAAGGGTTATCCTGCTTGTTGAGGTAGGAAGGGCCACATATGCGCATCAATGGCAGATAGTATTCTTAAGCTCATTTATCTTCATACTTACATTTGTTCCTGCGAAACTTGCCAAGAACATCAAGGTAAAACTTCCCACTGAATTTGAGTTTATAGCCATACTCTTCATATACCTGTCCCTTTTCCTTGGAGAATTGAGGGAATATTACTCCCAATACCTATGGTGGGATATAATGCTTCATGCCATGGCAGGGCTTGTTATTGGGTTCATAGGATTTCTTATTATATTTATATTATATGACAGGAATAAGATTACTACAAGCCCAATATTGATAGTGTTATTCTCTTTCTGTTTTGCAATGGCATTGGGCGCAGTCTGGGAGATTTCAGAATTTGCCATAGACACATTACTTAAAACAAATATGCAGAAGTCAGGATTGATAGATACTATGTGGGACCTTATAATTGATGCAGCAGGAGCATTGATCATTTCAGTTACAGGATACTTTTATCTTAAAGGCAAACCCTCGCATGTTATTAGACCAATAGTAAAAAGATTCATAAATTACAATCCCCAGCTCTATAAGAAATAATTCAAATAAAAAAAATTATACAATTATTATATGCCTGTATCTTGATTCCCAGTGCCCGTCAGTATAAGTCCTAACCCTAACAATATGTTCTCCTAGCTCAGCATCATCATCAATATCAAAGTTCATAGTCCTGCCGACAGGCTTGTTTTTCTTGACATCATATTCTCCGAATGATGAAAAAAAGCCAATTTCAGGAATATATACCGTAAGCCTTGCATCATTAACCTTGTCTTCTCCTGTGTTAATAATATTAGCATGCATCTCCACTTCATCACCTGGTGATACTATATCGTCAAGAAACCTTATCTGGCCCAATGAATTAACTCCTACTACCAGAATAAATATGAATACAAATGTTATTATCTTTTGCATGTTCTCACCCTCCTTGCCTTGATACTATTATAGAATAACAACTCATATTTAAACATTTTGGTTGAAATGTATTGTTTTGCAGTCCAAATACTTGTTTGTTTCAGTATTAATCTATTATTGAAAATCTCGCTAGATGAGGTTTTTTTAGGGGATGGTAATACTCCATCCTTTAGGGCGGAGCAGGACGAGCCATTAGATGAGGGAAATTTTAAGTTATTTTAGCTTCAGACGAATTTTATCCTTCTCATAGCAAAAATGCACATCTTTAAGAGCAGCCAGCCATGAGCAAACCTTCTGATATTTGTATCACCATATGTCCTATGCCTATACCTGATAGGCACCTCCACTATCTTAAGGTCCATCTTAGATGCACCAAAAAGCAGGTCAAAATCCCCAAAAGGATCAAAATCCCCAAAATATTTCCTATTCTTACTGAGAATCTCATAATTCTCTTTTGTTATGGCTTTTGTTCCGCATAATGTATCTTTTATCCTCTGGCTAAGAAGCCATGAGAAAATTAGGCTGAATATCTTGTTGCCTAATAGGTTCAATGTCCTCATTGCTTGTTTTTCCATTGGGTATACAAGTCTGCTGCCATTGATGAATTCACCTTTGTTTGTAACTATAGCCTCATAGAATTTATTCAGGTCATTTGCAGGAACTGTCATATCTGCATCATAGATAATCAATATATCTCCTTTTGCCATGGCAAATCCTTTCCTTACTGCATCTCCCTTGCCCGTTCCGTCTTGTCTGGCATATCTTACATTCTTGTATTTTCCTGCAACCCTCTTGACCTCTTCCCATGTATTGTCTTTAGAGCATCCTTCAATGAATATTATCTCTGTCTTTGCGCCAAGTATTGGCAGGCTTTTTGCAACTTTTTCTATGTTGCCTTCCTCATTTCTTGCAGCAACAATAATAGAGACTATTTTTTCTTTCCTGGGTTCAGTTTCTAATGGTCTTGCTATGATGTACTGGACAAGGCATAGTCTCCTGAAACCAGGCAGTTTTGAAAGATAGTTATTGCAAAAAGTAGAAAGAAGCGGGATATTTTTTGGAAGGAGTATCATTTCACCGGATTTGACTACATCATATCCTTCCAGTTCAAGAATTCCTGCAATCTCTTTTGAAGAAAGCCAGTTTGTGAAAGGCTGTCTCATCTTTAGTCCTATTTGCTCAAAGAATCTTAGTATAGGATCCCAGAGATAATTATAAGTTGTTATTATTATCCTTGTCCTGTTATTGCAGTTCTGCCTAAGGTTTCTTAGAACACCCTGGATATCTTCAAGATATCCTAAAGTATCAGATATGATTATGTAATCAAACTTTTCATTAAGCTTATAATCAATGGCATCACTATTGATGAATCTTAGATGAGGATATTTTCTATCTGCAATATCTGTCATATTCCTGCTGAAATCAATGCCTGTCCCTTTAATAGGGTATAAAGCATTAAGCAGGAATCCTGTACCGCTTCCTATTTCAAGTATACTGCTTTTTTTTGGGATATGAAATCTCATGAAATCAATAATCTTTTTATTATAATACCAGTTCTTTCTTATCCATCTATCCCTAAATCTTGCTTTCCTGTCAAAGAATCTCATAAGTTTATCTTTCTGCATAGAATTTGAATATGCTTAGCTTTTTTAAACCTTTTTCATTAAATCAGAATCTTTGCTGAATATATGATTAAACAAAAGATTTTTAAATACTTTCCATATACTTATGGATAATGAAAAAAGACCTTAATTTTAAGTCAACAAAAGACATAAATGTATCAAAAAAGATAATAGGGCAGGTAATTGGCCAGGATAGTGCAGTTGAGGTAATCAAGAAGGCTGCAAAACAGAGAAGGCATGTATTTCTTATTGGAGAGCCTGGAACTGGAAAGTCAATGCTGGGGATGGCTCTTGCAGAACTGCTCCCTAAAGAAAAGCTTGTGGATACTCTTTCATTCCCAAACCCAAATGATGAGAATACTCCTTTAATAAGGACTGTTCCCGGAGGCAAGGGAAGGGAGATTGTCATGAAATCAAGGTTTGAGGGGGCAGGATTATTGAGGAACCAGAATATCATCCTTTTCATTCTTGTTGTTATATCAATGTTTGCTCCATGGTGGGCAAGAGACCATTACAATTCTGATGTCATGTTTGCTGCATTCTTCCTGGGAGGCATGGTCTTCCTTGGAGCATTTATATTGTTCCTTAATCTTGGGCAGAGGACTAAGGTCAAGTCCCAGGTTCCAAAGGTAATTGTTGACAATTTCAAGAAGAAGCAGGCGCCTTTCTTTGATGCTACCGGCGCCCATGCAGGAGCGCTTCTTGGCGATGTGCTTCATGATCCTTTCCAGTCAGGAGGCCTGGGAACACCAGCTCATGAAAGGGTTGTGGCAGGAATGATACACAAAGCGCATCAGGGAGTATTGTTCATAGATGAGATAGCTACGCTTCATCCTGCAACACAGCAGGAGATGCTGACTGCACTGCAGGAAGGAAAATTCTCAATAACAGGCCAGTCTGAGAGAAGCGCAGGAGCAATGGTCAGGACTGAGCCGGTCCCGTGCAATTTTGTGCTTATTGCAGCAGGAAATCTTGAGACAGTCAAGAATATGCACCCTGCATTAAGGTCCAGGATAAGGGGATATGGATATGAGATATATATGAAAGACACTATGGTTGATACTCCTGAGAACAGGCAGAAGATAGCGCAGTTCATTGCACAGGAAGTGACAAAAGACAAGAGAATACCTCATTTCTCAAGAGCTGCAGTACTGCAGATGATTGAGGAGGCAAGGAAACGCGCCAGCAGGAAAGGCCATCTCACAATGATGCTCAGGGAATTAGGAGGCCTAGTCAGGGCTGCAGGAGATATAGCAATGGAGAATAATGCAAAGCTTGTTGAGCCAAAGCATATTGAGGAGGGAAAGAAGATTGCAAGACCTCTTGAACAGCAGATTGCTGACAAGTATATTGAATACAAGAAGGATTATGATATTATTGTCACTGAAGGCAGGAATGTCGGAAGAGTGAATGGATTGGCAGTAATAGGCCAGGGAGGAGCTTTATCCGGCATAATTCTGGCTATTGAATCAGAAGTCACCCCCGGTGGAAAAGAGAAAGAGATAATTGCAACAGGAAAACTAGGTGAGATTGCTAAGGAAGCAATCAAGAATGTTTCTGCAATAATCAAAAAATATTTTGGTGAAGACATAACCGGGAAATATGATATATATGTCCAGTTCCTGCAGACATATGAGGGTGTTGAGGGAGATTCAGCAAGCATTGCAGTAGCTGTTTCAATAATATCAGCTTTCAAGAATGTGCCTATCAAACAGGAATATGCCATGACAGGATCTCTTTCAGTAAGGGGGGAAGTGCTTCCAGTAGGTGGAGTCTCATCAAAGGTTGAGGCAGCTATTGATGCAGGAATCAAGAAAGTCATAGTGCCAAAGTCAAACCTCAAGGATATTGTTATAGACAAGGATATGCTGAAAAAGATAAAACTCATACCTGTTGTGGATATTTCAGAAGTGCTTAAAGAAGTCATGGACTGGAACGGAAACCAAGATATTCTGGATAAGATATTGAAACATAAAAAATAAGTTATATGCAATTATTTATGCCAATTTACTTCTATATCATCTGTCCTTTCATAGGGCCTGATTGCAGAGTCTTTGATTTCTGTCCTGTTTCCTGCTTTGTATTCAATTATTCCAAGCCATGCAATCATAGCTGCATTGTCTATCAATAATTCATCCGGAGGAATATAGCATTTGGCTCCCCTTGCAATGCACATCTTTTTTCCCATCTCCTGCAGTCTCCTGTTGCATGCAACTCCCCCGCCGAAAACCAGCTCATCCTTTTCACAATGAGCCATCGCCCTTTCTGACACCTCAATCAGCATAGCAAAAACAGTCTCCTGTACAGAATAGCAGAGGTCTTCCTTTGTATATTTTCCTGATTTCAGCTTTTGCTTGAGGTTTGTAAGCAGTCCACCAAAGCTTACATCCATGCCCTTAACTGTGTAAGGCAGGCTGATATATTTACTGCCTTTCTTTGCAAGCTCGTATATTTTCGGTCCTCCTGGAAATCCAAGACCAAGCTCTCTTGCAAAAGAGTCAAGGAAATTACCAATTCCTATATCCAGGGTCTCGCCGAATATCCTGTATTTGCCTGACTCATAAGCAATAATCTGGGTATTTGCGCCTGATGCATATAAAAGGACAGGATCTTTGCTGTCTGTGACCATCTTCCCAATCTCAAGATGTGCGATGCAGTGATTTACACCGATCATAGGTTTGTCATAGTGGCTGGAGAGCGACCTTGCTGCCATGGCCCCTATCCTGAGAGTATGGCCCAGGCCAGGGCTTTGGCTGAATGATATAAGGTCAATCTCCCTTATTCCAATGCCTGCTTTTTCCAGTGCCATGTCAATTACATCCTGATAGCAGTTCAAGTGGTGCTCAACAACCTTTACAGGAATCATCCCTCCCTTGTCTGTTGTATAAGTATCTTTCTCATTAGAATATATCCTGCCCTTATCGTCCACAATTGCAACTCCGAATGTATGGGCTGTTGATTCTATTCCTAATGCAATCATAGCTGGAGTAAATAAGATACAATATTTAAATTATTGTGTCAATATTCTAATTGATAATTAAAAATTCAACAAAAAAGTGCAATAATTTTTATATATGTTTTAGTTCCTTTAATTTTATGAGCAATATTACTTTGATTGGAATGGCAGGCGCAGGCAAGAGCACTATAGGAAATAATCTTTCAGACTATCTGGATATGAGTTTTGTTGATACAGATTTCCTGATTTATAAGCATGAAAATTTGAGCCTACCGGATATCATTGAGAACAAAGGAGAGCCTTATTTCAGGAAGATAGAAGCAGAATGCATATTAGGGCTTAATCCTGTTAATACAGTGATTTCAACAGGTGGCAGTGCTGTGCTGAATGAGAATATCATGAATCACCTGAAAGGAATATCCAGCATTGTATATCTATATGCAGATTACAGGACAATAGAAGCAAGGATGACAGGAACCCAGTCCAGGAAGATTATATATAATGGGAATAACTCTCTAAAAGATGTCTATGGCTCAAGGCTGGAATTATATTACAGGTATGCTGATATTAGTGTCAATTCAGGATTCAGGGCTGATATTGTTTTAGAAAGCATAATTGAGGGGTTAAAAATAAAAAAATGCATGAATTAAGACCAATGCCTAACGCAGATGATATTGAGTTTAAGCCTAAGTTTATTGAGCATTACACTAAGATGACTGATTTTGATGTATTCAGGAAGTACTGCTTGTCTTTCCTGAGAAGGTCAATAAGGGTGAATACTCTCAAGATTTCTATTCCGGAACTCAGGAAACGTATTGAAAAAGAGTGGTATCTTGACCCAGTGCCATGGTGCAGTGAGGGATTCTGGATTGACCATAAGGGCAAAGGCGAAGACAAGAGAAGGGATATTGGAAACATGAATGAGCACAGCCTGGGCTATTTCTATGTACAGGAGGCAGCTTCAATGATACCTCCAATTGTTCTTGATCCAAAGCCAGGGGAGATAATCCTTGACATGTGCGCATCTCCTGGCTCAAAGGCCTCCCAGATAGCCCAGTACATGAAAAATAAGGGTGTCTTAGTGGCAAATGACTATAGGGGTATAAGGCTTGCTCCTCTTGGAATCAATCTACAGAGGATGGGTATAACCAACTGTATCATAAGCCTGATGGAAGGCTGGTATTTCAAAGGGCATAATTTTGACAGGATTCTTGTGGATGCGCCTTGTTCTGGAACAGGAACTATCAGGAAATCAATAAAGACATTGAGGATTTGGAACAAGTCAACACTTGGAAAGCTTGCAGGACAGCAGAAAAAGCTTTTGTCAACTGGATTTGAAAACCTTAAGAAAGGAGGCACATTGGTTTATTCCACATGCTCATTAGAGCCAATAGAGAATGAGAATGTGATTACTCAATTTCTAGACTCATATAATGATGCAGGGCTTGAGGATTTTGATATCGATTTGAAAAGGGGAAAAGTATTGAAGGAATTTGACGGGATGACCTTCCATAAGGATATTGATAAATGCTTGAGGCTTTGGCCCCAGGACAATGATACAGAAGGTTTTTTTGTTGCAAAGATTAGGAAAAAATGAAAAATTAGTATATTGATTCTCAGCCAATCTCAGCTGAATTTATTAAGAAGTTCCATAACTCTCTTTCCGTCGACTTTTCCCCGGAATTTTGCCATTATCATTCCCATCAATGCTCCTGTTGAAGCGCCTTTGTTATTAATTATGGCATCTTTTACTTCTTTTTCAAGGTCTTCCTCACTGATGCCCTTGTATTTGCTGATGTCGAACTTCCCTTTTGTAAAGTCAATCATGACCTCAAGCATAGCATCCTTTGGTATCATACCTTTGTCTATATAGTCTAGTATCTTAATATAATCCTTGTCAGCCATTGATGATATGTCTATATTGTATTTTCTTCTGATTTCTCTGGGAGCAGAAACAAGCGTCTCAGCTACAAATGGTGATTTAAGATTTTTGAATTTTTTCATGGCATTGTCAAATAAATCTGCCTTGTCTGATTTTGCAAGTGCTTTTGCCAGGTCAGGGCTGATTTTATTTTTTCCCACATACCTCTTTATCTTATCCTCAATCAGTTCAGACATCTCAATGCCATCAAAAGATGCTTTCACTGGAAGCACATCTGTCTCAGGATACATCCTCGCAGCCCCAGGCATAGGCCTAAGAAATGAGGTTGTGAAGTCAGGCTTTGCTTTCCTTACTTCCTGGTTTATCTTCTTTCCTTTTCTTATTAATTCAATCTGCCTGTCCACTTCTTTCTCGATGACTTTCTGTATTGATTTCAGGTCCTGGAATCCCTTTATCTCAGTCCTTGCCCCTCCTCTTATGGATATATTAACGTCCTGGCGGATTGAGCCTATTCCACGCTTGACCTTTGTGCTTCTTAATATCATGCCAAGCTTCTCAGCCACTTCTTTTGCATGCTCAGGGTCTTTTATATCAGGGTCAGTGGCAATTTCTATCAGTGGTATGCCAAGCCTGTCAAGCCTGTATTTTGTATATTCTTTTGTGGTCTCTATCTTTTTGGCTGCATCTTCCTCTACACAGATTGATTGTATCCTGACTATTCCTTTAGAAGTTTCAATATGCCCGTTATATGCGACTAATGCAGTCCTCTGGAATCCTGATACATTAGAACCATCTATTACAGTCTTCCTCATCACCTGAATCTCATCCACAATCTTTGCATTCATGTGCTGAGCAGCCTCAAGGACAATCCTGACTGCTTCCTCATTTATCGGATGCGGAGGCTCTTCATCCATCTCCACAAGACATGAGCTGGTTGAGCATGCTTCATATGCATAATACTTGCCCTTCAGCACTTCGTGCATTGCTGCTGCATCAATCTCTCCTGTCTCACCTGCAACAGGCCTCAATTTTCTTGTAAAAGTTATATCTGGATTATTATCATGGACTATTGAAGGGCATTTGCAGAATAATTTATGTGTGTCCAGCTGCTGGTGTATTTCTATTCCACACCTGAATCCGATTTTTTTATAATCCTTTTTTTCATCCATTTTATTTGTATAATCAGCAAATATAATCAGTAAAGGAAGCTTGACGGCTGGTGTCTCATATTTATCTCGCCTGCGATATTCTCAAGCATCATTCTCCTGACTTCTGCAATGTCGTTGGTATTGCCAAGAACCCATCCCAGTTTAATATAGGCTGTCTCCGGAAGCATATCTTCAGCATAGATGCATCTAAGCCCTATGGAAAGTTTCCTGAGATTTGAATATACATATGGGTGAGTCCTGCCATATAGTGTCTGGGATGCAATAACAACTGCAACTCCTTTGTCATATGCCTTTTTCAGATATTGCTCAAGGGAATATTTTTTCACCAATACAGGCACATGGCCAAGTGCTGTGGCGGCAAGTACAATTCCCTTATAGCCTTTCCTGATATAGAAGTCTATTATCTCAGGGTCCATTCCTGGATATATTGTAATAAGAGCAGTCTTCTCCTCAAATTTATTGTCAAGTATGCAATCATTACCTGACCTTTTTTTGTAGTCCTTGTTCAGCACTTCTATTTTTCCGTCAGGAAACACCTTTGCCAGGGGCATCTCATTGACAGGCCTGAATGCATCCCTTCTAGAAGTATGCATCTTTCTTACTTTTACTCCCCTGTTAAGGATGCAGTAGTCATCATTCAGTGTTCCGTGAAGACAGCTTGCAACACCTGCAAAATCAAACTTTGCAGCAGCAGAAACAGCGCAGATAAGGTTCATGAATGCATCAGAGCTTCCCCTGTCTATTGATCTTTGGGATGCTGTGAATATTACAGGCTTGCCAAGGTCCTTAAGGAAGAATGACATTGCAGCTGTTGTAAAATGAAGCGTGTCTGTTCCCTGTGTCACAACAATGCCGTCGCATGTCTTAAGCTCGTCAAATATTATCTTTGCAATATCTTTCCAGTCATTTGGGTTGATATCCTCGCTCATGAGACTTAATGCCTTTCTCGCCCTGATATTTGCAACCTTTTCAAGCTCAGGGCACATTTCCACAAAGTCCTCTGCTGTATAATCAGCATAGACACCTCCGGTTCTGTAATCAATCTTTGATGAGATTGTTCCGCCAAGCGAGATGATAGAAACAGTAGGAAGTTTCTTATTGAAAGAAATCTTTCTTTTCTTATGTACTTTAGGAGTGTATTTTTCTATTACTTCTATCTTTTTTATCCGCTTTTCATCAATACCAAGGTTATAACCTGTATCAAGCTTGATGACCTTAATGCCTTTCTCAAGAAGTTCAGGTCTTGGCATCAGTATGCCTTTAAATTCCTCATCTTCTGTTATTATCCTTATATAATCTCCTTCTTTTGCCATATTGATTAAATAAAAATCTGTTTTATATAAATATTTTGGAAAATTATTTCTTGCCAGAGTAATAAACATGATCTCCCTGAGAGTTTTTTATTCCCATTAACCTGACTCCTGAATATCCTTTGTCGTTATGTTCCAACTGGCTTACAATTCTGGATTCAAGGCAGTGTTTTTCTAATATTTTCTGTGCTGCTTCTGGGTTTGATGTTGTAATAAAAGCTTCATTACCCATAGGAGATGTGCCATAAGCCTGTTCTGCAGGAAGTAATGCTCTTCCGATAAGAGCAGACTCTCTCCATTCAGGCTTGAATAATTTATCACCATTTATCTTAGCATATAAGTTGTGCTTTGCCAATGGTTTTGCAAGCTTTTCATTATATGCAGCCCCGCTCATATGATAAACACTGGATGCTGCTTCTTTTTCAAACAATTCTTTGAACACACTGTAGAATATTGTTGATGGGCTTGCAATAAAACCTGCAAATATTTCTCCTATTGGATGAATGTGCCAGTTTGTTCCAAACATATCTTCAGCAGCCCATCTTTTCAATGTGATGCCGTTTGATCTAGGGTTTGGATTTTTTGAACGTACAGCCATCAAATAATCTCCTGCTTTTGGTTTAGGGAGATTTTTTAATCTCTCTTCATCAATTGTACTAACAACAGAACCTCCAAGATTATATGTTGGGATATTTTTCCTGTAACCTAAGATTCTGTCTTCTACTTTTTCCTCATCAATTGTGATAATGACATCATGTAAATCTCCTAATTTTTTTGCTCTTTCAAGCAATTCTTCAACAGGTATTAAACCTCTTGTTTCAACAATGCCAGATAACACTCTGGCAGTTGCTGCAATCTTTCCTATATCATCAAGACACATTGCTGCAAAATCATCAACTCCAAATCCATATCTTTTTATCCTTTCATAAGGGTCTGTCTTTGTTCCAATGCCGTCAGAATTAATAGTCAATGGCAGGCCCCTTGGGTCAAATTTTGCATATGTAACACCATTTTCTATAAAAATTGCAGGCATGCCTCTTGCCTTATCTTTTGGCAAATAAGAAATCATTGTCCCAATAACATTTGCAGCGCAATTTACTCTTGTCCCTAAAATTGCATTTTCTCCATTCATTACTGCTAACCCATTTGCATCTGCACCTTGTTTAAGAGCATTTCCAATAGATCTTATCATACCCAATTCTCCTGAATGAGAATCAATCAGGTCAGCAAATGCAACAGGCTCTGCACCAATAGCTTGTGCATCTCTTACAAGTTTTTCAATCATTGATAAAGTATGATCTTCTACTTCAGTTAATTTAGGGTTTCCTGCTGCAGAGTGGACAGCTATAACATATTCTTCAGGACTTCTTATGACAGCTAATCCACCTTTTCCTGTAGAAATAACATCAATTTCATCCCTGTTATTCAGTGTAGGCGCGCAAATAATATTTAAGTCAGCAGCACCCTCACAATCCCTGCCAATAATATCTTTTATATAATCTACCTTTTCCATGAATATCCCCTCAAGTAATTAAAGAATTTTAATTTGTTTTTGAGTTTATAAAGTTATTTAAATCAAGGTAGGAACATCAATAAAAACAGTCTCAACACCAAACTTTTCCTTAAGAAGAGGCATAAGCGCCTTGACTCCCCATGTCTCTGTTTCATAATGCCCAGCCAATATAAGGTTTATTTTTCCTTCCTTTGCCTCATGATGCAGATGATGCTCTCCCTCGCCGATAATAAGGCAGTCAAGCCCAAGTTCTATTGCCTCGCAGAGAGTGCTTCCACCTCCTCCGCTAATAATGCCTATGCTCTTTATCTTGTCCCTGCCAAAATTTAATACTGTGCATTTTGTATTGAGCTTTTCCTCTACAATCCTCTTTAAATCATCAAGTGAAGTCTCATTCTTTAGCATGCCCTTGAAGCCTATCATTGCTTTATTGTAAACTCCGAATTCGCTTAATTCGCCAATATCCAAAAGCCTGGCAAGCTGAATGTTGTTTCCGTATTCAGGGTGCATATCAAGAGGCAGGTGGTATCCGCATAATGAGATATCATTTTTTATCAATGTCTTTATCCTCTTGTAATTCAGGCCTGTTATATATTTTAGTGAATCTGCCCAGGATATGCCGTGATGCACTATAATCATGTCTGCCCCAAGTTCTGCAGCCTTGTTGAATATTTCAACACATCCATCCACAGCAAATGCAATCTTTTTTACATCCTGCTTTCCCTTAACCTGAAGACCGTTATTCCCTGTATCCTCTATCTCTGCAATCTTCAGCTCTTTGTCAAGAAAATCCACAATCTTTTTTAGTTCTGCCATATAAGGCTGTTATTTGCTTGTGTTTAAATATATTTTGCTTGAATTACTCATAATTTAATTTTATAATATCAAAAAGTTTAAA
>Ga0075114_10001384_pt1 | contig 13078 bp, 12 predicted proteins | sample AntAceMetag02UKM_FD_69784 | JGI IMG/M metagenome (GOLD analysis project Ga0075114, IMG submission 69784) | Saline lake microbial communities from Ace Lake, Antarctica - Antarctic Ace Lake Metagenome 02UKM | ecosystem: Environmental > Aquatic > Non-marine Saline and Alkaline > Saline | place...
GGACCGATTCCGGGGAAAACCGGCTCACCCACCGCTGGACACGGGCCCGGATGGTGTCCAGGCCCGGAAGCATCTCCCGGGTCCGTCGTTTCTGGGCGATCAAAAAGCCGAAGGTCAGGCAGAGCACCATCTCCATGTAGGCAGCAAAATGATTGGACCAAATAAACGTACCCGAGGCATACCGTCCGCCCCCGGCCCGGCTTTTCCACCACCACACCTTGGGGGTGACTTCGAACACCTGGAAAATGGCGTACAGCGCTTGGAAAAGGCCGATGAAAATCAGGGTGTAAACCAGGATGTCCATCTCTTTTTTGGATCTTACGGTGTTTAAAACCAGAAAAAACATTCCGAAATACGCCCCGGCCTTGATCCATTCGATCCGGGTGGAATGAACCGAATAGGAGAGGATCGTCCACCACGGGCCGTCTCCGGAACTTCCCAGCAGAGCGACCATCTCTTTTTTGTCGGCAAAGGCCCGGGGGGAAACAAGGGCCACCACCGACGCCGGAAGGGGCACCATCTGCAACCCCACCAGGACCAGGAACGCCACCAGAATGAGATTCACCGGCGTCTTCACCCATGCAACAAAATCCGACCGGGAAACCATCAACCGATCCACGAACCAGAGGATCAACAGCAGATAGACCCCGATCTCCACGACGCTGTACGCCCACACATGCACCGATCCGAACGCCAGCGGAGCGAAAACGAGAAGGAAAACGATCCCATAAAAAATGACCCGGTGAATTCTGCGTTGTTTATAGTCCTTGATCATTGGTTATTGGTCATTAGCGGAGCGTATTTCACCGGGGCCTGCCCAGTTCAATTCCGAAGGACAGCGCAGCGTATTTAACCGGGGTGTCATCTGTCTTCTGACATCTGATTTCTGCCCTCTGTTTTCCGCCCTCTTTCCTATCTCCACTTTCCTATTTTCTTTTTTCAGGTTCCACGATCCACTATCTTTATCACTGGGGCACCTAACTGCTCGTTTTACTTAATAGCAGTGTAACTTTCGGGCTAGTAGCCATTTTTATAGGCCTTGCTCCCAAACACTGTCAGCCAGAGAATCTTATAATCCAGCCAGAGACTCCAGTTTTCCAGATAATAAATATCGTGCTCAACACGCTTTGCAATTGAAGTGTCCCCCCTCCACCCGTTGACTTGGGCCCACCCTGTAATACCGGATTTGGCTTGTTGACGCACCTTGTAATGGGGAATCTCCTTTTTGAACTTTTCTACAAAGTGTTCTCTTTCCGGGCGCGGTCCCACTAAGGTCATGTTCCCAACGAAAACATTCCATAACTGAGGCAGTTCGTCCATGCTGGTTTTTCGCATGAACCTCCCTATGGATGTTACACGCTTATCATTTTCCGTTGTCCAGACCGTATCGGAATCGCCGGGATTCTGCACAATCATACTTCGAAATTTATACATATCAAATTCTACATTATTGGCGCCAATCCGCTTTTGTTTAAAAAAGACGGTTCCCTTTGAGGTGAGTTTGATCAGTATGCCGAGGAATAGAAAAACAGGTAAAAACAGGATCAGAGATAGCAAGGATATCACAATGTCAAATGTCCGTTTGATTATCTGGTTACTGAACATATTGAGAGGTTCAGTGCGTATAGCAATCAATGGGATATCTCCCAGTGTGTCTATAACTGCATGACTTTTAATAACGCGGAAAAAATCAGGCACGATGCGAAATCGAATCCCTTCATATTCACATTGTTCCACCAGTTTCAGTATGGTTTCTTCCTTGCGCAAAGGCTTGGCAATAATGACCTCGTCGATTTTCTGCGTGCGAACAATTTCTTTAAAACGCTCCAGCTTTCCAAGATAGAACCCTTTGGGCAAGGATGCATGGTAATCATCGGCAAGCACCCCATGCAGACGGTATCCAAATTCCGGAGAAGCTAAAATCATATTCATGACCCTTTCCGCCACACTGCCTCCACCGATCAGTAGTACCGATTTCTGTTGATAACCATTTTTTATAAAATGCTTTATTACGCCTATATATACCAATCGAAATGTGCTCGACCATATTACTGCAAACAAAAGGGGGTAGAGAATCAGCTTATCATTTGGTCTGAATTCACTCAATGTACTAACAGCCACAATCACCGTAGCACTCAGGACTGAATAACCAACCAGAATATCCCTCAATACCACAATAACTTTTGAGCGCCTGCTTATTCGAACAATATTTGAATTAATACAAATAATAAACCACATTAAAGCAACAAATCCCATTAAAAACATGGCTCGAAACGTGATCATTGCATGGCCGTTATAATGATAATATGTGCCATAAAAAGAAGCACACATCACCACCAGATCCAAAATAAAAACAAGTCGGGAATTGCCGTTGATCATTTGTATGTCTTTAGTTGATAAAGTTGATAATATTTTTTCAAATCTTGATTGTGTTCATGAAATATTCGAGATAAATGGTTTTCATTGTGACTAATATCTTTGTTATGATATCTACCAATCTTCAACTCTCCATCCACGTTCTGCTGAAATCTTTCGCAATTTAGCTGTAGGAGATATAACTACGGGATGCCCCACTATTTCCAGAAATGGAAGATCAGATTCATGGTCGGAATAAGCATAAGAACTATCTAAATCTAAATGGTCTTTTGCGCTAATTGCCATAACGCGTTCTCTTTTTTCATTGCCTAAGCAATCAGAACCGTAAATCTCACCAGTGAATCTGTTATTTTGAAAAAATAGTTTTGTGCAATCGTAGCCATTACAGTCCAAAAAATTGGTAATACTTGAAAGGTATATATCGGGGGAAGCACTGATTATATATGTAAAATGCCCTTTTTTATTATGCCAGCGAATGCTTTTTATTGCATTTTTACGAACACTATCAACAAGGTAGTCTTCAAAAAAGGTTCTGCCAATATTTTCGATCTCTGATACTCTGCAGCCCTTTAAAAAACTAAGCGATTTTTCTTTGAACGATCTAAGAGGAATAATGCGTAGTTTCCTCATAATTCCCCAATAAAAAACATAAGGCACCATTGCCCAGTTTCGGAAATTATGAAGGTAATGCTTCCTAAGGAAACAACGAAAAGAATCTTGATCGATGATTGTCAGGTCAAGATCAAAAAATGCAGCTATTCGCTTTTCCAGTTTTCTTCTCTCAAATGATAGTATGAAATTGTTGACTTAATATTATCATAACGCATCCAGGCTTCATTATATTCTCTTGAATCATAAGACCAGGGAAAAGCGAATGCAATCTGCTCAAACAAACTAATATCAGGCTTGCAAATAGGATTCTTCTGAGTGGTTGTCAGCACAGCGGTTTTTATTTGATCTCTTACATAGCCATGTTTTCGTAAAAATTCGAGGACTGCATTTAGAGAAAAACCCGTATCAACGGCATCATCAACGAGCAATATATTTAGATCTTTTGCCGGCAAATGAGATTCTATATAAACATCTCGTTCTTTTTTTACCGCATGCATATTTGACTTTAGTTCAATTTGCCGTAACAAATGTGTGATCGATCTTGGAAGGTATCTCAATAAAATTTTGATTTTGGATTTAATATTTCTACCAGTTCGTTTTGTATAGATGCCACTAAAAGGGCATTTAAAATATAATGCAATTTCATGGGCGATTAATAAGCCTGCCCTTTCTACGTAAAAGATATGTTGAGGTCTGAAACCCCATTTGTCTACTTTTTTTGCTAAATTATATGAAAGATCTTTAAGTTTGAGAAGATCTATATCTTTAACACTATTTTTACATCCCATTTGTGATGATCACCTTATGTATGAATTATTGCAGATGGTAGGTTCCTCTTTCACTGAATCTGCTTTTAAGACTTTTTACAACATCAATGAAAAAGACCGGGTTCAGCATATGGCATCCCTGAACCAGAAGACTTTTCAATGCAGCATTATCTTTTATCTTATGCATGAAGGTAATCCAAAATGTTCTTGGTGAAAACATATAGGGAGTTTGTTCACCCATCTGCTTAAATCGCTTTAATTCGTTATGATTTCTGCCCCACCGCTCCAGCAATTGGAAAACCGGATCGGGAGTGAAACCGAATATTTTTTTATGGATATACTCCACTATCGTAAGGTTGGTAGATATTGCATACTCAAGCTTTTGATCTTCTGAAAACTTGATCATTACGCTGATGTCAAAATCCTTCTCATTTAGATGATAAAGTGGCATATAAAAATGCTCTAATTGGAAGGTTCGCTCAGGAAAAACATTGTGAAAGAGGATGATAGCCAGTTCCACCTCTTTACGGACGTTCTGTATCTCCTGGCCGTTAACTGACCTGGTTTCCACATAGGGCAGCAAGGACCTCTTATCGATATAAAGGAAATAGTCAGTCGAAATGTCGGAGTACATGTCTATATAATAAGTGCCCCCCTTTTTCCCCTTGCCAGTTTTTCCTCTACCGTTGGGGTGAATAAGGGTTGTCTGCATTGGTGCCCATTCATGGAACAGATAACCCTTTGAGTAAAGATGGTTAATAGTAGCATTAAACTTATCCTTATCGCCAAAAAGGACCACATCCGTATCATTTGGTGTGGCAGGATACGGTTTCAGGGATTTAAAAATGGCATACTCATTAACACTTGCTTCATTAAGTGATTGGCCCAGGCTAGCAACCGTTGCCAGAGTTTTATCCCTTCTATTGCTTAGTTTCTGATACTTTTCCTCAAGCGCCTCCGTCCAGCCTTCTTTACGATGGATTGTCAAGTAAAGCAGCGCAACTCGATCCGCGAAGGCTTTTTCATAAATTTTTTCTAGAAAATCAAACGGAACGTCTTGTTCTTTATTCACAAAGGGCGAACCGATAGTTTTGACTAATTCATATGTGTCGAGCATGTGTTTTAAACCCTATTTGAAATATAAATTTAATACTTCCTTATAAATTCTTTCAATCTTCGGATATATCTTTTCTCTGGTAAATAAATTTCTAACTCTGCTCTTTCCTTCTTGGCCCATTTGGTTTCTCTTTTCTTTTGAGAGGCTCAAGAGATAAGCGATTGCCTCTGCCATTGTCTTGAAATTATTAGGTGTATACAAAATTCCTGATTTGCCGTTCTCAACTTGTTCAGGAACACCACCAGCATTCGGCCCTACGACTGGTTTCCCACAAGCCATAGCCTCAAGTACAACCCCAGGAAATGAGTCTATTGAAACAGTGGAAAGGACAAATACGTCAAAACAATTCATTATATCAAGAATGTCAGATCTCTCTCCGATAAATATAACTTTTTCTTGCAGGCCAAGTTCTTTAACACGATTTCTTAATGATTGTAGATAATTCTCACGTCTCCTTCCATTTACAGTTCCGCCAACAATTATGAAATGGGCATTAGGAAAAGTTCGAGTAACAATATTAGCGGCTTCAATAAAAAGATGTTGGCCCTTAAGATATTCTAATCGACCTACATTGCCAATTACTAAAGCACTAGGAGGAATAGATAATTCTTTTCTAACGTCTTGAGATTTTCTTGAACCATGTCCAACCTTTTCCATGTCGACCCAATCATAACAAGTCTCGATTTTTGGTAACTTTTGCTTCCTATAGCTAAAAAACTCTGATGCAACAGCATCCGAAACAGAAAGGATCTTTTCATTCAAGAAAAAGGCGAACCAGCCTATCAGTAACTTAAGTCCATACGGTTCTATCGCTGACAATCTCATGTGCTGTATGGTCTCGATCCGAGCGAGCCAACCTGCAACAGGGCCATATATGTCCAAAGAATCATTTGCATGAACCAACAATATTTTCTTTGACTTTATTATGCGCCAAAGACAAATAATTGTTGGAAAGAATGAGTGTATGAAAGATAACCAATATCTAAAATCTGATCTTTTTTGCAAACGCACCATATTGACAATATTTACATCAATCGATTCCTTCTCATACAATTCAACAATACGTGTTTTTTTCGTTAAACACACAATGGGCGTAAAGATTTCTCTATTAAGAGAAGAGACAAGTTTGAACAGACAGTAATCGGCACCACCAATATCAGTATTATTGGCATGCACATAAAGAATTGCTATTCCGCTATCTTTGTTCATTGCAGTCCATGATGTTCCTCGCCTCGATCAGCATCTGTTTCTGGGGTTTAGTCCCTTTCAGAAATTTAAAATTATATGTTTCGGCTAATGCCAGATATCGTTCTCTTCTTTCTCTCAGGTATTCGATGTCCTGGATATCATCCTTTCTGCTAAAGGCAACTTCCTCCGGCAGATCGATAAATAAGATAAGGTCAGGACGAGGTGCGAATTTGAGAAAAAAACTGATAATTTTTTGAGCGTAACTAATATCATTATTTGTAGTCAATGAGAGATTCACAGCAATATCAAAAATGTACCTATCAATAATAAGCTTTTGTCCTATTAAACCAGGAATGGTTATTTTGAAAAAAACTTGAATGAGATAATCGATCAGCCAGATGGCGGCGTACATGTTAGCCAGCAACGGAAAACGACTGCTGGTCACTTTTTTGGTCTTGTTATAATGCCCATAATTCTTGAATCCATTTGTCTTCCTCATGACAGATAATCTGGCAAGCCTTTTCAAAGGATAAAGGAGCTTGGCAAAATATTGGCAATATCGATAACGGACAGTGGCATCCTGTTTTTGCAGTTCTTTAGCCAGCGCCTTGGCAAGAGTGGTCTTGCCCGCACCATCGATACCAATGATATTAATGAGTTTGAATTTATTCAATCCTTTCGTGTCAGATAAAAGTGGCCGGCGGTGTTAATGAATTTTCCGGATAAGATCCTTATATTCCAACTCAATACGGGCTACAATTCTATCCCAATCATAAGGCAACACTTTTTGCCTGATCTCACAGACATTCTTAAAAGAAAAGTTCGTTACATTCGCGATTATGTCTCCCTCATCTTCCACATAGTGCAGTCCGCACCCTTGGTCGAACAGGCGTTCAAGCGCTCCGAAACGAGTTGTAACTACCGGAAGGTTACAGGCCATGGCTTCGAGGACCGAAAGCGGCAGATCTATGGCGCCAGCCTGGTTATAGGATACAGGAAGTTTATTGCCGGCATGGCTCAGTGGGAAAATATACAAATCTGCCATCTTATAAAATTGTGAGATGTCATCATAAAGTTTGTGAAAAACTTTTATTCCGGCCTTCTGTAAATCTTTCTTTAACCTTTCATCCGCAGTTTCAGTGATACTTCCAACAATTACAACCTGAACATTTTTAATCTTCTGTATTTCTTTAAAGACATCAAGGTTCCTGTTGGTTTTGATGTGCCCAACATGGAGGATAATTCTTTCGTCTGAAGGCAAACCGAGTTTTTTTCTTATATCGAGTTTCTCGTCTTCGCTTACCGGCCTGAATTTCTTGCAATCCACACCATTAGGAATAAATTTAACCCTACAATTTTTTTCTCTAAAAAGAGTTTCAAACCGTGTGGACTGAGTCAGAATTAGATCAGGTTTTACCAAAGGAACAGCCCATCTGCTGAGCTTTGAAAAGTAGGGTCTGGTAGCCGAGCATATCAACTTTGCCCTGTTTCCGGTCAAAATCTTGGCCCCTTTAAGAATAATAAGGCTTCGGATTGTAGGGCCGTGAAGATAATGAATTATTTGAGGTTGAAAGTATCGAATATTATTGAAGAATCTCTTGCTGAAAACATCTCTTGAATTAAGGGCTAACACATCATGATTTACCTGGAGCTGTTCTCTTATATTTTTACTGACATTTTTCATCCCTTCATCGGGATTGCCTTTGAAGTCCCCTAATAAACAAATGCGCACTAATTCTTGGCCTCGACTATTTTAACTATGCAATGTTCCGGATACAAAGGAAAACCGTTTTTTTATTGTTCTTTCCTAAAATAATAAGATGCCATTTTTAATAAAATCGAGGGGAAACTTAAAAGTATCCACATATAATACGCTACGATTTCTTTCGGATTATTAGTAATCGCCATATATTTCGTCATACAATAATCACGCCTGATTCTTCTCAATATGTAGTTATCTCGATGGACTATTGACTTTTTAATCTGCCTGTACTTAACTAACTTTTCGGGTAAGAGTTTATATGATGTTTTCTGGTCATTTAAAAGTTTAAGACAAAAATATTGGTCTTCAGTTGCGACTAACAAAGGATCTTCGTCAAAGAAAAAGATTACCAAATGTTTCTTTTCAACAATAATCGAGGATAATATGATTGGATTTCTGAATATAACATTTATGCTTTTAGGGGCCGAGCTTATCCTTTTCTCATATAGCAAGTCTAATATTCTTGAACATATTTTACCTCTGAAAGGTTTTGATGACACTGATATATGGTAGGCTTTTGTGCTCGAAAAATTCAAGTTATGGGATTTCATAAATACAATTTGTTTCTCAAGTTTGGCAGGCATCCACACATCGTCTGAATCCAAAAAAGCAATATAGCCCCCTCCAGCATTCTTAATACCGACATTTCTAGGTCTCGCAGGCCCCCCAAAGTTTGTATCGGATTCGATCAATTTGATCCGATTATCATGTTCAACATATTGTCTTGCGATATCACGGCTGCTGTCTTTAGAACAGTCATCAACTATAATCAATTCCCAATTCGTATAAGTCTGGGATATAACGGATTCTATAGTTTCACCTATATACTCCTCAGCATTGTAAACCGGCATGATAACTGATACTAGAGGACCATGAGCATTCATGCTTATGACTTTCTCCCTAAAATTTCTTCGCTAATTGATTTGGTAAGAACAAAGGAGCGTACATATCTATTCGAAAGTAATTCTCTATTTTGTTAAAAAAATCTTCTCGAACTGAATGTACGGAAAAATATCCAATTTGGTTTTCCTTGATGCGTTATAGATCTTAATTTGATGCGTGTCTGAAAAGCTCTTTGCACATGAAAATGATTTGTATTGCAAATCTAACCTTGGGATTGTCCAAGTCTCGCCTCTTTTACGATAATCAGGGTGAAAATGATTTTTTTCACCCTCGCATCTTAGTATGTCTCCATTAGAAGGATTTTTGGGAATATCAAAACTGAAATCAACACCAAGTAAATAAATTTTTGATATTCCCATATAGTATGCAATTTGTAACTGATGGTAAATTACCGTATTTCCTGAATAAACACCCCTTAAGATATCTTGTGAAAATCCGAATATCTTTTTTTCAGAAAAATATGATGGAACTCCCGTTAACCAAATTATATCAGAGTTGTTCTCGAAATACCTTTTTACACTGCCTGCAAATATTTTCGTGAGTTTTAAACTCTTAATTTTATATGCTATATTCTGAGCGACTTCTTTATCTGTGGCACTATATAGTGCCGACTAATCCTCTCAGTATTATATTGTAGTTCTCCCTGCGTTTTTGAATAACTCCTTCGCGATCTTCTACTGAAAAGGCCAAGATTTTGTATCCAATTTTGCTTAAAGTCGGTTGTAGGTATTTGAAGTTTATGTTATTAGACGGGAAATGGTTACTCTTTCTCCTTCGAATTCTGTACCATGGTATACCGAGTTTAATCAGAAGTCCTAAAAGGATCCATTTTATAACCCACGAAATGGCCGTTTTGTTAAGATAAACCAGCCTTTCTCTCTTTACAAAAGCTCCTAACCTTTTAGAAATTACAAGAATGCCTCCCTCAGCCAGGCCTAATATTTTCCTCGGACTTATATATAACAGCATCTCCACATCTTCCAATATCACATGTAGATGAGGCGACATAAGCTCCATCTTCAATCAGATTAATTGCATATCTATCGCAAAATTTTCTTGCTTTTTCAGAATTGTTTTGAAAACCAAAATAATGAACAAGAATAAAAATATCAGGCAGGTTCGAATCTCTAACATTCTTCTCCAGAACCTCCCAATTTGGCTCTAAATTTTTACAGATTGGATAAAAGTCAATTCTAATGGGTAATTGCCTTATAGGCAGTAGGGCTTCATTGCAAAAATAGTCAGGAAACCAGACAGTTCCTTTCCGCCTATCCTTATATGCCAGTAATGCCTGTATAGCGGAATTTAATGCCCACATACCCCGGCTGTAAAGATAATACGAATTCTCATCAGATGGCCAATCTTTTTTACCGCCTTTCGAAAAGAAAAGCCCCCGAAAAACTACTTTGAATTCTGGCATTGGTAATCCTGGGATGATGATCATTTAATGTTTTGATGCTTTTTCTGGCGTTTTCATCATATAAAAGTTCTTGAACAAGACAATAGTTATAAACACAGGAATTAGGTGAAGCAGCATCCAGTCCATCCCGAAACTGTCTAACCATCTGTAAAAAAACAGGAGCACCAGCACCTTATAAAAATGGAATAAGACTATATCTTTGTTTCTAATTGAGAGATAAGCTTTCTTAAATATATAGGAAAAAACAAACAAAAATATTAAAGCAGGGTACCCATTAAATAAAACATAGTATTCTCCATATACAGTAAACATAGTGGAGTGATAATTCTTTCCCATAACATTTTTACGTAGTGGAATGGATTTCCCCCGTGCAATATATCTAAACGAGCATGCCGCTCTCGGTGTATCAAAGACATCATACAATGGGGTTAACAGAATAGAATTATCCACGAAGCTCTTAAAATAGTAACTAAAGTTCATAATTTTACGATATTCCTCGCTATTTCTCATCACGCTTGCTGCATGATCTAAAAAACCTATCCGAAGGAATATGGGGCGATATATGCGAATAGGGTCTTCGCTCTCCAAGAAACTAAATGATTCTTTAAAGAAGCTCACTTGAGCAATAGAAAACAACCTTCGTTCAGGATTTGTAAGCATCTTACGAACGTATGTTCCTCCTACAAAATTAGCGATCAATAATAATGGAACAAGTGTGGCACCTATTAAAATCGACTTTTTACTGAAAATAATTTTATATTTAAGAGTTAGCAATATAAATACGAGCAAAAGAGCGAACCTCAATAGCGCCGATCGAGCGCCAGATAGCATGTGCAAAATAATAAAGATTCCTAATAGACTGGGAATGATAATTCGATATCTACCCGAAATTTTTTTGTAATTAATTATTAGGTATAATGATGTAAGTATTAGAATTGTTTCCGAATCCATAAAGAAATTTCTTATATAAGTTCCTATCTTACCAAAAATCCAACCTGGAAGGACGTTAAGAAAACCTATAAGAGTTGTAGCCACAAATATTATTGCAATGCTGAATGGTCTTGCCGGATATTCATCACTATCTATATTTTTTTTATAAGATGCCTTTTTCCCCCCTATACTTAACCCCAAAACAATTGAGACATTGGATACCATGGTAAATATGAGAGAATAATTTAAATCACTTGAAGTGAAGGAGTATGATATGTATGAAGAAATTGACCATGGGTCGTATATTAAAGTGAGTATTCGCAACATATAAAAGGCTGTAGCATTTATCATTAAGAGCAAAATAAATGGATCTTTCTGTTTCTCTTCGTACATAAGCATTAATAAATTTTCGGTGGCAAATATGCATAATAGAAATAAAGTGAATGCGTCTATATATGGATTACCATCGTTATCTTGATAAATAATTAATGCTATTGCACATATACAAAGATTGGCAATTCTCAATAAGAAATTTAAGTCATAGCCAGTTTTATTTCTCATGTTATAAGTTTTCTTAAGCATAGAATACTCTTTACAGGAGTTATAGGATCTTACTCTTGAAAGACATATAATTAATCATGGACCCATTTGAGCGGTTCACAAATCAAGCCTCCGGCTTTGCCGGAGGTCAATGACTTTGGCTTTAACCCGCTTGGCAAGTCCGAGCATGTTGATTGCTCCGTGGACACTGGTCTTAATGGTCTGGACAGGATCAAATTGATAATGAATCGGTGACGCGGGACAGGCCAAGTTATAAATTTCATCTACTTCTACATAAAGAGGAAAGGTGATATCGTGTCGAATGAACTCAAAGTTTGGATTGTGTAATAAATGCACAACATTTTGCTTGCTTCCCGTAAAGCAGTTATCAGCACAAAGAATCTCATGACCTTCCTGAAGTAATCTCTCGCAAAGCTGACTGCTTAAAATCCTGCGCCTCCCGTAATGAGTATTCGTTTTCATAAATAATCCATTTTTGTCCCTTTCGTTTAGTTGATTAACACGTGTTAGTGAGGGCAGAAAACAACAAAAAACCCCGGAGGGTTTAGCTTAGAGAGTTGCTACTTTCCAAGTCCCAAAAAAATTCTCACCCTTTCCCTTGTTACCGGTTCAAAATATTCTTCTCTGATGCTTTTTCCAATTTCCTCATGTTCCTTTATCTTTTCAGGGCCGCAGTTTTGATAGAATTGGATAGCATCTGTTATTTCTTGTGGACTGTAGCACAATCTCCAGGCATTTGTTTAATTTCCGAGAAGAAGGGACAGTTGCTACACTCCCTACGGTGCAGTAATTACCTGTCCTTAGTAATTCCCTTTCGTTTAGATATGAAGTCTTATGATTTTGTCAACCACCCTGACCAGTTCTTCTTTAAATCTAAGAACTGGCAATCTATGAATTTGGTTTTTCCAATATATAGTATTTGTTTTTAGGAATCTTTGGATAGAAAAAAGTGGTTGATCATAAAAAAAGTGTGATTCTGTTGATGATGATCTAATCAACCTAATATTGTTTAACAAAACATCAAGTTCACCTCTCTTGAGTCTCTTTCTTCCCTTCATTGAATACCATAATTGTTCAAATAGTAAATTATATGCATCAAATCCAAAAGGAGCTCCATCAAGAGAAAAATGCTCCCAATCAATAATATGGATACCATCTTTATTAGTTATCACATTACCAATGGACAAATCACCATGTAAAGGGAATCTATTCTCTTTATAGCCCTGCCAAATATTACAATAATGCTTAATAATACTATTAATTAATAAAGCGTTTTTTTGAATTCCTTTTGAGTATTTTTTTTTGCATCCTTCAATATATTGAATCTTGATTTGAAGATAATTTTCAGTACTCTTTATAATGTTGCAAAAGTTTGTTTTAGAATTGGGATATCTTTTAGATTGATACCAGTTCCATCCATTAATTTCTTGTTTTATCTGTTC
>Ga0075114_10001388_pt1 | contig 13065 bp, 11 predicted proteins | sample AntAceMetag02UKM_FD_69784 | JGI IMG/M metagenome (GOLD analysis project Ga0075114, IMG submission 69784) | Saline lake microbial communities from Ace Lake, Antarctica - Antarctic Ace Lake Metagenome 02UKM | ecosystem: Environmental > Aquatic > Non-marine Saline and Alkaline > Saline | place...
TTCCCGGAGGTACTGCAGGCGATTCGGGATGGGTACGTCATGGCGACGATGGTGCAGCGGCCGAGGCAGATGGGGGTGTACGTCATTCAGGCGCTATATGACCTGAACACAGGCGGGACAGCAGAGAGTGTGGACACTGGCATCACCGTTGTGAGCCTGGACAACATCGACACTTACAAAGTTGGCAAGAAGGAAACCGGAGGGTGAGACTGGGATAGAGGAACTCACCTTTTCCGTAGTGACCAAGATGGCGCGCCCTATTGCGGCCAACTAGGCACAGTCCAAATCTCGACTGGAGGAGGGGGCCAATCCCCCTCCTCCAGAGAACAGATAGGATGAAAATGGAACAACCCCTGCTTGACGTGCGTGACGTTTCCAAGCGGTTCCCTGGTGTCCAAGCATTGGACAAGGCGCACCTCGACGTAAATCGTGGCGAGGTCCTGGCGCTGGTAGGCGAGAATGGTGCGGGCAAGAGCACCCTGATGAAGATCCTGTCGGGGGTTCTCCAGCCCGATAGTGGTACCATCCTGATGAATGGTCAAGAAGTCGTTCCGAGGGATCCCGTCCATGCTCGGGATGATCTAGGAATTAGCATCATTTATCAGGAGCTCAATCTGGCATCCAATCTCTCAGTGGCCGAAAATGTCTACCTCGGGCGGTTCCCCTCCCAGCATGGGTTTGTGCAGTTTAAATTGCTGTACCGGCAGGCAGAGGAGTTCTTGGATGCGCTAGGGGCGGATCTGGACCCACGGGCCCCTGTCGCACGTCTCAGCGTGGCGCAGCGGCAAATGGTCGGGGTCGCCAAGGCGATTTCCTACCAGTGTAAACTGCTCATTATGGACGAGCCAACTTCCGCGCTGACGACGCGCGAGACGGAGATATTGTTTGGGTTGACCCGTGGGCTGCGGGACAGAGGGGTGGGGGTCATTTTCATCACCCACCGCTTGGACGAAGTCTTTGAGATTGCGGACAGGGTATCGATCATGCGCGATGGAAAGACGGTTGGCACACTGCCCATCGGGGTCGCCGACCGTGCGACTGTAGTCCGGATGATGGTGGGCCGTGACCTGAGTGAGATGTATGCCGCCAAGGAGAGTGCAATCGGTGATTCTTTGTTGGAGGTGCGTCATCTATCCATTCCCAACCTCTTGGAGGATGTTTCATTCGAGTTGCATCAGGGTGAGATCGTGGGGCTTTTCGGTTTGCTGGGGGCCGGGCGCACTGACCTGGCCCAGGCGCTGTTTGGTGTGGGGCCGACTCCTGGCGGGGAAGTGCAGATAGCTGGCTGCCCAGTGACCATACGGTCACCGGCAGACGCGACCAAGATGGGTCTGGGGTACGTGCCCGAGGACCGCAAACTGCAAGGGCTAATTTCTCTTATGTCAGTCCGGGAAAACGTGACGCTGACGGTGTTACGCGGGTTGAGCCGGGCTACTACTATGGTGCGGGTATCTGAGGAGCGGCAACTGGCCGATCACTTTATCCAGAGCTTGGACATTCGGACGCCCAGCCGGGAACAGCGGGTCAACAACCTGAGCGGCGGCAATCAACAGAAGGTGGTCGTGGCGAAATGGTTGGCTAGCAATCCTAGGGTGCTAATATTGGATGAGCCCACACGAGGTATTGACGTGGGTGCCAAGGCGGAAATACACGCCATTATGGCGCGCCTGGCCGAACAAGGTGTGGGTATTTTAATGATCTCCTCCGAGCTGCCGGAAGTGTTAGGGATGAGTGACCGGATCTTGGTGATGCACGAGGGCCGCATCATAGGGGAGTTCAGTCGGAAGGAGGCTACGAAGGAACGCATTATGCTGGCTGCCACTGGCACGGTTGTCAGATCGGGCGAGACTGCATAACTGGTTGGTATGAGCGCAGGGAATTCGCTTTCAGCGAGTGACCAGTGAGGAACTAACTCATTACAGGATCCGCAAGATGCATCTGGTAGCGTGAAGCAGGCTCTGTGGATGGCCCAAACCAGGGTGAGTCCGGAGAGGGGATGCAAGGGAGCGCAAGGTTGTCGAGCGCTGTCCAACGTTGGTTCTCCGGCTCCTGGAAGCGGAGCGGAGATGAGAGTTGCGATACTCAGCACGATGACCGCTGGCTGGCATACGCTGTGATGTAGTAATCAGCGAGGGTCATTCGAAACGAGAGGAGATGATAGAGTGCAAACACGAAAACTTGGCTACACGGACCTGCATTTGACAACAATTGGGCTGGGCACGTATGCTATCGGAGGTCCTCAATGGAGATGGGGTTGGGGACCGCAGGATGATTCTGAGTCGATTGCGGCTCTTCGTCGTGGCCTCGATCTGGGGATTAACTGGATAGACGTCGCTCCGGCCTATGGTTTGGGACACGCCGAAGAAGTCGTCGGGCAGGCAATTGCTGGCAGGCGGAATGAGGTTATCATTGCTACCAAGTGCGGCCTGGCCTGGGATGAGGATGGGGAGAGGCCAGATGTCTATGGACTGCTCAAGGCCGAAAGTGTCCGTGCTGAGTGCGAGGCCAGCCTGAAGCGCCTCAACGCGGATGTCATCGATCTCTACCATATTCACTGGCCACACGATGAAGAGCACCTTGAGGAAGCGTGGAGCACCATCGCTGACCTGATTCGGGAGGGCAAGGTGCGTTATGCAGGAGTCTCCAACTTCAGCATGGAACAGATCAAGCGCGTGCAAGCCATTGAGCCGGTGGCCTCGTTGCAGCCACCATACAGTATGCTGGAGCGAGGCGTCGAAGAGGAAATACTAGGCTACTGCGCTGCTAATGAGATCGGCGTGGTCGCCTACGGCCCTATGCAGAATGGTCTACTGACAGGCAAATACACGAAGGAGCGCATTGCAGGGTTACCCGACACAGATTGGCGCAAGGGGAGCCCTCATTTCTCGCAACCGGCAATCGGGGTCACTCTCGCATTACTGGAGGATCTGCTCCCCATCGCTGAGCGCAATGGCAAGACGCTGCCACAACTGGCCATTGCCTGGGTTCTACGGCGACCGGAGGTGACATCGGCTATAGTCGGCTCACGTCGCCCCTCGCAGATCGAGGGAACGGCAACGGCTGGTGATTGGGTGCTCTCAGCAGAGGATATTGATGCGATAGATGCACTCTTGGCTAAGCGGGAGTAGGTACTGGCTTGTAGACAAACCCACTAGAAACTGTATAATGTATGTGGCAGCGAAGATTCCAGCTAGCCCGTGGTCAAGCACCCGGGTTCGGCCGCGCTCTCGCAAGGTGCCAAAACGATTCCGCCAGTGCCCACTACCAGTCGGAGAGGTATCTTGATGGCAGAGCGTATAAGCGTCAGCGACTATGATAGCGTACGTGTGATTAACGAAATCCTAACAGCCTACTATGTCCAAGAGCTGACGCAGGCTGAAGTGGGACGTCGTCTTGGGTTATCAACGGCCAAGGTTAACCGCTTGTTGCAGCAGGCGCGCAAGCAGGGGATGGTCGAGATCATCATCCGCACGCCTTTTCAGCGACTTTTCGACTTGGAGTCTCGGCTCAAGGCCATCTTTGGTGTCACGGAGGCCATGGTCATCCCGCAGATAGCGGAAGACGCGAGTGCCTGGGTTCACACATTGGGTCGGGCAGGAGCGGATTGTTTGCTGAAGCATCTGCGAGATGGTGATATCATTGCCATAAGTGGGGGAACAGCCATCCATGCTGTAGCCCAGGCACTGGAGCCGACGCGTTCCTACGACGTTGAGGTGGTAGCTACCTTGGGAGGCTTACAGGGTTCGCCCTACACCGACGTCAATTACCTGGCTTCTGAGATAGCCGAACGACTGGGGGGGAGGGCTTATCAGCTACATGCCCCGGCTTTCGTAGAAACGCAGAAGCAGAGAGATACACTCCTGTCCATGGGGCCAATCAAGGAGATCCTGGATATCGCCCGCCGGGCCACTATAGCTATCATGGGAGTGGGCACTGTGGATTATAAGACATCTCGCTACGTTAAGTTCACGGCTTTGTCGCCGGAGAAGATGAGGCAGATCTCTGAAGACCATGGAGGAGTGGGGGAGATTGGGGCCTTTGTGTACGATGTCAAGGGCCAGCCATGCGCCGAGGAATATGGGAATCGGATGGTCGGGTTGACACTGCCGGAACTTGGGCGAATCCCTCTCATGATCAACGTGGCAGCTACGTCAAGGAAAGCGCTTCCCCTCTATGGTGCGCTTCGTGGGGGATATCCGGATACCTTGGTCACCGACGAGGCAGCCGCGCGAGACGTCCTTGAGCTTTTTGATCAGGATTTTAGGGCAAAGGACTGAAGGGATGAGGTGAAATGGCGGTGCAACATCGCTTTGAACGTATGGTCATCGCTGTGTCGCTATGTGTCCAATCAGTCATAGGAGATGTATGCTATGCCCCTAGGTTCTGCAAGGCCTGTTGGCATCTACGAGAAGGCATTACCGGCAGACCTGGCGTGGGAAGAGCGTCTGCGGTTAGCCGCTGAGGCTGGCTATGATTTCGTCGAGATTTCCGTTGACGAGAGCGACGCCCGCTTGGCTCGGTTGAACTGGACAGCCTCCCAGCGAGCTGCACTGCGCCAGGCCATAGCCAATACGGGTGTTCCAATCATGAGCATGTGCCTCAGCGGCCACAGGCGGTATTCTCTGGGCAGTGCCTCACCGGAGATCCGGAAGCAGGGACTAGAAATCTTCCATCGGGCAATCGAGTTTGCGACGGACATCGGTCTCCGTATCATCCAGGTGATGGGTTACGATGTTTTCTATGAGCCATCTGATGCTGGAACTGAAGCCCACTTTTTGGAAGGTCTCCGGCAGGGATCCCTTTGGGCAGCCCAGGCTGGGGTGATGCTAGGCCTGGAGAACGTGGATTGTGAACTCGTGGATTCGGTGGAAAAGGCCCTGCGCTTTGTGCGCATAGTAGATTCACCCTGGTTCCATCTCTATCCGGATATAGGGAATCTGTTCGCGGCAGGCTATAGCCCGCCCGACGAGCTTCGACTGGCAGCAGGACACCTGGTAGCTATCCATGTCAAGGATGCCCGGCCCGGGGTAATCCGGCGGGTGCCTTTCGAAGAAGGCGGCGTTCCCTTTGACAAAACCTTCCAGACGCTGCCCGAGATCGGCTTCCGGGGCCCCATGGTTGTGGAGATGTGGTCACAGGTGAACGCTTCCGGCGATCCATTGAGCGCTATCATCGCTGCACGCAAACTGGTGGATCGTCTGGTCGCTGCGACTTCGGCTGACTAGGACGGCGGCTGAGGCCTGCGCTGGTCCGGGCGATACGAGTTTGCTTGAATCCTCTAGCGGCGATCGGGGTCAATTAGGATATTGAGGTGTTGTGATGTTGGAAGAGCTCCGGGAAGAAGTATGGAAGTGCAATCTGGAATTGCCCAAGCAGGGCCTGGTCAAGATGACCAGTGGCAATGTAAGCGGCCGAGACACGGAGACCGGGTTAGTCGTCATCAAGCCCAGTGGCTATCGCTACGACGAGATGATGCCTGAGGACATGGTGGTGGTCGATCTGGGGGGCAAAGTCGTTGAGGGGAGTCTAAGGCCTTCAGTGGACACTGACACGCATCTCTACATCTATCGGCACCGGTCTGATGTCTTTGGTGTAGCGCACACTCACTCGCCGTACGCGAGCACCTTTGCTGCCTTGGGACAGCCTATCCCCCCTTGTTTGACAGCGGCTGCTATGCTAGGTGGCGAGATTCCGCTGGGCGGCTACGTGCCCATTGGGGGCGAGGCCATAGGCAAGGAGATTGTGGAGAAGATAGGTCGTTCGTTGGCGATCGTCATGCAGAATCATGGCGTCTTCACCATTGGCTCGTCTGCCCGGGTGGCGGCCAAGATGGCTGTGGAGGTGGAGGAGATTGCCAAGATTACCCACTTGGCCATGCTGCGCGGGCAACCGATTGTACTCACACCGGAGCAGGTGTCTGAAGTAGCCGACTTGTACACCAACACTTATGGCCAATAGTGGCATTGCATTAGCGAGAGAGAATACACGTATGTCTCCATCACCTATGACAGTTCCCTCGGACGAGGGTACTGTGCCCTAAGGAGGCGAGCCGCATGGCAGAGTATCTCGTTGGCGTTGACAACGGTAACACCGTCTCCAAAGCGGCGATCTTTGACCTGGAAGGACACGAAATCCGGGTCTCCAGCCGCAAGGTCGAACCGGATTATCCACGTCCGGGTCTGACAGAACGAAGCATGGATGTGCTGTGGCAAAGCACAGCCGAGGCCATTCGAGAGGCGATTGCCTCCTCGGGCATCGCTCCGAAAGAGATCATTGGCGTGGGCACCACTGGTCATGGCAATGGCATATATCTCCTTGATAGGCAGGGCAACCCTGCTCGTCCGGGCATCCTGTCGCTGGACACACGGGCAGTCGACGTAGTGGCTGATTGGAACAAGCGAGACCTGCACCACCAGGTGTTTCCCTACACCATCCAGTCCTTCTGGCCTGCTCAACCCAATGCGCTCCTGGCGTGGATCAAGCAGAACGAGCCGGAGGTCTACGAACGGATCGGGGCGGTTCTGTTATGCAAGGATTACATCAAGTATTGCCTGACCGGGGAGATCACCACTGACTTCACGGACATGAGCGCCACCAGCCTCATGGATGTAAGGAAGAAGCGCTACTCCAGGGGGTTGCTGAGCCTGTTGGGCATCGGTGAGGTCTTCGATGCACTGCCGGCGGTGGTACAGAGCTTTGAAGTCGCCGGAGGGGTCACGCCAGAGGCGGCCAAGGCGACAGGGCTTGTCGCTGGTACTCCAGTGGTAGGTGGTCTCTTCGATGTATGTGCCTCTGCGTTGGGCGCCGGGGTGATTCATCCTGGCGGAGCTTGCATCGTTGCCGGCAGTTGGAGTATCAATGAAATCGTCACGGAAAAACCACTGGTTGATCCCAGTCTATTCATGACGGTAGTTTACGCTGTGCCAGAACTATGGCTTACAGTTGAGGCTAGCGCAACCTCGAGCATAAACCTGGAGTGGTTCGTCACCCATTTCTGCGCCGAAGAGCGCTCTGAGGCAGAGGGGCGAGGTATCTCTGTGTACGAGGTATGCAGCGAGAAGGTAGCTAGCCTGCCGGCTGGGGGCACCGACGTCATTTTCCATCCTTTTCTTTTTGGTTCCAACGTACAGCCGACGGCCCGAGCCGGTTTCTATGGCTTGGCCGGCTGGCACACCAAGGCGCACGTGCTGAGAGGCTTGTACGAAGGGGTGGTCTATGGCCATCTGAGCCACATCGAGAAACTGCGAGCGGCCGGTGCGCAGGTAGACGGGGTACGCCTTACTGGTGGAGGCTCGCGCAGCCGGGTATGGACGCAGATATTTGCGGACACGCTTCAATTGCCCGTGGAGGTACCCGAGGGAATCGAGATCGGGGCACGAGGGGCAGCGATCTGTGCTGGCATCGGCGTGGGGGTGTATAAGGATCATGCTGATGCGGTAGCGAAAGCTGTGAAGATTGCTCGAAGGCAGGAATCGGATGCAGAAGCCACCCCGCACTACCTGGCGCGCTATGCTGAGTATCAGCGCTTGTTGCATGCTATGCAGGAACCGTGGGATCACTTGAGCAATCTGAGCCAGAGTGGATGACTACACTGTCGGAGATCACTCATCTGATAATTGACATGGACGGTGTTCTGTACCGGGGTGATATGCCACTGCCGGGTCTGCACGAGTTCTTCGCGTTCCTTAGAGAGCGGCCGATTCCCTTCATTCTGGCAACGAATAACTCGACCCGAACGCCACAGGAGCACGTGGAAAAACTGGGGCGTCTTGGCGTACAAATCTCCCCGGAGGAGGTGCTGACTTCCGGCCAAACGACGGCCCGTGTCCTCGCGCGCGAGCATCCGGCCGGGACCCGGGTCCACGTCTTCGGATCGCCGTCGCTTCGGAAGGTCCTAGTGGATGAGGGCTTCGTCCTAGCCGACGAGGACGTAGAGTTGGTAGTGGCCAGCATGGATCGGGCTGTGACCTACGACAAGCTCAAGTGTGCCACGTTGCTCATCCGTGGCGGGGCTCGTTTCGTCGCCACCAACCTGGATCCTACTTACCCTACTGACGAGGGATTGGTGCCAGGAACAGGTTCGCTCATCGCTGCGCTGCAGACGGCGTCAGGCGTTAAGCCAAGGGCTATAGGCAAGCCGGAGCCGACGATGTTCCTCCTGGCCACGACCCAGATGGACGCTAGACCAGGGACAACAGCCATCATCGGTGACCGCTTGGGTACCGATATCCTGGGTGGTCAACGGGCCGGTCTCATCACTATCTGCGTGTTGTCTGGGTTCTCCACCCGGGCACAAGCTGAGGCGGTCGCCCCAGATTTTGTTTTTCAGGACATTGCCGAGTTAGTGAGTGCTTGGGAACGTGAACTGGCAGGGCGAGAATCAACTGTCCTGTGAACTTCAGTGATTGAGCCGGCTAGAGCACTTTCTGCCCGTGAGGAATGCACTGGCAAAAAGGCCGATACGGAATCTGTATGGTGCCCCCACAGACAGCACACTTCAATAGAGGCATCCAGATGTAGATTCTGCTCGCCGAATAGGCCAGCAGGCTTCTCTTTTTGTACCCGTTGCGCCGGAAGTCCTGCCAACGACGAGACCCACACTTCCAGCAATACGCCGCTACCCGTGTCTCATGCTTAATGTCTCGCCGCATCTAGAATCCCCGGCCCAGTACCTGGTTCACTGCATTTTCTAGGCTCGGTTGAGGCACTGAGTAGCACACTCATCTACTGCTACTGTGCCTTCCTTCCCTTATCTGAGCTATCAGAGCCAGAGAGAAGAGAGAAAATGTGCCTTGACGTGCCCCGCTTGCCCCAAGCCGCCGGAACGAGAGCCTTGTTCACCAGGGGTGTAGTCTCCCGTCTAGGTGATGGTAACCCCTGTGTTCACGAAGACTGCGCCCTTGTCAAATTCCAGTGGTCTCCGCACGGAAGCACACACTACCGGGCCCGAGCTTCTGTTAGATCCTGAGGTTGACTGATGATTGCTGTCACTAGTCGACGTGCGAGAGTCCGCTTGGACAAGCATCATTCCAGTGTCGGACGGGCCGGATTGCGATGATTCGGGCAGTAGAGATCTTGAGCCGGGCTCTCACTAACACGACATAAAACCGCATAAAGCCGTTTGACCTTTTCGGCATGTTCTGATAAAGTGCTGTCGAGAGGTTTGCCAACCAGGGTGTGTACTTGTTTCGCACGGTGCTCATCGAGCCCCCCGTTTCAGAGATGTAAGGAGGAAATTATGAAGCGACTCCGTTGGTACGATCACATAGCCATCAATATCTATTGGTTCGCCCAGAGCATGGACTCCGCAACGATGACCCCCATCGTCCTTCCGCTACTGGTCATGAGCTTTGTGCCCGCCGAGTTGAAGAACACCTTCTACGGCATCCTACGTGCGGCGGGTCTCATCGTAGCGATCATCGTGCAGCCCGCTGCGGGCTTGCTCAGCGACCGCAGTGCATCGCGATGGGGGCGGAGGCGGCCCTTCATCATCATCGGCACGGTATTGTGCATCGCCTGCATGATCGTCATTGGACTGGCCAACAGCTACCTGATGCTTCTTGCGGGCGTGCTCCTGTTGCAGGTAGCCACCAACATATCCCATGGTGCTCTGCAAGGCCTGATCCCCGACCTGGTGCCCGAGGATCAGCGCGGCGTGGCCTCGGGCGTGAAGTCCGTCTTCGACCTGCTGCCGATCATTGTGGTTGCCTTCACGGTCGCCAAGCTGGCCGACGCCGGTCAGATCTGGGCCTGTCTGCTCATTGTTGCGGCCTCCCGTCTGCTGGGCATGCTCATCACCGTTCTTGGTGTCAAGGAGGAGCCTCTCGCAGAGAAGCCGGAGGAGCCTGTTGGCCCAATGTTGTGGCGTATCCTGGGTATGCTGCTGGGCATTGTCATCGGTGCTGTGGCAGCGGGCGTGGCAGGCGGCGCTATCGGCGGCCTCGGTGGCCTGGTGGCCTGGCCCCTGGTAGGCAAGGAGACGGCCATGTTGATCGGCGTGGGCATAGGCGGTCTGGTGGCCATCGTCGTGGCTATCGTTGTTGGAGTCTGGGCCAGTGTCTCGATCAGCGCTGACGCGCGTCGCTATCCTTCCTTCACCTGGTGGGTTGTGAACCGACTGCTATTCCTGGCCGGAGTCGGCTCTCTCCAGTCCTTCGCGCTCTACTTTCTCCAGGACGTTCTGCGCCTCGAGAACGCCGCCGGCGCTACGGGAACACTGATGATGTTCGTGGGGCTCTTCACAGTGGCGACAGCGCTGCCCGGTGGCTACCTGTCGGACAAGTTCGGGCGCAAGCGCCTGCTGGTGTTGTCTGGCATAGTCGCGGGTCTGGGAACCTGTCTGCTCTTTGTCTCCACCAACATGACTCTGGTGACCATCAGCGGGTGCATCATCGGCGTAGCAGTTGGCATCTTCATGTCCACCAACTGGGCCCTGGGAACCGACCTGGTGCCCCCTGAAGAGGCCGGACGCTACCTGGGTATCTCCAATCTGGCCAGCGCCGGGGCAGGCGTGGTCGGAGCCGGTCTGGGAGGACCCCTGGCGGATTACTTCAATCGCTACAGTCAGGGCCTGGGCTATATGGTCATCTTTGGCATCTTCGCTATCTGCTTGCTGCTGTCGTCTGTGGTCTTGGTCAAGGTGGCCGAGCCTCACTCAGGAGAGGCAACTCAGAGAGCGTAATCCCACCGTCAAGATAACGTACATCAGCGGCTTCGAGGCAGTCATCCAATCGGTGTACGAAAGTACAGGCGATGCCGTTTTCCGGTCCAGCGAGATCGAAAAGGATGACTGGGAAGTGTAGATAGCGCTGCAATCGCTGTGGCAGCAGGAGATGATCATTCATTCATACACACACTAGTGGCAACGAGTACCGGGAGATCAAGAACCGGCGGGTTTTTCTGGAGGGTGAGCCCATGGTGAGTGAGGAAACCATCCAATGGATCGTAGAGGTAGTTGCGACACAGCTCTCTCCTCGGCGAGTCATTCTATTCGGCTCCTATGCGAGTGGGGAGGCCGGACCGGATAGCGATCTAGATATCTTTGTGGAACTAGACCCACCGCTGCCAGCACGCGGCCGGAGCAGCCTAGTCAAGCAGTTGTTTGATCCCTATCCTTGCTCCATGGATATCGTGGTCTATTCACCGGAAGAGGTAGCGTATTGGAAGCAGGCCCCGGCTTCGCTGGTGGCCTCGGTGTTGCGGGAAGGGAAGGTACTGTATGAACGTGAAGAGTGACCCGTCCCAGGAGTTAGCTAAACGCTGGTTTCAGAAGGCAGAGAACGACCTGCTCAACGTGGAGAACAACCTGCGAGCGGAACGGTACGCCAGCGATACCGTCTGTTTCCATTGTCAACAAGTGGCGGAGAAGTATCTGAAGGGATTTCTGGCTTGGCACCAGGTACCTTTTATCAGGACCCACGATCTGCTGGAGCTACTACAGCAGACGAAGCAGATCGCCAGTGCCGATGCGGAGAGCCTCTCCGCCAACCTTCTCCTGCTGGATCGCTATGCCGTCAGTGTCCGCTACCCCCTGGAATACGAAGAGGAGCCGGGTGACGAAGAGGTACAAGAAGCAGTTGCGGCTGCTCATGCCGTTCGAGCGTGGGTCCGCTCCAGGCTAGGGTTGAGTTAGTTTGCGCAAATCTTCTCGGTATGCTAGAATACCGCTGCGCTGGTTGAGCGCGGTCTTGGGGCGTCGCCAAGCGGAAAGGCAGCGGCTTTTGGAGCCGCCACTCGGAGGTTCGAATCCTCCCGCCCCAGCTAGTATCTTCACGTTTGACCTCAATGCGCCTGTTCCCAGGCGCGAGGTGACAGGCTGCCCATGCTTCTCGTGGACGAATCGCATACTTCACTTGTATCTGTTTTCCTCAAGGGGTTGGGCTTGACATGGCATAGGCCATGCTGCCCTGTTGTTCAGTGTGCAGCAAAAGAGAGCCTGAATTGTCCCCTTGCCCGATCTGTTCCGATCACGCACGATTCAGGTTTTTTCGCCAATGACCAGGGTTGCAGGACGTCGCCATCGCGGCGGCCTGCCCCCTGGCTTTTTGCTTAGTGAGGGGGTAAGATGCGACTAGGGGTCATTGTCCTGGCGGCCGGTGAAGGCAAAAGGATGAAATCGCAGAAGCCAAAGGTTCTGCATCCCGTGGCGGGCCTGCCCATGATCAGGCACGTGTTGAACACCGTGGCAGACGTGGGCGCGATGGCAGTGGCCGTGGTGATCAGCTCCACCGGCGATGAGGTGCGTGAGGTCATCGGCGAAGATGTGTTATACGTCGTTCAGGAGCAGCAACTGGGTACGGGCCATGCCGTGTCTCAGGTTCGCGGGGTACTGGATAGGCGCACCGACGAAGTGGTGGTGCTTTATGGAGATATGCCACTGCTCACGGTCGAGACCCTCCAGGGATTGGTGCAGCGACACCGACAAGTGCGTGGGGCGACCATCACCATGCTTACGGTATCATCCGAGGATTCCATGAACTTTGGCCGCATCCTGCGCGACCGCCGTGGACGGGTGGTGGGGATCGTGGAGGAAGCCGATGCCACGGAGAAGCAGCGGGGAATCACGGAGCTCAATTGTGGCGTGTACTGCTTCGAGGCTGACTGGTTATGGTTGCACCTGTCGCGTATTCCTATGAGCCCCAGTGGGGAGTATTATCTAACCGATCTGGTTGGTATGGCGGCCAACGAAGGTCGTAGCGTGGAAGCTGTGGGCGTGGAGGACGTCACGCAGGTACAGGGGATCAATACCCGCGCGCACCTTGCCAGGGCGGAAGCTATCATGCGGCGGAGAATCTGTGATCGTCTCTTGAATAGTGGGGTGACTCTGATAGATCCGAATACCAGCTATGTAGATGTGACGGTGGAGGTAGGACCGGACACCGTGATCCAGCCCAATACTTGCCTTTGGGGCAACACTCGCATCGGGAGGGGATGCGTCCTAGGTCCCAATGCTATCATCCGCGATACCGTCATCGGTGATGACTGCCGGGTTATGGCTTCTGTGGTTGAGGAAGCTCTTCTGGAAGATGAGGTGAGCGTGGGGCCTTTCGGGCACCTTCGGAAAGG
>Ga0075114_10001396_pt1 | contig 13018 bp, 13 predicted proteins | sample AntAceMetag02UKM_FD_69784 | JGI IMG/M metagenome (GOLD analysis project Ga0075114, IMG submission 69784) | Saline lake microbial communities from Ace Lake, Antarctica - Antarctic Ace Lake Metagenome 02UKM | ecosystem: Environmental > Aquatic > Non-marine Saline and Alkaline > Saline | place...
CGACATCAGTCCAGACGGAATGAGGGCCATCTTTGTGGCTACATGGCAGACAACTTGGTACTACGACTACCCCAACTACATGATCTATGACGTGTATGAGTTGTACAGCGTGCCCATCGCCGGCCCCGCCAGCGAGGAGATCAAGCTCCGCGGTGGACTCGGAGGAGAGGGCTATCCCGAGAGGACCTCCAGCACAGGTACAGGCGCCAATCACCCCGTGAACGATCTGGCGATCACCGCGGATAGCAGCCGGGTCGTCTATCGCATGGAACTCCCGTTCTCCGATGTCTCCCAACTGTACAGTGTGCCCATCGCCGGACCGGCCAGCGCCAACGTGAGACTCGATGCCACCGTCCCACCCGACGGAGAGGTGTCCCGGGGCTACAAGATCAGCCCGGACAGCAGCCGGGTCGTCTACCAGGCGGATCAAGACACCGACGGTGTCTCAGAGCTATACAGCGTGCCCGTCGCCGGCCCTGCCAGTGCTGGGGTCAAGCTCAACGGCCCGTTGGCGCCTGGCGGAGAGGTGTTCTCTGGCTACCAGATCAGCCCTGAGGGCAGCCGCGTCATCTATCGGGCAGACCAGGATGCTGACGATGTCAAGGAGTTGTACACCGTGCCCATCACCGGTCCTGCCGATGAGGGCATCAAACTCAACGGCACGCTGGTGGCCAGCGGCGACGTGACCAGTTTTCAGATCAGCTCGGACGGCAGCCACGTCGTCTATCGAGCAGATCAAGATACGGATGATGTGTATGAGCTATACGTCAGCGACAGCAGCGCCCCTGAGCCAACGCCGACTCCCACTGCGACGCCGCACGTCAGCCATCTCTACCTTCCCCTCATGAGAAAACCCTAGGTGAGTGCTGAAAGAGCCCCCCCTTTGTTCCGAGAAGTGGGAGAGATGGTGTAGAAAAGGGTGCGTTATGCGCGGAGGAGGTGCTAGAATGCGTAAGCACACGTTTGTGGCGATGGTTTCCTTGTTGATCCTCTTCATCATCGGCGGGCCACACGCGCACGGCCAAATCAGGGCAGGCCCGGCGAATGTCCTAGGGGAGAACACCTGGACCAGCGGTGGTCCCAGTGGGGGGTACGTCAACAGCCTGGGCATGGCCAGCACGGATCCTGATACGATCTACGCCGCTACAGATGGTGGCATGTTCAAGACGACAGATGGCGGTGTGACGTGGATGAGAACCGCCTTTCCCCCTGTGTTGGTGCGCAGCGTCCAGGTGGCCCCGGATGATCCGAGCACGGCCTACGCGGGCACCGACGACGGCGTCTACAAGAGCGTGAATGGCGGCGGTACCTGGACGCGAACTGGACTGGAGGGTGCCAGGGTAAACGCGATTGCCATTGACCCGCTCCACCCGCAGACCGTCTACGCGGGCACAGGCTGGCAGCTACAAGCCCCGGACGAGGAGACCGTCGGCCTTTTCAGGAGCACCGATGGAGGACAAACCTGGCAGAAGAAGCTCTCCCAGGTAGGGCATGCTGTCATGGCACTGCTCATCGACAGCAACGATTCCTCCACCGTCTACGCTGGTGGTGTCTTCTGCAGTCGCTGCTTCTTCAAGAGCGAGAACGGCGGCGATACCTGGGTGAGCAGAGGGGTTGGCGGATACTCGTCCGAACAGATCGTTGCCCTTGCCATGACGCCCAGTGGCACGAATCCGTCAGTGATCTACGCTGTTGATGCGACCGATATGGACGTATTCAAGAGCACTGATCAAGGGGAAAGCTGGTCATCCACGGGCACGCCTTTCATCTCCCCCGCGTCGCCCTGGGCTTTGGCTGTTGACCCCAATGACCCCAATGTAGTCTACGTCGGTACTCACTACTTCCAGGGGCGTGTCTACAAGAGCGCAGATGGCGGCTCCACCTGGTCAATCGAGACGGAGGGGCTTCCTCCGGTCGTGCCGGCAAGGTATCGTGATTGATCCGCGTGACAGCGACGTCATTGTCGGCCTTGAATCGGGCGGCGTGTACCGTTCGACGGACGCAGCCGAGAGTTGGCATTTCTCTAGTCAAGGCATGAGCAATTCATACGTTGAGGGCCTGGCCATTGATCCCTTCTCTTCGGCTACAGTATTCGCAGCCATACAGGGGGAAGGGCACTACCTGGCCAGGACGAGCAGTGGGGGCGCTGCGTGGGACTACTGGACGAGTTCTCCCACGAACCTCGGTGCAGTTGCGGTTCATCCTCATGATCCGTCCGCTATCTTCGTTGGCGATGGTTGGGATTATCAATCCTCACTGTCTCTGTACAGGACCACAAACCAGGGCCAGAGTTGGGCAAGAGTGACGGTGCTTCTGAAGAGTGGCAGTGATTACGTGGGCGTCTCCGATATCTGGATAAACCCCAGCAACACAAATGTCTTTCTGGTGGCAACTGCAGGCTTTGGTGAGAATGGCGGAGGCGTATACAGGAGCATCGACGCCGGAGCAACGTGGTCGAGAACACGCAGCTTCTGGGCAGCCGCCCTGGCCGCTGATCCCGCGAACCCTGAAGTGCTCTATTTCGGCAGCCAGCGGTGTGGCTACGTTTTCAGGTCGACGAATGGCGGAGAGGGCTGGACAAACATCAGTCCTGAAGCTCCACCTGGCGAGTGTTGGGTCGATGAGGTGCGAGACGTGGAAGTTCTGAACTCACACGTCTATGCCGCGACAGGTGAAGGCCTGATGAAGTGGGATGGCTCTGCCTGGACCAAGCTGGCTGGTTTGCCTACGGATGACGTCACAGCTCTGGCCATTGACAGATCTAGGAACACGGGAATTGTCTACGCAGGCACTGGAGAAGATGGGGTGTTTGTTTCTGAGGATGGAGGAAACACCTGGATACCCTTCAACGAGGGCTTGGGGAACCTTTCCATTACCGAACTTGCTGTGAGTGATAGCCAACCCAAGATGCTGTATGCCGGCACAGCCTACGGGGGTGTGTGGAGCAGGACGCTGACGGTCGTGCACGGACTCTACCTCCCCTTGCTCATGCACAAGGCATCAATGCTCCCACCGACCAGCACCCCGACTGCGACGGAAGCGCCCGTGCTCCCGACGGACACGCCAACCGCAACATCGCAACCAGGGGCGACGTCCACGCCCACCCCAACCCACACGCCCACACCAACGGCGACGCGCACACTCACCCCAACCCATACGCCCACACCGACGGCGACGCACACACTCACGCCGACCCATACGCCCACACCGACGGCGACGCCCACACTCACACCGACCCATACGCCCACGCCGACGGCGACGCCCACTGAAGCTCTGATCTGTCCTGACGGGATTCACGGCCGCATCACCTACAACGCCGCGGCCGCCCCAGGCATCGAGCTGCGTCTGCGCTTCTATGACGGTGCGAACTGGTCTGCAGCGGCTACCACCAGCACTGACAGCGACGGGCGATATTGCTTCACAGGAGCGTCGAGCCTGGGTACAGACGAGACGTATTATGTCCGCTATGGCCCCAACACCACCGATGATCGATACGTATGGGACTGGTACGGCCCGTCCTTTGACTCTTACACAGCGGGAACGCGGGTAGCTGGTGGTGATTTCGACATCGCCGACGTGGAACTGCTCTCGCCGGACCCTGGGGCCACGGTGACACTGCCAGAGACCTTCACCTGGAGGCGGCGAGAGCTTGCTGGCGACACCTATCGCTGGCGTCTGTTTGTCCCCTTCGGAACTGACGCCTGGTGGAGCAACGATCTGGGAGACGTGGGCAGCTTTGCGCTGAACGGGCTCCCGCAAGCTGCAGTATACGGTAGCGAATACGGCTGGCATGTGCTTGTGTTCCACGGGCCGGATAGCTACGGTTGGTCGCACTATGCTTTTGGTGTGACCTTCTCCGAAACGGCGGGCGCAGCAGTTCCGCCACCGCTGGAGAGACACCCCATGCAAGAGCGGGCAGTTGGACGGTTGCTTCGTTGACGGATTGGCCGATTTCAGCTATAATCTGAGACGCGATCGGCCAACAGTCGCCAGTCGGGCACAAGCCCGGCTGGCGATGTCCTTACAGCCAACAGGGCTAGGAGGTGACAACAAGATGACGAAGATCAAACAGGTAGTCAAGCGAACAGGTGATGTCGTTCCATTCAACCCCAAACGCATCACCAACGCCATCTACCGGGCGGCGGTGGCGGTGGGCGGCCGCGATCGCTCCATCGCCGAAGGCCTGACGAAGCAGGTGGTGGCTATTCTTGAGAAGAACACGCCCCCAAGCCACATTCCCCACGTCGAAGAGGTCCAGGACATAGTCGAGAAAGTGCTCATCGAGGACGGACATGCCAGGACGGCTAAGGCCTATATCCTGTATCGGGCCGAGCGAGCCCGCCGGCGGGGAGAGAAGAGCGTCCGTTCGCAACGTGGCGACGGCAATATTCCCTATCGCAAGATCTACGAGGTCCTCAACTGGGCAGTAGACCACAACCTCCATACCGTTGGCCACCTGAACGAACGGCTTGCCCGCGGAGAGTTCCCCGCCATCGTGCACGAGTCGGACCAGGCCTACGAACAGGACGTGGCGACCACGGCGGAGATCATCAGGGAACGGCAGGATGAGGTGAAGATCGTCATTGTCGCCGGGCCTTCTTCCTCGGGCAAGACGACCACCACCACTAAGCTCAGCGAACGGCTGCAGGCGATAGGTCTGAGCCTCGTGGCGCTCAACGTGGACAACTACTTCTTCAACCTGGAGTTACATCCCAGGGACGAGTTCGGCGACTACGACTTCGAGACGCCACAGTCCCTCGACTTGGCTCTCATCAACGAGCACCTTGTGCGGTTGCTCGCTGGCGAGGAGGTCAGGATTCCCTTCTACGACTTTCACTCAGGCAAGCGCACGCTGGACGTTACGCCGATGCGGGTCGGGCCGAAGGACATCATCCTGATTGACAGCCTGCATGGCCTCTATGCCGACATGACCCGGGACATCGCCGACAAGCGGAAGTTCAGGCTGTACATCGGGACTCTGCTGCAGATGAAGGATGACACGGGGAAGTTCATCCGCTGGACTGACTTGCGGCTGATGCGCCGCATGGTCAGGGATTCCCAGTTCCGGGCCTACGCTCCCGAAGAGACGTTGTTGCATTGGCACTACGTTCGCAGCAGCGAGCTGCGCAACATCATCCCGCACGTTAACACGGCAGACTACATCATCAATAGCGGTTTGCCGTACGAGTTGCCCATCATGAAGGCCCGGCTGATGGATGGCTTCAAACAGTGGGCCGAGAAGTACGCAGACGACCCTCAGCGGGTGGACGCCTGCATCCGCTCCACGCGTGTGCGCGAGCTTCTGAGAACCATCACCCCGGTGGAGGACGACTCGCCCATCCCACCTCAGTCACTGCTGCGGGAGTTCATCGGCGGCAGTTGCTACGAGTACTGAGCAATACCTCCTCGACAGGCGGGTTTTGATAGTGGAAGCGCTCACGATCTCCGTCCGGGATCGATTCGAGCGCCAGGGCAGGTTGGCCAAGGGGAACAGAATGCTTCCAGAGGACACCGGCCCAGCCGTGGTGCTGATCCTGGCTACTGCCAGCTTCTGCACATCTGGAGTTACGGATTTGACAAGGTTTCCTCCCTGTGCTATATTGAGCGTGAAGGTTGAAGGGAAGTGTCTGTCCGGACGTCATACGTCGCCGCCAGGCTTTACCAAGCCCGGCGGCGTTTTGTTAGTGACCGTGGCAGGTCCACCCTCGCCGACGGATTATGAGGGAAAGGAGGAATGCACATGAGTGAGCGCGTTATTGGCACGGTCAAGTGGTTCAATGGCTCCAAGGGTTATGGTTTCATCGCCCGCGAGAGTGGCGAGGATGTCTTCGTCCACTACTCGGCTATCCAGGGAGAAGGTTTTCGCAATCTGGAAGAGAACGAGCAGGTAGAATTCGAAGTGCAGATGGGCCCCAAGGGTGCCCAGGCTGCCGACGTGGTCAGGCTGTAGATCTGAACAGCAGTGCCCGGTCGCGGTGACCAGGGTATGGCCCAGAAGGAAAAGCAACATCAAGAGAGGAAGAGAATGAACAAGAAACTGTACGTCGGCGGCCTGTCCTACGACACAACGGACGATGGACTGCGTGAGCTGTTCGCCGCCCAGGGCACGGTGGCGTCGGCGGAGGTCATCCGCGACCGCTACACAGGCCGCTCGAAAGGGTTCGGCTTCGTGGAGATGGAAACGGCCCAAGATGCCGAGAAGGCCATCGCTGCGCACAATGCCACCATGTTGGACGGTCGAGAGATCAAAGTGGCGGAGGCGCGGCCACGCCGAGAGCGAGGGGACTCTGATCGTCGCGACTCTGATCGTCGCGACCGCTGGTAGAATCCACCGCTAGCTAAATCAACGGAGCGAGGCGTCAGATGCCTGACGCCTCGCTCTTGTATTTCCTAGAGGGGCAATCTCCCCAGGTTTGTAGTCACGCACGCAGCGCAGCGGAGTGCGGTTTCGCGCCACTCCACTCCGCTCCGTGGCGCACTAAGAGCCTCTCTCTCAGTGGAAGCCTGGTACGCCGCATTTGACAAGAGAGGATTTCTGAGTAGAATGAAGCTTGCTTGCTAAAGCGTGTGTTGATAGTCACCGCGGTGGCCATAGCTCAATCGGCAGAGCACCTGGTTGTGGCCCAGGAGGTTGCGGGTTCGAGCCCCGCTGGTCACCCCATTTTCTGGTGCCTATTCGGGAAACCGGTAGGGCTGACACTTCGTCGTGAGCCCTATCGAACGGCCTGTCGGCGGCTAGGAGCCGCCTCTACAGGCTTCTCGGATAGGCTCCTGTCCGCCGAGGGTTACCCATGGTCGGCAACGTCCTGGTGCTCAACGCCACCTACGAACCACTCAACATCGTCTCCGTGAAGCGAGCCGTCGTGCTCCTTCTGAAGGAAAAAGCGCAGATCGTGGAAGCAACCGAGGCCTGGGTGAGAGCCCAGAACTGGGCCATTCCGCAGCCCTTGGTGATCCGCCTCGTCTACTACGTACGTATCCCCCACCGTCTTTCTCTGCCTCTGGGTCGCCGCACAGTGCTGGCGCGGGATGGCTACACCTGCCAGTACTGCGGGGCACGGCCAGACAAATCGGAGTTGACCCTGGATCACGTGGTGCCCCGCTCTCGCGGTGGCAGGAGTTCGTGGGAAAACGTCGTAACAGCCTGCACGCGCTGCAATCAGCGCAAAGGGCGCCATACGCCGGAGGAGGCAGGCATGCCGCTGCGGGTTCCCCCACGCAGACCGCGCTACATTGCCTTGACCGTGCTGGCTGACGCTCGCCAGCATGAGGTCTGGAATAAGTACGTCTTCTAGCCCCCGGAAACCATCCAAGACAGTGAAGGGCCTCTCCCTCAGCGAGGAAGAGGCCCTTGCGTTTGCGCCGTAGCACTTATCGGAGGATCCGAGGCGATGCTACGGCGCGGCTACTACAGCTACGTTTCATAGGCATCACCTCCTCCATATTGGAATGGCGAAGTAACGCTCCTATCAGAGCGTGTCCTGAGTATAGCACAAAGGGCGGAAGTTGTCAAATACGAGTGGTACGATCCAGGTGCGACGCACTTCCAGGCCACGGACCTGCCGCTTGCCAATCAGCCCTCAAGACCGATCATGTCGTCTTCGTGTTCAGAAGTGCGTTGCACCTTCTATTGCCCAAACCACGTCTCCTCCAGCCGCTGCAACGCACCCTCCTCCCGCAAGTCCACCAGGGCATCGTTGACCGCTTCCAGCAACCGCGGGGCATGGCGCGGCACGGCAACCACATAGGGCACGGACACCAGCGGCGCTCCTACAGCGTGCACACCAACATGCTGTTGCCGAAACTGGCGCAGGCTAATGGCGTCGACCAGCGCACCGTCCGCCTCGCCGGCAACCACAGCAGTCAGAGCATCCTGGGGATGGGGAAAGGGCAGCAAGCTGACGTCGGGCAATCGGCGACGCAGCTCCCGCCCCTGCACGTCGCCCTCTGAACCCCACTCCACGGCCAGCCGCCGCCCTGCCAGGTCGTCAGGAGCGGCGATGTCGGTGGTCCCCTCGGCGACAACAAGCAGAAGTCCCGCCTCGAAGTAAGGGACGGAATAGGCCACGTCGCGAGCCAACCGCGGGTCCACGGGCAGTGCGGAGATCACGCTATCGGCCTTGTCCGCCCACAACGCCGCCAGCAGGCCGTCGAAGCCGATTCCCTCGAAGGAGACTTCTACACCCCAGCAGGTCGCGATGGCCTGTGCCAGATCCACGTCGTAGCCAACAGGCCGTCCATTCTCGTCCAGGCTTTCGAAGGGTGGGAAGCTAGGATCCATCCCCACCCGCCACACGCCGCTGCGTTGGATGCGCTCCCACACTCGATCCTCACTCCGATGGGCCGACCGCCAGAGCAAGACACCCACTACCACGAGCAGCAACGCCAGCGCCGTGGTCACCAGAGCCCTCTTTCTCGACCATCGAAAGGGTCTGATGGACCAGAAGCGGCTGAAGCGCCCCATCAACCCACTCAGTTCCTTCAGCCCCCTGCTTTCCTCCGTTTCCATCCTCTCCCTCAGTCCCATCCCCTTTCTCCCCTCCCTTCACTCCCCCCGCGCATACCGCTGCACTTCCAGGTAGATGGGCTTGGGCACGAAGTCCGCGGAGACAAAGGTGAAGTAGTCCTGGTGGGTCTGTGCCGGCCAGGGGTAACGAAAAGCCCACAAGCAGACCGCCTGACACCAGTCCCATTCTTGCTGCGCCTTCTCGTAGGCACGAACGGTATAGGTCATGCGCTGACCGGGGCGCACCGCCTTGGTCCAGCGGGGATGGTCGTTCCAACCGCCTTCGGTGATGATGATGGGCTTGTGGCCATCTCCGTTGCGCACCATAATCTCCCGCAGAAGCTCCGTGCGGGCGAAGTTGACGGCGTCGCTCTCGGCGGGTGCGTCGGGCGGGAACTTCCAGCCGTAGGCGTGGACAGCCAGGACATCGAAGTAGGGTGCAGCGCCAGCATCGTACATCCTCTGTAGGAAAACGAGGTCGTCCATGCCCCATTCGCTGCCGGATGGAGCCAGCGTGGGAGCCAGAGCGCCGCCCAGCACCTGTACGTCGGGATTGGCAGCCTTGGCCTGGTCGTAGGCTATCTTGAGCAGTTCCACGTAGCCTTCGGGGTCCACGGGACGATAGCCCCATTCCAAACTCAGGTTGGGCTCGTTCCAGATGATGATGTGCGCCACCCGCCCGCGGAAATGCTCCACGAAAGCGTAGACGTAGTCGCCGAAGCACTCGAAGTTCTCCGCCGGAAGGAAGGTATCGAAGGTTTCCTTGGGGCGAGCCCATTGGGGCACGAAGCCCAACCGGGCGATGACAGTCAGTCCCTGCGCCAGCGCGTGATCCACGACCATGTCGGCGTGATCCCAGTTGAAGCGTCCAGGTTTGCGCTCGCTGTAGCCCCACGGGAAGTACTCCACGATCCAGCTCGCCCCCATCTCGCGCACCATCTCCAGCGTGCGCTTGATCTTCCGCTCCTCCACTTCGTCCGTGAGGCGGGTGTGGACACCAATGCCGGGATTGCGGGTCTGCACTATCTGCGGCGGGCCGACGAGCACCACCGGACCGTAGGGTGCGATCAACAGACCAAAGAGTACGGCGAAGAGAGCCAGACGCTTGGCCCAGCGCCGCCCCCTTCGCCGCAACAGTTGCTTCCACTTCGTCACGTTATGTCGCCTATCGCCTGGCACACTTCCCCTGTCATTGGTTCTGTCAGTAGCGCTCTACCAGGAGGGTCACATCCGGATCGTCAACAATGTCCGGCCCGAGAGAGATTATCTGAGACTCGTGGCTCGTCAACCGGCCTGAGCCATCAAAGAGCACCCTGGCGAGGCCCATGAGCCGCCCTGCGTGCCCTGGGCTGGGCTGTTCGGAGGGGAGAATCAGCACGCCGGCCACCTGGTCCCAGAGCGCACTGGAGGTACGGGGTTGGCCGCTCCCGCCGACGATGATGTCAATACCCTGAATCTCCCGCTTCAGACGCTGCTCCATCTCGTGCCCCACGTGCACCAGGAGAACGATGATGTCCGCCTGCGTACGGAGCTCGGCAACAAGCGTATGCGCCGTCTCCAGGGGATCGCGAACCTGAAAGCCGTGCAAGGGGTTGGGTATCATGCCAGTGAGACCAACGATGGCTACCCGATGACCGCCCGCTTCCTTGATCGCGTAGGCCTCCACGAACAGCTCCCCTTCCAGTTCAAGATTGGCGGCGAGGAAGGGAAACGTTGCCTCGGCTATGCGTTGGCGCAGAACCTGCGGACCGAGTTGCAGATCGCGCTCGCCCAGGGCCATGGCGTCGTAGCCCATGAGGTTCATGGCCTCGATGACAATCTTCCCCTGGCTCTGCCTCGCCAGTGGGCGGTCACTACTGAGGGTATCGCCCGCGTCCAGCAGCAGCACGTGAGCCACTGCCGCTCGCTCCTGCTTCACCACGGTGGCCCGACGGGCCACACCGCCGACGGGGGGGTTTCAACCGCAGGGCAGGACGTAGCCCCAGGTGTCGCTGGTGTGCAACAGTGAGAGAGCAAGCGGCGCCGGCGTAGGCGTGGGTGGCTCGGGCGTAGGGGTTGGTGGCTCGGGCGTAGGGGTTGGTGGAACCGACGTAGGAGTCGGCGGCACCGCAGTGGGTGTCGGCGGCACCGGTGTGGGCGTCGGCACCACCGCAGTGGGTGTCGGCAGCACCGTTGGCGTGGCACAGCCGCAAAGCAGCACCAACAAGCTCACCACCACCGTAAGGATTCTGATCAGTCCGTTTCTCGACATCCTTGCCTCTCATATCTCCTGCCCGTTTGGACAGGCCAAATGTTGCACTTCTCCGCGTTCTCTGCTACAATGGCACTCGAAACCGAGATCGTACGAGGAGAAGTTGCTGTGGACCTCGCCACTGGGCGCGACATCGCCCTGGTTACCCTGATCATCGAAGCATTCGTGCTGGCGCTGGTGCCGCTGGCCGCCTTCTACTTCGGCATACGCGGGATGCGAGCGCTGCGCCTCAGGCTCGATCCGCTGTTCCCGATGGTGCAAGGCCGTCTGCGTCGCGTGGCCCATACCACTCGGACCGCCAGCGAACGGATCGTTCGGCCTTTCATCACCCTCGGCGTCCTGCGAGCGCAAGTCAAAGGCACGACGCAGGCTCTGATACGCACTGCGTCGTCCGCGAGACCACACAGGAATCCGAGTCGCTACTCCGCCCGTACTACAGAAAAGGACACAACGTGAGCAAGAGAACCCGAGGCTTACTCATCGGCGCCGTGTCCGGCGCTGTGCTGGGCGCGGCGCTGGCATGGGCCGTGCTGTCCAGAGAAGAAACCAATGGAGAAGGGACTCCAGGCCACGTCCGTAGCCGCCTACAAGCCAGCACCGGAGAGTGGTTCAGGCTGGGGACGTCCATCCTCCAAGCTGGCCGCCAGATGGCTGACATGGTACGCCTCGCCTGACGTGGGCGGCATGTCGTGTCAGCCTTGCTAGTCGCGTGGTCTTTCAATCCCTTGGTCGCTTTGGCGACTGCCTCGACCACGCGACTGGACGACTACCTGCCGAACTCGGCTACACATCCCCAGTGTCGATAGGCTCCTCTGTCTCTGTTGCGGTCGGAGCCTCTTCGGCCAGCAACTCCTCCACGATGGCGTCCGCTACATCTTCTTCATCCTCTGCCTCTACCCACGGCTCTTGCAGCGCAGGAAGCTCCTCGACCACTGGCTCAACCGGGGCCGCGCCCACCTCCGGCAACGCGTCCACAGGAATGACCTCGGGAAGCACTGGTGGCGCCACATGCTCGGCCAGCGGGGTCTCCCACGCTTCGCTCAGCGTACGCCCTTCCTGATAGCGGTCACTCAGCGAGTGGAAAGCGGTCACGGGCATCGCCTGCCGCAGTGGGGTGTCGCCCTCGGCCCATAGTTCTCTCAGCGCTTCGAAGTCCCACTCGGCGGTGATCACCCCCTCGCTGCTGGCTGTGCCCAATTGCACCATGACACCGCTGTACCGGTACGTGAATTCAGCAGGCGCGAAGATCGCCGATTGACCGGCATAGTCATGTCGCTCCCCCACCCCCAGCGGGTTGTGTCCGACCAGGAAGCTGACCATGCCGTAGAGCTGATTCTCCTGCACCCGAGCCAGTAGGCCCGCCCGCACCTTCCGGTGCAGCCCAGTCCCTGAGCACGCCCCGAGCCCGATCAGCATCTGCGCCCCCTGATAGGCCAGGATGCGTCCTGCCTCCGGATAGAGGGCATCGTTCCCTAGCAGAAGACCGATGCGGCCTACCTCAGTATCGATCGCCGACCACTCCACGCCCGGCGCTGCCAGCCCCTCATCGTCAACACCCAGGCTCACCTTGGCCTGTCGGCCCACGATGTCTCCATGGGGGCCAAAGACGACGGCCTGATTGACGATGCCACCACTGCCCTCGTCCAGGACATAGCCGCTGCCCACCACAACTGTCAGGCCGTACTCCTGGGCCGCGCCAGCGAAGAGGTCACGGCAAGCATCCCACAGCAATCCAGGATCCTCCACCAGCAGCTTGCTCAGGTTTTGCCGCAGGTCAGCCCTCAGCACACCGGCTGTGGATTCGGCGACCTTGCCCTTGGCCCGCGTCCACAGGGAAGCCCTGGGGCGACGCGCACGGTCCGCCCGCTTCAAGAGACCTGCCCGCAGCCCTGGCAACAACGGCGGTACGGCCATCGTTCCGATCAGCTCAGGGAAGACGATGAGCTTCGCCTTCTTGGCCTGGGCCATACGTAGAAAACGCGCCAGGTCCTTGCGACTGGCGTCCATATCCTTGTGCAGCCGCAGCCCCTGCTGCACGCAGGCCACGATCACTTTGTCCATTGCGCCCTCCTTCAGTCTATTCGAGTCCTCCAGTCCCTCAGACGGTTCAATCATACCACAGCAGGCTGCAAAGGACAAGATTGCGTATTCATTCGCCTAAAATGTTACCGAAGTGGTATGATTGCCTCAAATGAAAATGTTACCGGAGGTAAGCATGTCCACTGAAGACAAAATGACCATTGATGAACGAAGAAAGTATC
>Ga0075114_10001407_pt1 | contig 12967 bp, 7 predicted proteins | sample AntAceMetag02UKM_FD_69784 | JGI IMG/M metagenome (GOLD analysis project Ga0075114, IMG submission 69784) | Saline lake microbial communities from Ace Lake, Antarctica - Antarctic Ace Lake Metagenome 02UKM | ecosystem: Environmental > Aquatic > Non-marine Saline and Alkaline > Saline | place...
CCGTGAAAAGAATTCGTATTCTTTTTTACGGGAGTACTCCCAGATTACTTTTTGGGTAAATGGGTCAAACTCCAACACTTGTGACCGGTTTGCGCTGTCTCTATTGTCGAAGATGAGAATGTTGCCGTTTTTCAGCAGGGTGGGCTGATGCTGAACTTTCCAGAGTCCGGAACCCAACGCCCAGACCAACTGCTGTTTGGCAAGATCAAAGATTGCGATGGTATCCAGAACGAGTATTGATACGAGTATATTGCCCTTTTTAAACAGTGGTGATTTATACTCCAGGCTGCCGTCAAAAATTTCCAGGGAGTTGGAGTGTAATATATGGCCATAAAACCCTCCTGTCTTGATTACCCTTCTGTTGAGTAGGTTTGCAAATGGCGAATTTTCAATGAGATCAATCAGTGAGTAAGAATGAAGAACTTTTCCATCAGGGCTCAGAACTGTTATAAATTCTTCCTGAACCGAGCCTTCTGCAAGGTACGGCAGCTCTGTTCTTTTCGAGGTAAGCACATGGATATTTCCATTTTCTCCCAGGTCTAGGTCGTGATGCGGCGTGGGATTTGCAAACTCCCACAGCAGGTTTGAGTTTTTATCCAGCTTGATCATGCCGACATTATCATATATTGCCAACAGGTCTCCGTTGGGGTACACATAGGCGCGCCTCCAGTATGCCCCTGCTACTTTTTTACCTTCCGGGTTCCCCTGCCAAATTTTCTGAGCAGTTTTGTAATGCCACCTGTGCAGAATGTTGCCGTCCATGCTCATTAAAAAGGCCTCGGGTGCGTGGCCCGACAAAACAAGATTGATGCCGCTGTAAGCTTTTTCTTTTTTATAAATGGTTACACCGCCATTTTTTTCTGCTGCTTCATACCCCTGAAGATAGCCCAGGCCAATTAACTTTTCGTATTCATCTTTATCGATATTTGTTGTAGTTTGTCTTGGCTGGACCCAGCGGCCAGGCTGGGAAGTTTCTGTTTCTAGCTGGCAGACGGGCTTGAAGATTTTAAAATAAATTACCCCTGTAATTATGACTAAGGCAATGATAAGAAACAGCGATAAACTAATTTTCAAAGATCTTTTCATGGACTTGTTCTCTAGATGTTTGCACCTGTTATGTTTATTATATACAACAAACTAATTATCTAGACAATATAAAAAAGCACAAAACCTGTCAATCAAAACATGCGGGCAGGTGACCTCATCACTAAAAACTGTACTAGACAAAAGTAGAGAATTTTGGCAAAATAGCCTTTACATAAATGAAGCATTTTCTGCAATTCGATAACCATTCTTTAATATATTCTAAATGTAATCTAACTACAATCGTAAAGAGAGAATAACGCCATGCCAAAAGTTCTGTTTATATCTGGGATATCAACAGTCAGTTTTCTGGCCTTTATGCTGGCTGATTATGCTGGAATGTATTTGTCCAGAATAATAAAAGCACGCACTTTCAGTTTGGCACAAGTCAGTACCGGCCACGACGGGCTGCTGTTTCTCTACACCACTTTTTTTTACTGCTGCGCCGGGGTGCTGGCTGGTCTGATCGCAGCCTGCCTGTATTATTGCTGGAGGGCAACAAAGAAAAATGCCCCGGCACCCGGCATATTTACGCTTTCCCTGTGTCTTGGGCTTAATATTTCGATGAATACCTATGTACTGCTGAATGCGCAAGGCTTGTCTATAATCGTGAACGCTGTGACTGCCGCCGCTATATTTTGTGCGGCCATGTTGGCCGGGATGTTTTTTTTAAAAATGCTTAAGCAAGGTCTACCGACTGTTATAGTTTCAACCGGCTTTGCTCTTGGGACATTCTGGACGGTCCTGCGCAACAACCCTGGAGGAATCGGCTATGCTATGGCCATCGTTTTAGCCGCAGCTGTATTTTTCGTCTGTTATACGGTTGCATTTCCGTTTGCAGGGAAACGGTTCAAAACTCTTCTAATCGTGTTGGTAGTTATTGTTTCCTCTCTTGTGTCTGTTTGCGTATATAACAATAACGCGCTTAACACAAAGAACAAGCCCGCATTGGTTGATGGACGCCCCAATGTCGTTATGATAATCATGGATACGACACGCGCTGATCATCTGTCCTGCTACGGATATCACAAAAAGATCACACCGCATATTGATACATTTGCAGCCGACGCTACAATTTATAATCACGCCTATTCAACCTCTTCATGGACGCTACCTTCAATAGCCTCTATTTTCAGCAGCCTGTATCCCGGTAAACACGAGGCAACCCGCTCTGCCGATGGCGCTTTTAAACTTGCTGATCGCTACCTCACCCTGGCAGAAATTCTTTCGCAATCCGGATACAACACCGCTGGCTATGCATCAAATTATCTTTTGACAAAATCAATCGGACTTCAGCAGGGCTTTCAAACTTTTGAAATGGTATATTATGACTACAGCTTTTTTCTAACCCAATTCAGTTTGGGTGCCTTTCTAAACACAACTCTGCGCCTGTATGACTACATGTTTTTCAAGGGATACCTGCCTATGGGCACCGCAAACCAGGTCAACCGCCGGGCTGTCTCCTGGCTGGAAAACAATGCTGGTAATGGCCCCTTTTTCCTGATGCTCCACTATATAGATCCCCACAATCCCTATACCGCATTCTATTCAGAGGAGTACAAAACAAAAGAGTATGAAACCATCATTAATGAATACGGTGAAAACAATCCTAATTACGCCTCAGCAGAAATCACTCTGACAAAAAAGCACTTTATTGGCCAACAAGAAATGCCCGCAAACTTAAAAAATTATCTTGTGGATAATTACGACCGGGAGATCCAGTTTCTGGATGGGAAGATCGGGGAGATATTTAAAACGCTTAAGAAGGCTGGATCCTATGAAGATACGATAATCATCTTAACCTCCGACCACGGCGAGGCATTTGGTGAACACGACTTGTTTTTGCACGGCATGTTTCTCTACAATGACAATCTGCATGTGCCGCTAATAATAAAATATCCTGGAGGTGTCTCGAAAGCACCTGCTCCGAAGGTGGTTAACTATCCGGTTTCGCTTACCGGTATTGTCCCCACGGTCCTGTCATACCTAAATCTCCCGTTACCAGAATCACTTCAGGGCTCATCGTTGGATGATGCCAAGAATCAAATTTTAATTTCTCAGCTATTTCCCGGACGCGGCTGGAAAAAACTTTCGAAACAGCAGCAGAAAAAACTTGGGTTTTTCAACCATGACATGATGTCGTTTATTGACGGCGACTATAAGCTCATAAAACGTTTTGGAAAGAAGGACATGCTCTTCAATATCAAACAAGACCCACAGGAAACAAAAAACATCATTCATAGAAACATTGCAGATGCACAAAGGCTAAACAGCCTTCTAAAAAATCACATTGCCCCTCTGGGGCTCATGCAAAAAGATAAAAAAAAGGAAGCCATGCAATTGAAAGACATTGAAAACCTTAGAACCCTGGGATATATGGATTGGTTCGTGCCCGGACGAAAACCTGTTAGAAAAAACATCCCCTCGATTAATATTCGGCATACCCCTTTGAATCTCGTACAGATACCCGGACACAATTTTTTCTGTAGAATATTTCAACACAGCATCTTTTTTACTGCACAAGCTATCGTGTAATTCGGTTTTAGCTCACAATACATTACCTTGAACATGTCTTGCGCGCTATAGCTTTGCTATTGGACCATTTTCTACGAATCGATTTACCTTCAAACGACAGCTATATTGCAGTTATTGATACTGATAATAAACTCTTTAAGAATTACACTGGCACCAGTTTCAAAGGGTATTTTCTATTGCATGAACATAAAAATGACTGTATATTGAGCATAATACGATAGTGTTCATAATCTAAAATTATAATAGAAAATCGCAAACTTAATTGGATTTGAAATGAATAAGCAGCAAAATACAGTCATTTTACATAATAGCCTTGGCAAGTGGTCATTTTTAACAGCGATATCCTGCTGGATGATTATTATGTGTGTTGATTATGCTGCGCTGGGCTTATTTGCCTCACAGCATAATTTTCCTCCATTCCGAATTTTCCCCGGAATACCCATGGGAGCTATTATTCTCTGTGTTTATATGGGGGCGGGTATGGTAACGGCATTATTGGCGTTTTCCCTTCAGCTGGCGGCAAAAAAAATACCTGTTTTGCACACATGGCTTTCTGAAAAATTTCCACTCGTGCTGACGCTTATCATTAGTTCCTTCATAAATATTTTTGTTCTCATCAAAAGCCAGAGAGTGCCAATTCTAAAGACGTGGCCCCACTCTGTAATACTTATGGCTGCAATTACGGCCGTTATTCTGGTTCTTTTTTTAGGGGCTATCAGTATACGCAAGCTCAAAAAGAGGCTGCTTGTATCAATACCTGCAGCAGGTATCACCGTTGAGCTGTTTTGGTATTTTATCCGGGAAGCGTTTTTAAAAGGCGGGATTTTTGTGGACTTTTCACGCGAGCTGCACGTAACGGTAATTTTTTTCGCAACCGGGCTATTCTGTTGTACCGTATTTATGCTGCTGTACTGGCTTGCGCCCAAGGCGGTTGCCCGGGCAGGGCTTTGTCTGGTCATGATAAGCTTCCTTGTTTGTTTTACAGCAGGAAACCCGCGGCTTTATGCTGCCGAAGGAGCTGCTTCTGTAAAGAAAACCAACATTGTTCTTATTATTCTTGACACTCTTCGAGCCGACCACTTGTCGTGTTACGGATATCATAAAAAAACAACTCCCAACATTGATCGCTTTGCTTCCGAGGCCATAAAGTATACAAAAGCATACTCAACAGCCCCCTGGACGCTTCCTTCTACCGCTTCAATCATAACCGGCAAATATCCCGGGAGTCACGGCGCTCACAGAATTAAAAGCAAGGACATCTACCCGTTTAACATACTGGAGGACCGACAGGTGACGCTCGCAGAGATATTACAAGGCTCGGGTTACGCTACAGCCGGTATTGTCAGCTGTCAGTTTTTTACCAGGCAGTACGGCATGCATCAGGGCTTTGACTTTTTTGATGACACCATGCCCAGTAACCTGTTTATTATGCCGACATTCGGTCTTCTGTCATTTCTTAATTATTTTCTTCCGATCAATGATTATTTCGGCTCAAGAGGGCTGGATGAAAACAGAACTGCATCTCAAATAAACAAGTCCGCTCGTGCATGGCTTAAAAATAATACAACCCAAAAACCCTTTTTTCTCCTGCTTCATTATTTTGATGTGCATCATCCCTACTACCCGGAAAAGCTGGGAACGTCAGAAAGCAGCGTTCCTCCTGCTATCAGAAAAAAGTACAGGCACAACAGTGCAAACTATGCAGACATGGAAAAAAATCTGATCGCCTCGGTGCAGGAGGGTACGAAACCGCTGCTGGATGAGGAGCGGAAATATCTTGTTGACAATTATGACCGGGGAATCATGATGCTGGACAAGAAGGTCGGTGAAATGCTTGATGATCTTAAAGATCGAGGACTATATGATAACAGCCTTATTATCATCACCGCTGATCACGGAGAATCCTTTGGTGAGCATAACCTTATGCTGCACGGCATCTGCCTGTATGACGACAACCTGCATGTTCCGCTGCTCATAAAACACCCTTCCGGAGATACACAAACAGGTACTCAGGAACACCCGGTGTCGCTGACCGGTATTGTGCCCACTGTTCTCTCCTATCTTTCCATTCCTGTACCTGAAGCTGTGGAGGGAGCTCTGCTTGATGATCAGGAGGGTCAGACCATACTGGCCCAGAATTATACATCAACCAACACTAAGGTACAGCAGCAATTCCGCTCGGACATGATTTCGCTGCAGAAAGGTGATTATAAATATATAAGGTTTGTCCAGACACAGGATCAGCTTTTCAACCTGCGGGAGGATCCTGAAGAACTACACAATATTATAGATACCGATGGAGTGCCGACAGAAACCATGCAGCATGCGGTAAATGGTTTTATGGAGCAGTTTTCCAGTTCTGAACCAGAGGATGAGAAAGAAAAAGCGGAGATGGACAAAGCCACCCTGGAAAACCTTAAATCGCTGGGGTATATTGATTGAACACAGATGATCTTTTACAGCTTTTTCAGCGGCACCTTGAAATATATTCAGTTTTTCATTTCCGATATGTTAATGTTGACACACAATCGCCTTTTCCCTATAATTTCAACATATATGAGCACAAAGCTCTATACTGTAAATATTAATACAGCTATACCTCTATGTCTCCTTTAGTGATGATTATCTACGAGTTGGTTTATAGCATCCTGTATCTGGGACTGCTTTTTTCCAAGAACACTCTTTTTTCACTATTTCCTGACCCATCAATGTTGCAGAGGCTTGTTTTCTTTTTTGTCATCTCAAGTGGTTTTGCACTTCCATTCGTACTGCAAAAATTAAAAATCATGTTGCGTAAACAACACTACTTAATCACAGCGTTAGTATTATGTTGTATATACATCTACTGTTCCTACGATTACTACGATAAAGAAATAATGAATAGGCGATTTCATCCCTATTTGCAGATACCGCCGCGTACCCAACAGGCCACTATCCCCAAACCAGAATCTAAATACAGGATCGTATGCCTTGGCGGTTCAACAACTGAAGGAAAGGCAGATGCAAATTATCCTGCTTTCCTTGAAAGCCTTCTCAGAAAGCGCTATCCCGAGAAAAACATTGAAGTTCTTAATAGTGGAAAATATTTTTATAACTCTCAGAGTTCCATCATCCAGTACTTGTTTTATCTAAAAGAATTTGAACCTGACCTGATTATCTTCTTTCACGGATTTAATGATATTATGACTTCCTTTACCGGCGGGAAAATGGCATCAACTCCTTTCAGAAAAGATTATGGCCATTTTTATGGACCATTAGGAAAGCTTCGCTACCCGGTTCTATTTGAAAACTACCTTGAGGACTTCTTCTTTTCAGACTTCACTGCTCCCGAACCACAAACTGTCCCGTTTTCCAACTTTCAAAGCTTACCCAGCTATAAAAGAAACCTGGAAACCATTATCGATCTGGCGCGCCTTGACAACATCAGTCTAATATTTTCAAGTCAGGCTCACCGTTTCAGCCCAAAAGGCGACAGCCCGGCCCGCATTCTCGGTTTAACTCGCCCTTTCCTGACAAAAGACAAGCACCGGGCTGATGAAAAAAGTTGGTATATGGCCATGAAACTGTTTAACAAAACAACAGCGGAAACTGCGAATCGCCTGGGAGTACCCTATGTTGACCAGGCAACCCTTTTTAAGGGCAAGCATGATCTTTTTACAGATTGTGTCCATATGACCCCGGAGGGAACAACTAAAAAGGCAAACCTCTTTTTTAAGAAAATAGTAGATCTGGAGCTTTTGGAATAAATGGATAAAAAAAACGGGTTTCATTCTTCTGATTTTCAGAAAGATTTTTATGACAGGCTGGGCCGGACCAAAGCCGACGATGGGGGTATGCTATCCTGCAGCTTTGAAGAACGTTATAACCCTAAAATGATTGTTGATGACAAACGTGCTTTTGACATGTTTGCTGATCTGTTTTCTCCACTCTTTACAGAAGAATCTAACAATGTTATTTTAGACATGTGTTCCGGCACAGGGATGCACCTGCCGGTTCTGAATCAGTTTCCGGGAATTATAATCGGTGCTGATCTTTCTTTCGGATTACTGGAGGTTGCCCGGGGTTTGAAACGAGAATTGTCTCTGGACTCAACCCTTCTTGTTCAGTCTCTTGCTGAAAAAATACCGCTCAAGGATAATAGCTGTGATGCTATTATTATGATAGATGCAATTCATCATGTGGAGGATCAGGCTGGGGTGATGAAAGAGTTGAGCAGAGTCGCAAAGCCCAATGCACCGTTTCTGCTTATTGAACCAAATGTGACCAACCCCCTTGTCTATCTTGCGCACCGGATTCCAGTTGAGGAACGTGGGGCGCTGCGCTCTAATACCCTACGGGGGCTGACTGAATTGGTTCACCCGTATATCGACAGTGTTACCATTCAGCCGTTCAATTATGTTGCCAGCAGAAAAAGTAATCCGATTGAAAAAGCCGCTTTTAAGGTAATTGAGTGGGGATTTAAAACGCTGTTTTTTTTCTGGCCGATCAGGATACTTTTACAGGGTAGATTTAAAAAATAATAGGAATTGACTTTATGAGCGACCTTCAGCTTATCTCTCCACCCATGATTACATATAAGGGTGACATCTTTGGAATGATACCGTCTCCGCCTGTAGGTCTCGCCTGTTTAGCTGCCTATATCCGGGAAAACGGGTTCAATGTGAAAGTACTGGACTGCTTCGGCGAGGCGCCCTATGTCTCCAGTAAGTATCGTGATGAATTTGTACGTATTGGGCTTAGCCAGGATGAGATTATCAAACAGATAGACCCAGATGCCCGTCTCGTGGGAATCTCAATCCATTCAGGCATGACTGCAGCCTTTTGTCTTTCTCTGGCCATGGAAATCAAACAACAGTTTGGCAAGCCGGTAGTGATGGGGGGGGGCCATGCTTCCACAACCTATGGAGAGCTTTTGGAACAAGGCATTGATTATGTTGTTATCGGGGAGGGCGAGGGCCCGCTTCTTGAACTGATGCAGCGGATTTCTGCTGGTAAGAACTGCGCCGGCATACCGGGAGTGGCAACAGCTGGTGCGACAGCCCCCCCTGCAGAAGGAAAAACGGTCAACATGGATGACCTGCCGTTTCCCGCGTGGGACCTGGTTCCTCTGGAAAAGTATTGGTCCCTGAAAATGAGCCACAGCCCGGTTTCCGGGCGATTCGTACCTGTTATCACCTCTCGGGGCTGTCCATTTAATTGCGCTTTTTGCAGTACCCCTAAAATTTCTGGAAGAAACTGGCGCAGTTATAGCCCCGAGCGTGCGGTTCGGGAAATCAAACACCTTCAAAAAACCTTGGGGGTTACAGATGTTTTTATTCAGGATGACAACTTTAATTTTGACTCGGACCGTGTCATTGCTCTATGCGATCTTCTTGCCCGGGAATGCCTTCCGGTTCGGCTGAGCCTGCCGTCAGGAGTCCGGCTGGAAAAAATGAGTGCTGATGTTATCAGCGCCCTGTCCCGGGGAGGATTTCACTATCTTTGTCTTGCCCCGGAATCAGGATCTGAAAAAGTCCGAAATAATATGCGCAAACCGCTTCAAGAAGAAAAGTTAATGGAGGTTCAGCAGCAATGCAAAAAACACCGCATTCGTACAGGCGCATTCATTATTATCGGCACACCGGGCGAGACGGCCGGAGATATACTCAAAACCGCTATCATGATAGCAAAGCTGCTTTGGTATGGTGTGGATGATGTGAGCATTTTTATTTATTCGCCGGTTCCCGGCAGCACCATGATTTCTGCCTGTGAAGATACCATGCCCAAAGATTACCTTGGTGTGTGCTGGACGCCGCGGTGGCGTAAACAGTTCCGGTATCTGTCCAGGGTTCGAAAACTGCTCTATTGCGTATATATGCTGCTGAAGCTGCTGTTTCAGCCGCTGTCCGGATTTAGGCACCTGCGTAATATTATGCGTAAGACATTTGAGACCAAGGGAGAAATGGCTTTAAGCCGACTATTGTCAAACAAGCTGTTCAGCCGGAGCAATCTCCCATGGGGGGACCCGGAATAGCCGGATTACCTTCATTCAACAACCCAGGTATTACTGAGGAGTAAACACATTATGAAAATTATTATTGTAGGGGGAGGCATTGCAGGCCTGACACTGGCATATCAGCTTGTAAAAAAAGGTCTGCAGGTTACCGTGCTCGAGCGGGAAAATCGGGTCGGAGGCCTGGCACGAAGCTACCATTATGACAACTGGAGTATTGATATCGGCCCGCATCGCTTTCACACGGATGACCCCCTGGTTGAGGATTTTATTCAAGACGTTATGAAAGAAAATCTCATCGAAATCGAGCGGAACAGCAAAGTCTTCTTTTGTGACGCTCATTTTGACTGGCCGCTGAATCTTCGCTCCTTATTACAGCTTCCGCCAAGCCTAATGCTACGTGCAGGTCTAGACCTTTTGATCCGTCCAAAAATTACAGATGACAGCTATGAATCCTATGTGATGAATCGCTATGGCAAGACGTTGACAAATTTCTTTTTCAGAGTATACAATGAGAAATTTTTAAAAGTTGGCCTGAAGGACTGCCACCGCGACTGGGCAGAGACAGGTATTAACCGTGCCACCATAGACAAAGACATTAAAAGTTCCAGTATTACAGATTTGTTACTCGGCGTACTGAGCCAAAAAGAAGTTAATACCCGGTTTTTGTACCCAAAAACGGGGCCCATCGATCTTTTTCCGGAAATACTTCGGGAACGCATTAAAGCGCTGGGTGGTACTGTGGAGGTCGACGTAACAATTTCAGGTGCTACTGTGGAAGATCGCACAGTAAAGCGTATTGAGAGCTTAGACGGCAGAACCTGGGACGCTGATTACCTTGTATGGACCGGCGACCCGAATGATCTGGAAAAACTCCTTAACCTTCCATTAACAACGCTTAACTACAACTCAACCGTTTTATGCAACTTACTGGTTGAAGGTGATCCGCTGGTACCATCACAGTGGGAATATTTTGGGTCCAGAGATTTTATTTTTTGCAGAACCTCCACAAATACCTGCTTCAACCCATGCCTTGCTCCTGAAGGATATTATGGAATTTGCGCAGAGCTGCTGTGCTATGAGAACGACTATGTCTGGAAACAGCCGGAAACACTTCTTAACAGCGTTATTCAAAACCTGATTCACTCAAACCTTGTACGTAACTTTAACTCCATAATGGACGTGAATTTTGAATGGGTTAAAAACACGTATCCCATCTACAAGATCGATTATCTGGAACACCTGAACACCTACAAGAAAAAAATTGCGAACATGAAAAATGTTCTTGCCTGCGGCCGTACCGGCGGCTTCTGGTATAACAACATGGACCACTCCATACGGTCTTCCATTGACATTGCGGATAAGTTTGATCCGGAAAAGCTCTCTGGAGGCGGACAGCCGCCGGCAAGCGGTGTGTGGCGAGGAGATTTCTGAGAGTCGGCAATGTTCCGACATTTCCTGTATAAAAGCGCGTTCAAAAAATACTTGTCATGATACTGCGCTGCTTTATATAAGCCTCCCGTAGGTCATCCAGGGTAATATAAAGATCATTTCATAACCTTTTGCTTTAACCACTGTAAATCCTGTTCCTGCAGTATCGGCTTCCTTCTGCACCGATAACTCTGTGGTTCGAGCGTTCCCAACCGCTTACGTTATTCCAATAGCTTTTTTATAATGACAAAGATAAATCCGCTACTTCCTGTTGTGTTCCCTCCTTTGTATCGTATACTCCTACTATTCTTTTCGTAAAGCTATTGATATTGTTTTTATGACCATTTTTATCAGTCATTATATCAATGTCTATAGCTTTTTGTGAATTGATCTACACTCGATAGAGGGTAACACTTTCCCCTTAACCCCCCAACCCGCTATCCTTATCAGCTTTGGAATAACCAAATTTTCCCTTGCCGATTAAGGCCTTAGACTCTCTGCTCGTTACGAGACCATTTTTTAGCCAAAAGTGAAAAGGCTTCCCGATCTCCCAGTAATATGGCTTTCAGAATATTGTTTTTAGAAAAAAGGTAATGCAAAAGGCTGCAGATGAAAAAAATCACAAATGATAAAACCCAGGGATAACGGTGAGAGGCGTTGAAAAATGTTCTATGAAAAAACAGGTGAGTAAACATAATAGTCATTGAGGCCTTTCCTGCGAAGGCGGCAAAGGCAGCGAGTGTTTTTTGTTTAGTGATAATGTGCGCACAGAACCCCACTATTTTTATTATGGCCAGTGCCGCTATCGGCGAAAAAAGAACCCATCCATAGTAAGACCATTTCATTCTAAAAGCGATGGAATAATTAAACCTCAAAAAGATTAACGAGATAACTGTCACCAAAACTGCCGGAACCAACTGCCAGATGGAATGCTTTTTAAAAAATTGATCGCCCCACAATGATCCCAGTGCATAAAATAAAAAAGAGCAAAGTACCACATTTATGTTCCAAGGGAAAATAAAATGGGAAGGTACGTACTCATTTGCCATGGCAAGAATATATAAAAACAGAGATAGAAAGAAAATCTTTCTGCCTGATTGAATTCGAACGGTTACTGCATTGAAAAGCTGCTGAGTTAAAAACAGACAGGTTACAAACCAGAACACCCCGACCGAACCACTCAGATACATGCCACCATAGGCCAGTTTGCCTACACCGACCAGAAACCGGTATAAAGCGGCTTTCCCGGGATTTAGCATAAGATCAAACAAACTTTCGACAATGAAAAATCCTTTAAAAATTAAGAGATACGCCGCATATGGAATGAGTAACGACAGTGATTTTCTTTTCAGAAAAGTCAGTTGGTGTCAGTTTTTTTTATGGAGATAACCACTGATAAAAAAAAAGAACGGCATGTGAAATAGAAACATAAACTCACTAGCAATTCCAGTAACAATGTGCCCGGAAACAACGGAAAATATTCCAATACCTTTTGCGACATCAATGTGCATATCTCTCTGCATGAGGCTCCAGTTCGATGCCGGTTTTCCGGACAAGAAAGCTTTGGTGCGGAATGTTAGTATTAAAGAGGTTGTTTTGCAACATATTAACAAACTTAAAAACAACCAACCCATGTACCATTGTCAACTGTAGAGAAAGGGTAATCGACTACTGCGCCATATGGTCATGTTTTATCCGCAAATGTGCATTGGTGTCTTTCCAGTGGCTGAGCCAGAAACCGAAATGTTTTACCCCGGAAAAATCGACATCATCCCGCTGAAGCAGCTTTGCAAACGAGGTAATATATGTGCCGTTTCGAGCGCGAATAAAAAACTCGATTACAGAAAAGGCTCTAAAAAAAACAATGTCAGATCGACTCAACTGGTAAACATCAAGAGCAATGTGGCAGAGCATCCCGGCGAGCAT
>Ga0075114_10001421_pt1 | contig 12898 bp, 8 predicted proteins | sample AntAceMetag02UKM_FD_69784 | JGI IMG/M metagenome (GOLD analysis project Ga0075114, IMG submission 69784) | Saline lake microbial communities from Ace Lake, Antarctica - Antarctic Ace Lake Metagenome 02UKM | ecosystem: Environmental > Aquatic > Non-marine Saline and Alkaline > Saline | place...
TGAAACTGTGTAGGGTCCGCTAAAATATGGTCACGTTCTGTTGTTATATTCTGCCTGATCTCAATTGTTGTTGGCAGCGATGACCTGAGAAATTTACATGCCTCTTTCACAATGGGAATGGTTTTAATTATCTTCTTTTCGACGTCTGTGGAACGGCTGAAGGTGAGTATCTGACTCACCATATCTTTTGCACGGCTTGTAGCCTTTAATACTTCCTGAAGAGAGCTGTATGTTTCCGGTCTGTCTTCGACATCATCAAGACTTAGCTCAGTGTATCCCAGGATAACGCCCAGAATATTATTGAAGTCATGTGCGATGCCGCCGGCAAGGGTGCCTATGGACTCCATTTTCTGGGCCTGGCGCAGTTGTTCCTGAATTTTGAGATCATTTGTCACATCACGTCCAATATTTACAAATCCAGTGATTTCACCGTCAGGATTTTTAATAGGCGAAATTGTTGTGGCATTATCAAACAGGTTTCCGTCCTTTTTTTTGTTTTTTAAATAGCCCTTCCATGTTTGGCCCTTTGATATAGTCTTCCAAATTTGCTCATAAAACGATTCGTCATGTTTGCCGCTTTTAATAAAGTTTATGTTTTGACCGATACTTTCCTCGGCAGTGTAACCGGATATACACTCAAATGCAGGATTCGTGTAAATTATTTCCCCAAGCTTAGAGGTAATTACTACTGTTTCATCAGCTTGCTCAATAGCGATCGTCAAATGTATGCGTTCTTTCTCGGCCCGCTTGCGGTCGGTGATGTCCACGGATGAACCGATGATATACTTAACTCGACCAGCACCATCAAATACTGGAACAAAAGTGTGTATAAACCACAATTCATTACATTCCGTGTTATGAGTAAGACATTCAACTTGAGAAATTTTACCCGTAAGAGCTATTTTTAATTTTTCAGTTATAGTAATTCGTGTTTCTTCACAAAAGAATTTAAGAGGATAATCCTGTCCATAGAATGAATTGATATCGGTAATTTTGAGCAGTTCTATCCCCGCAGAACTCATGTATTGTAACTTAAAATCCAGATCAATAATCTTGTTGCAAACTGGTGTACCCTCAAGCAAGGAGCGATTTATCATCTCTGATTCTCGCAACGCAGCCTCAGACTGCTTTTGTTCGGTGATGTCCCGTCCTACTCCAATAATCTCTAGCATGTTCCCTTCGTTATCAACAGATGCTTTTAGCGACCACCCTAACCAGAGCCATCCATCAACGGTTTTTGCACGTTCTTCGTGGTAGGTAGAATAGGGCGGATTTTTGAGATCCGCAATCGAAGCTCTAACGGCCTCAACATCATCACCGTGAATTAAAGGGAAAAAAGGTTTACCGAGAATTTCTTTTTCTGTTTCCCCAAAAGTCTTACAGTAATTTGGGGAAACATACTGAATAGTGGCCTCCGTGTCAGTTATAACAATACTTTCATTGGCTTGCTCAATTGCCGTTGAGAGGCGCATGAGCTGTTCATCTGAATGCTTGCGCTTGGTAATGTCATTGCCGACTGAAAGAATTTCTGAGGCAGTATTGTCGTCATTATGTAGCGTCTTGTTTGTCCAGGATATCCAGACACGCCGTCCATCTTTACAAATATTTTCATTTTCATGACTATTGAAACAATCGGGCTGTTTCGAAATCTCGCACATAAGAGCTGAAAGATCTCGGCCCGAGCTCTCCTGTTCAGGAACAATGGTTCCAATAATATTTTTACCCAGAAGTTCTTCCTTTTGATAACCGAAAAAGTGAAGCGCAAATTCATTTATATAGGTTATCTCTCCTGATGGTTTCCAGCGAAGGATAATACTGTTGGCGGATTCCACCAATTCACGGTATTTTCCCTCGCTTCGCTGCAAAGCCCGTTCTGATTTTTTTCGTTGTTTTTCAGCTTTGATACTCTGGAGAACAATATAACCGGAAAGCACAAACAAAATACTCAGGATTACAAGAGCAACAACACTGACTTTTCTAAGGATTAAATTGATTTCAGCATGTACATCTTCCAGGTAAATTCCAGAACCAACGACCCAATTCCAGGGACTAAAACCTTTAACATATGATATCTTTGGGACAATTCTGGTTTCATTATCTTTCCATTGCCACATATATTCAACGTGGCCGCTGCCTTTTTCCTTCACGACCTTTACTGCTTCAACAAAAAGACGGGTTCCCAAGGGATCACTGTAGTTTGACAGATCCGTGCCTTCGAGCTCTGGCCGATATGGGTGCATGATCATAAATGGGCGTTGATCATTTATCCAGAAATAGTCTTTACCTTCAATACCGTAACGCATGTGACGCAAGCGTTCTTTTGCCCGGTATTGAGCCTCCTGCAGTGTCAATTCTCCTGACTGTGCCCTCTCGTTATATGTTGCCAACAAACTCCAGGCAGAATTCACCACCTCACGCGCTATATCTTTTTTGCGTTCCATGAGATGTTTTTCAAACATAGGCAGCATGAATAGGTATATAGCGCTGGTAAAGAGCAGAATACTTATGAGAGCCGGAATAGATATCCGAATGGCAATACTCTGAAATGAGGACTTAAACAACCGAATTTTCATAGAATTTCTCTAAACTGTTAGTTTGCCAGAATAATCAAGTTAGTTTATATATCATTATTCTTATTTGCCTACAGCAGCATTGACTTGTGATAGTTCACCTTTGCTTAGCAACTTTTCTGCATCGAGCAGTATCTTAACTTCTTCATCAACCTTGCCAAGTCCGCGGATAAAAAACTGCCGGTTTCCCTCTGCAATGTCAGGTGGCGGCTGTATGTCGTTTTCAGGAATGTCTGAAACTTCCTTGACCGTATCCACCACCAGACCCAAAGAAGTATCATTAATGTTTACTACTACAATACAGGTTCGGTCATCATATGCACGTTCTTCAAATTTAAAACGTTTGCGTACATCCATGATGGGGATAACTTTGCCGCGAAGATTAATCACACCCTTAACATAATCCGGCATATCCGGCACCTCAGTAATCTTCTGTATTCCGATAATCTCAGTAACATGATAAATTTCAAGCCCGTAGTCCTCTTTTCCAACTGTAAAAGTCAGAAATTTGTCCTTCTGGGTATCTTCATCTTCTTCGTCATCATCTAAATCATCTTCGGTAATTGTTCTGCCTTTATTTTCAGTCATTTTTTATCTCCTTTTGGTTGTTTCTTAAAACAGACTGTCAGTGGTTCCTTGTGATTCAACATTGAACCACTGACAACCGTTATATTTCACAAAGAACAATTAGTATTTACCAAACTCCTTATCATCAAGATGAATGGTCGGCTCAGGTGTTTCCTGTGCAGCTCCGCCCCATGATTCCTGTCCGGAACCACCACCTTTATTTTCAGGTGCCTTCGGTGTTGCAGAAAGCATCCTGTTCTGCTTTACCGGTGCAGAAGAAGGCCTGTTTTGCTGAGTCTGCTGACTATTGTCTACCTTGAAGGTTGCTATCAGCTGCTGCAGGAGCATAGCCTGACTGGAGAGTTCTTCTGCGGCAGATGCACTCTCTTCTGCGTGGGCAGTATTCTGCTGGGTTACCTGGTCGATCTGGCCCAGCCCCTGTGTGATCTGACTGATTCCCTGTGCCTGCTCATTTGATGCTGCTGCAATTTCAGCCACAAGGTCGGTTACCTTGGTAACTGAATTGACGATCTCTTCCAAAGCTTCAGCTGTTTTACTGGCAATAGAAGTACCGCCCTCAACCTTCTTAACAGAACCCTCGATCATATCAGCTGTCTCTTTTGCTGCCTTTGCACTTCTGGCTGCAAGGTTTCTTACCTCTTCAGCAACAACCGCAAAGCCTTTACCCTGCTTGCCTGCACGGGCAGCTTCAACCGCGGCATTTAAAGCCAGAAGATTGGTCTGGAAGGCTATTTCATCAATTGTTTTAATGATTTTTGATATTTCCTGGCTTGATGCGTTTATATCTTCCATAGCACCAACCATTTCCTTCATCTGAGTGTTTCCCTGCTCAGCAGCATTTTTAGTATCGTTTGCAAGCTGGTTAGCCTGGCTGGAGTTCTCCGCGTTCTGCTTGGTCTGGGAACCGATCTCGTTCATGGAACTTGTAATCTCCTCAAGCGAACTTGCCTGCTCAGTAGCGCCCTGTGACATAGACTGGCTGGTTGAGCTCATTTCTTCAGACCCGGCTGCAACATTACTGGAGGATACATTTATCTCTGAAACCGTATCACCAAGTTTTTTTACCATGTTTTTCAAAGCATGTCCCAGCACATCCTTGTCAGAAAGAGTCTGAATATCAACAGTAAGGTCACCCTCGGCAATTTTTTCAGCCAGACCTGCCATTACTTTTAAATTTGAAACCATCTTCTGCATTGATGCAACCAGCACACCGATCTCATCCTTTTGATCAATATCCAGAGTTTTTGAAAGGTCACCTACTGCAACCGCATTTGCAAGTTCAACACTCTTGGCTACGGGTTTGGTAATTAAAAGAGTAATAACAACAGCGATGAGTGTACCGAGAATAATAGCAATAACGGCTGCCGCAATAATGATCATGTTAGCTGATTTGATCTGGCTCTCCATTTTGTTTTTCTGGTCAGCTGTGTTTTCATCAAGAACCTTCTGCACGTTAACTGCGGCTTCAAGCATCAATTTATTTGTCTTTTTCTGCTCATTAAAAACCTGATAAAATTCAGCACCGGTCGCTTTATACTTATCAATACCCGCAACAATATTTCTGCCGGCAGATTCCAGGGCCTTATTACCTTTGGCAGCTTCAGCCCAATTTTCCAGTCCCTTGTTAAGCACAACAACCGCCTTATTAAACGCATCCCACTGTTCCGGACCCTTTTTCATGAGAAAATAAATTGCTGAGATCCTGAGCAGTAGAAAATTATTAATGACATCGTTTGTAAAGATAGTATTAATTTCAGACCATTTCTCAAGTTTAGAAACATTTTTTGAAGCTGCTGCTTTTTCCATTTCAGGAATAATATTATCATTTAAAACTGTTCCGGTAATAGCAGCAAAATCCTCTCCTACTTTTCTCCATTCTCCTCCAAGAACTTTTCCTTTTTGATCAAAATCGGCATAATGTCCAAAGTTACTGCCGTACTTTTCAAATCCTTCAACTGCCTGGTCAATCTGTCTTATGTTAGCCTGATCCTTAAACTTTGCCTTAAGTTCTCCGGCATCCTTCTTAAGCTCTTCGACATAGGCTGCCAAGCCATCAATATGTTTGGTATTACCATTTATAATATAGGCCTTGCCTTCTTCCCGGGCTTCCAGCATATTTTTTATTAAGCCGTTTGCATCTTCTGCATTTTCTGCCCGGCTAACCACTCCGCTCATGCCGCTCCAGCCCATATAGGCCACAAGGATGGTTAACAAGAGTACAATTGCAAAGCCTCCGCCGATTTTATAACCCAACTTCATATCTTTTAACATTGTCTTTCTCCTTAATTTGATTAATTAGTTGTTTCGATTTGTCATTTTTTATCTCAACACCTTGATGCCTGCATACCAGATTCACATATCATCAAATTTATTTTTTTCTATCATTTCGGCATCTCCTTTCTTCAATATGTTTTTCTCAAGATCAGGGATAATCACCTTTAAAACTTTAACTGAACCTTTCCTGTTCATATTCTTTCCTTATTTTTGCTGCTTTTTAATATTTTCTTTATAGCTGTTTGAAGATATCGACTTTTTATTTTTCCCAAAAACCTGCATTGTTCTTTCCCTTGATAATAAAAAATAAAAAGAGGTGTGCCTTCAAGCTTAAGTTCATTACGCACCATGTCCCAGGAATCTTCGTATGCAATAAATACATTAATCTGATCATTCATTTCTTCAGAGAACTGTTTCAGCATTGAAACTATTTTCTCTGATTCATATCCTTTTTTTATACAGGCCAGAACAACAGGGCCTGAGTCCTGAGGAAACCTGCTTAAAATTAAATCTTGTTTAAACTGCTTAATCATTTTTTATGCCCATATTTTTTTGTTTAGTTTCAGAAATACAATTACAACTTGCATGCCATAAACCAAAAAAAACAGTTTAAATATTTTTTAATGTTATTTCAGGTAGTTATAATTTTTTTAAAGGAAAAGCTGTTTGCTTGGAAAGATAAGAGGTGTGCCATGGCACACGTAGTGTGCCATACATTGTGTGCCATGGCACACTTTTAATACGAAGGGAGGTGTCCTACATGTGGTCTATGAGATTATACTCTTTGATCTTACGATAAATAGTACGGCGGCCTATACCCAGAAGTCGTGCGGCTTCTGTTTTATTTCCGCCTGTTTTTTGAAGCACGGCAAGTATTTTCTCAGGAGTTATCTCTGATCCTTCCTCATTTATTTCTTCATGCCCGGACATGGTTTCCTGCAGTTCAGAAGGCAAATGTTCACACATAATTGTTCCGCCCTGACAAAGGACAAATGCATGTTCCAGCGCATGTTCCAGTTCCCGGACATTGCCCGGCCAGCTGTACAGCATGAAAAGTTTACGGACATCATCTGACATACCATCAATATGCTTCTTGAATTTTTCATTTAAAGCCTTAAGAAAATAATTCACCAGCAGTGGAATATCATCCCGCCGCTGGCAGATCGGTGGGATCTCCATCTTTACGACTTTCAGGCGATAATAAAGATCTTCTCGAAATCGCCCGAGTGCAACCTCATTTTTAAGACTGCGGTTTGTTGCAGAAACAATACGGACATCAACCTTTATTGGTTTTGTTTCTCCGACCCGCTCAAAGCTCTTCTCCTGTATGAATCTCAAAATCTTCAGCTGTATGGCAGGAGAAATATCTCCGATTTCATCCAGAAAAACTGTTCCTCCGTCAGCCATTTGAAACCTGCCCGTTTTATCAGAGAGCGCCCCGGTAAAAGAACCTTTCACATGTCCGAAAAGCTCACTTTCAAGAAGATTGTCGGATAAGGCGGAACAGTTAACTTTGACAAGCGTATTTTGTGATCGGGGGCTGTTATAATGGAGAGCATCAGCGATCAATTCCTTTCCCGTGCCGCTGTCACCTTCTATGAGTACGGTTGAATCCGTTTCAGAAAGAACATCAAGAAGCGAATAGATCTCCTGCATTTTACTACTTTTACCCACAATACGATGATAGGAATGGCGTTCTTTTAGACTATTTTCAAGGCTGGTAAGTTTTGTTGTATCACGCATTACCAGTACAGCACCTAAAAAAGTGTTGTTACTGTCTATAAGGGGTGAACAATTTAAAACAACTGACTGAGACCTGTTTTGAGCATTTTTCCATTCAACATTAAAATCATGCACCGGCCTTCTCATTTCAAGAGTATTTTGCAGCACGCTTATGCATGCAGCCTGATTCTTATCTATTATTTCAGGAAAAGGCCTGCCGATTATTTTTAAGGAGTTCTCACCAATAAAATTTTCTATTGCTTTATTTGCGCCCATAATCGTCAAATCGGATTTAACTGTAATAATAGCATCCTCAACGCTTCTAAATATTGCATCCAGATGCAAACGGTATTGCTCATTATCAGACTCCAGACGCTTTTTTTCATTAAGCAGCAGTTTGTGACGTAATGCCTGTTCTGTTATCTTGATCAAAACTTTTTTTTCAACCGGCTTTGCCAGATAATCATGGGCACCCAGACGTACGGACTCTGCAGCAGTATCTATACCCGGCTGCCCGGTAATCATAATTACCGGGCAAAGGAGTCCTCGATTTTTTACCTCTTTTAATATATCAATACCGGTATGTCCCTTTTCAAGCATTATATCTGCCAGAATTACGTCCGGGATCTGCTTCGATATCACATCAAGCGCTGACTGGTATCCATCGGCAGTAACAGCATCATAGCCTGCCTGCGTAAGAAATTCTTTAAAGGTTTCACGCAGGATTGTTTCATCATCAATTATAAGTATTTTGCCTTTCATGGTTCCTCAATTATAAATTTTCATATTCTTAATTCAGTGCAGCGGGAAGATCAACCATTACCCGGGTATATTGGCCATCTTTGCTTTCAATAAGCAATTTTCCACCATGGTCTTCTATAATGTTATAACATATATTCAGCCCCAGGCCACTAGCCTCTCCAGCCGGTTTCAAAGAATAAAAAGGATCACATATTCGGTCAAAACTATCTGCCGGTATACCAATCCCATTATCAGTAAAAACAATTCTGACATATCTTCTATTCTCTAACTCAACCTCTTCCGTGCTGATTTCCATGCATTTTTTATTATATTCAGAACCAAATTTCTGATTCATGGCATAAAGAGAATTGATCATTATATTCATAAAAACTTCCTGTATTTTCTGCGGCTGAACATACACCTTCGAAAGATGTTCAGAAATTTCAACAGACAAGGTTACAGAATCCTTTTCAAACATCTTTTTCAGCAAAAGAAACATTTCATCCAGAATATTTTTAATCACAAAAGCCCCCTTTTCTTCATCACTGGGCCGGGCATAAGAAAGAAGACTTCTTACAATTTTTGCTATTCGCTGACTCTCTCTTATGATTGCATCTGCCCATTTTGTATCCAGACTTTGTTCGGAGAGTATATCTGTCAACAGTTCTGCACAATTTATAATACCGTTCAAGGGGTTATTCACCTCGTGGGCAACACCTGCGGAAAGCTCACCAATAGATGCAAGTCTGGCAGTGCGAATGGTTTCCAGCTGTATTTTTTTTCTTTCTGTAACATCATTATACATACAGACAATTTCACCGGTGGGAAGTTTGTATGCCCAGTTCTCACGCCATACTTCACCCAGACGTTCATCTTTATACGCCATCTCAGGCAAATATTCCGGTTTGCCGGTTTCATATACTCTTTGTAAAACATCAAGTAATCCGGAATCCTTGACTCCGGTAAACATCTCACTAAGATGTTTACCAATCAGATCTTCTTTCTTTATCCTTTCACTCTTCTGCACAGCATTATTTAAATCTTTAAATACAAAATCCTGTCCCTGGTCAATTGCTTCATACACAACAACCGCATTTGTCATATTATCAAAAAGTTTCTGGAAACCGTATTCCCGTTCTTTAAGCGCCTGCTCCGCCTGTTTTTGTTCGGTAATATCAACCACCACACTCTCAATACAATCTATATCATGATACAAAGAAAAGGATATCCTCACCCAGACCCGTGTTTTATCCCGGCGGTAAAGCTGAACGATATAATCATTTACGACACCCTTTTTCTCAAGCGCTTCAATCAATGTCTGACGCTCCTGAGGGTCAACATACTGATCTGATGAAACAAATTCAGAGATAAACTGCTCACGTGTTTCAAATCCGAAAATATTTACCAGTTTATTGTTACACTCAATCATTTTCCCATCAGAAACAGCTGTTAATGACATGCCGACCTGAGCATTATTATAAAGCCCCCGATATTTCTTTTCATTCTTCTGAAGGGCCTCTTCCATAAGCTTTCGGTCCGTAATGTCTCTTGAAAGCACAATTATCTTTACAGAACCATGGATGATGCTCTTGCGGCACCTGATTTCAACCGGAAACCGCTTTCCGTCCTTTGTACGATGAATACTTTCCAGGGTAATAATATTGCCGAGCTCTAATGTTTTTATCAATTCCCGGATACGCTCAGAAGTAAACTCAAGGTCAATATCCAGAACACTCATATGAGCCATCTCATCTCTTGTGTATCCCAGGATTTCACAGGCATGTTTATTCACATCAATAAAACTTCCTGAATCATCCAGCAAAAAGAAGGCATCACCGGCCTGGTCTACAACAGTCCGTATCCTTTCCTCACTCTCATAAAGCGCCTGCTCCGTCTTTTTACGTTTAGTGATATCATTTCCCACACATAAAACCGCTTCAACCTCTCCGGTTTTATTTAAAACAGCTTTATTGGCCCAAGCTATCCATACCCGTTCGCCATTTTTTTTAATGTTTTCATTCTCATTGGACAAAAACTTGTGTGGGGCAGCACACAAATCGGCAATAAACTTTTCAAGGTTTTCCCCTGCAGAACTTATTTCCGGCACAATTGTGCCGATCACGCTTTTGCCGATTGTCTCATATTCTGTGAACCCGAAAAATTCCTGGGCAAATTCATTGATGAAGAGAACAGTTCCCTTTCTGTCCAATCGTAAAATGATGCTATTCGCATTCTGAACAAGTTCACGATACTTTTTTTCACTTGACCTTAGGTTTATTTCTGAACTTAATTTAAGTTGTTCAGACTTCATCCCCTGCCAGATGATAAAAACTATCAAAAGAGCTGTTAAAAACAGTATCCCGGTTAATATTAGAGACAGCCTGCGTGTTATTAATGAAATTTCAGCATGGACATCCTCGATATAAATACCGGAACCGATAATCCAGCCCCAGGGTTCAAACCCTTTTACATACGATACTTTCTGGACGATCCGTTCAGGATCATCCTTCCATTGCCACATATAATCAACAAAACCGCTTCCCTGCTTACTAACGATAACAACGGCTTCGACGAAAAGGTGCTTTCCCCGGGGATCCTTATATTTACTTAAATTTTCACCCACCAGATCCGGGCGATAGGGATGCATCACCATTCGCGGTTCCATGGTATTGATCCAGAAATAGTCCTTTGAATCATCTCCGTACCGCATATGTGAAATTCGATTTTTTGCCCGCAACTGAGCTTCCTCCCGAGACAATTCACCTGAGTCCTCACGCTCCTTATACTCTTCCAAAACGCTGTGAGCCGTATTAACCAGTTCCTGTACTAACTGTTTTTTTCGTGTAATTAAAGTTTCTTCGAATGAGGGAAGCAAGAATGAAAAGATTGTCCAGCACAGCAGGACTATACTTAAAACAGCAGGCAGGATAATTCTAAAGTGAAAGCTTCTCATAGACATGTTCCGATTTACTATGGATAGAACTTATATATTGAATAGAAGTAACGATTGCTTGTAATTACTTTATACTAAAAAATATAATTAAGCATTTCATCAGACAGCATTTAAACATCAGCCTATTCCAAAAGTCAACATTAGCGATAATACCTTTAACGATTACAGTTTAGAGCTTCAAAATCAAAGCTATGGCACGAACTGTTGACTTTGCGTTTTGTTAAGGTTACTCGTGGTTATATGTAACGCCGCTTCGGTGGATAGCTTTGTTAAGCTCCAACTCCATAACAGTAATACCCAACCACCTTAAAGATGGGCTCGAACTCTAAGCTATCTGCGTCTTCGACTTTATCCCATGTTTTTTCTACAAGACTTGGATCTAACCCACCTAGGGTAAATGCATTTGTTACCACAGCGCCCGAATGCTCATCCTTTAACCCATTTATGTCCTCAATGGGTAAATGACCTAGATATAGATCCTGCTTTACATGTAGAGCTACGGTTAAATTCACTTCAACGGTGTCATTATGCCCATTATCTATGTGAACTTTCGTATCTCCAAATATTGGAACCCTATCGTGCTCACCGGACTCACTCGGGAATAGGCCTTTATCCCAATTATCTTTTACTGCGTCGAGCGAAGTGCTTAGCTCATTACCTTTATCGTCAAAAACCGGAAGTTTATAAAACTCTTGCGGCAAAGTTAATGGTTTCGGGTCAGAACCGCGAATACCAAAACTCATGTATGCACTTCTAAAATCACAAAGTACTGGAGCAGTAACCTTTGCTTGCCATTTGTGCTTACCAGTGGAAACCGGCCGATACAATTCAATCTGAAACTTCTTTGCTCTTTTAAGTGCTGATTTAGTAAATCCAGAGGGGCATACTAAAGCTCCTTTATGTGCTCGAACATCTTGTACAAGCCCCTGAAACTCTTCGACACCTTTTACATCGACTGGCTTTGAATAATCTTTGCAATCAATGACAATTTGCATTTTGTATTGGCCAACATTTTGTTCGACCAATACATCAATCTGTCTTTTAGTTTCGCTATCAATTCCATCAAGCATCACATTGTGCTGAACACTTGCTTCAGGTGATAACTGTTTTTGTATCATTGCCACCAAATATTCTAGGTCTTTCCAGTCTGGATTCTTTTTGGTCATTCGGTGTTTCCGATTTGATTTAGAGCAATTAACGTTTAAATTCACCAGCCGGCCCCAGACTTACCGCGAGTAGCGCCGCCGCGCCCCTTCCGGTCTGGTGAAGTGCCTGGTTGAGCGATTTCCTTTATTACCGGCTAGTTGCAACGCATTTGTTGTAGCTGTTTAATTGATTAAAGTATTTAAAACAACCTTCATTAAATGAGTCAGAATTACCATCGCAATTCCCACCGTTTTCTTCGGCCCAATTGAAACCAGCATCATGCCCACCACCGTCGCTGTATGGGTTTTGCGGCGAGATACAGTTTTTATTTTTTCTAATTTCTGAAATAGAACTTTCGGAATTATTGTCGCAACCAGACGTGAGGATGACAATAACAACGAAGAACAAGCCCGTGAATTTCATTTTTCGCTTTCCTTTAAAAGGCGGATAATATTAATACCGTTTAACATAACTAACAATTCAACATTACTTCTGGTAACCTTAACATTTCACCACATCTCAAAAGTCAACATTAGCGATAATAACCTCAACTTTTCAACATCCCTCAAAAATCAATATTATCAATAATAATTTAACTTTTACTAAACTATAAAACTAGCTCCTAAGAACAGATTAGACACATTGAAAGAAAATTTAAGGTAATGGCAACCATTAAAAGGTCAATGTCAAGAGGATACACCTCTCCTGTTACAAAAATCTTATCTTGTTTGCATTGTGCTACTCGTGATGAACCTGCCGCCTTTGTTTTGCACCTGATATTTCATTTTTTTATTAGTACGAAGTTACTGCTTCGCACCAGGCACCCATCAGGATCAAGACTATCAGAATTTAGCTGTCTGTAGTCCCTGGCATATTATTATGCCCCAGAAAACCTTCAGTACCA
>Ga0075114_10001425_pt1 | contig 12880 bp, 12 predicted proteins | sample AntAceMetag02UKM_FD_69784 | JGI IMG/M metagenome (GOLD analysis project Ga0075114, IMG submission 69784) | Saline lake microbial communities from Ace Lake, Antarctica - Antarctic Ace Lake Metagenome 02UKM | ecosystem: Environmental > Aquatic > Non-marine Saline and Alkaline > Saline | place...
CAGAGAATATATCCCGGCAGTGGAGCGCGGCTTTATTGACGCCATGGCGAAAGGTCCTTATGCCGGTTTCCCGATGGTTGATATCAAGGCTGTTCTCTACGACGGATCAGCTCATGAAGTCGACTCATCGGAGAACTCCTTTAGAATATGCAGCCGGACCGGCTTTAAGGATGCCTGCAAAAAATCCGGCCTCCAGCTGCTGGAACCGATCATGAGCGTGGAAGTAACCGCGCCGGAAGAATATATCGGGTCGGTCTCCGGAAATCTCTGTTCAAAGAGGGGAAGAATCGTCGGGATGGAGAACCGGGCAAAGATTGCTATCCTCAATGGGGAGGTACCGCTCTCCCGGATGTTTGGCTACGCAACCGAACTCAGGACGCTGACCAGCGGACGGGGGAACTTTTCCATGCACTTCAAACACTATGAAGCCGTACCATTCTCGCTGGCGGAAGAGATTGTCGCGGAACAGAGGAAGAAAGAGAAGTAAGAACATAGCGCCTGCGGCGCAATGTTCTAAAGTGCCTTAAGTGCCTAAAGTGCGCTTCCTCCGTCGCTAAAGCCCCGAATCAAGTTCGGGATGCAAGCACTATGGCGGATGAATAAGTGCCTAAAGTTAAAAGATTCGCCTCGCCAAAGAAACTGAGCATTAACTTATTTATTTTTTAAACAATTATTGTTCCGATACTTTTTATTGGAAAATAAATGAAATCGGGATCCCGATGGATATCGGTCCCGATAATATCAATTAAACAAACCGGGATCCCGAAGTATTTCGGGAGATAATTTAGAAGCAGGAACTAAGCGCCGAGGGATTTAACTTCCCAAGCTTCCAAGCAATCGATAGTAACGTTCCAGGTATTTCTCCGGGGTATACTCAGCGCGGTAGGCGCGGAAGCACGGTTCAACAAACTCTTCCCGGACGGACGGTTCCTCCATCCGGTACATCGCGGCTAAAAATTCTTCACCGGTCTGAAACATTATCCCGGCTTCATGGTCCCGTACCAGTTCAGGCAATAGACCAACATCAGAGGCGATGGAGGGGGTACCGCAAGACTGAGCCTGGATGACGGTCTGATTCCCCATCTCGGGCCAGATTGAGGGGGCAAGCAGCGCTATGGCATTTCCATAGAGCCAGTCCAGTTTATCCGGGGCCACGTATTTCAAGAAGCGGATCCGGGGATCGGGAGCGGCCAGTTCCCGGAGTTCCTTCTCCAGGCTCCCGGTCCCCACCATTACCAGTTTACTGTCACCCTTCTTCCTCATAAAAGTCTCTACCGCCATTCTGGGGCCCTTGTACTCCTCAAAACGGGCGACGAATAGAAAGAATGGGCGCAGATCGGCAAACTCTCTCTCCAATTCCGGGGAATCCTCTTTCTTTACCGGGTCGACAAAATATGGAAGAGAGTCCATCCTCCCGCTAAATCCCTCTTCCCGATGACGCTGGAGCATGTAGCGGCAGGGCATGATCAGGGAATCGATATTTTCCAGCATCCGGTCCCGCAATCCGCCCAACCTCCAGAACTGGGGAGGACGACGATAAGCCGCGAGACATCGCAAACACTCTTTTGAATCGCATACTTTCTTATTGTCCTTCCAGAGATAATGGGTCGGACAGAAGAGCCAGTAGGTGTGCTGGGTGAAGAGTTTGATCCCGGACCCCATGCTAAGAGACCGGATGCCACCGAAGAGTGAAATATTGTGATAATGAATAACATCAAAACCTTTTTCCAGAACGGCGTTGATTTGAGAACTGGAGAAGACCGGTTCCCCGGAGAGATAGGTCAGGAGCGGCTCCAATCTCCCGGTCCCGCTCTTCACCCGATGAACCGTAACCCCGGGGTGGTGAGGGTACTCCCCTTCCCGCTGATCGGTGAGCTTGTAGGCATGCGCGTCACCAGAAGTTATAACGTCCACGCTATGGCCGTCCCGGGCCAGGTGATTGGCAAGATGATATACATGCAGTCCGCAGCCACCGGGATGGAATGGAGGATAAAAGGTGGTTATCAGGCAGAAACGTTTCTTCTTTAGAATCAGGTTCTCAGTCATATTGTGTAGAAAGATACTGATTATGGAGTCCGAAGAACTCTATTTTTATAAATACGAATACTCCAGATAACAAATAAACCCTAAACCTCCTGTCGCAGCTACGCTGCTATGGCGGAGTAACTAGCTGAAATTCAATGTGAATATGCGACCAAAGTGAGATAATTATTTGATGATGAATCTTTGCCGCCTAGACGGAGATGGTGTTGGCACGGGAGTTGGTGTAGGAGCTGGGCGATTATTGATCTGGTCAGCGATCTTCAGAGCTTCTTCACGCGAAAAGTCGCCATAAATGCGTATTCGGTCCTTTCGCGCAACTGGAACCATTTTAGTCGTATAACGAGAAGTCCCATCCAGAGAGAAGACAATTGTTCTTCCTACATTCCCCATCATCGCAGCCCGGTATTTCATATTTCCCTGCGATTTGAGATATAGGGAAAGTCTCATCGGATCCTCATCAACTGACGGGGAGATACGATTAATATCATCTTCAGTCAGCCATGGCTTCTCCTGTACAATCTCGAATTCTCCTTCCCGATTATGAATAGGAATAATTTTGGCTGGTTGACGAAAATAAAACCCCAGCTTCATGATGCGAGGAGACGGCGACGGAACAGGGGTTGCCGCAGGACTCGGGGTAACATGGAAAGCGGCAGCAGGAATTACCCATTCTCCTGTCTCTTCACCCCCCGACGAGAGGATCATCGTAATCATTAATAAATAAGGTAACCCAATCATAAATTAATTCCGTAATTATTTATTCTAACCTGAGCAATAGTATCCTTCTTTTCAGGTTTGTCAAGCCACCGTCCTCATCCACAGTCCTCATCTATTTTTCAATCACAAAATCAACATCAATAGCACCCATCTTTTTTACCAATAATTTTTTTCTCTTCTTACTCCCTTGAAGTTCAATTATATACTCTCCTGACGGCATTTTCAGTCGGGAGAGACGATAATATCCATTGCTATCGACCTTATCCCGAGCTATAACTCTTCCCTCTTTGCAAGCCAATACAATTTCACCAGGAACAGGGCAACCTTTCTCATCGAGGACCCTTCCACTAACCGCGACTACTTTATTGCGAATTATTTCCAAGTATCTTTTCCCGAAACCAGAATATGAATAGCCCTGGGTATAGAATTCTTTGGTGCCGGTTATATCCCTGGAGGTAGTGGAAGCAGAACGCAAAGGTTCGATAGCAGTATCCTCATTCCATTCATTCCAGCTGGTTATCATCAACAGGGGCAGGTGCCGATCTACAAATGGCAGACCAATCCAATCAAAGACATGAGAAAAAGCCAACCCTCCTGACGGATCTTTATCCCAACCTCTGGGAATAGCATAATGATCCCTCGACAAGCGGACACCCCGATCGTTAAATCCAGGGATAATATTTGGAATAAACACCGTGTCTTCCCCGCAGGCTTGCTGATACTGATAATATATTTCTTTGACTTCCGTAAGAAATGAACTTCGGGACATATAACCAGAATACCTGAGACGCTGGGATTCATACATATTATATGCTGTAATGGCGTCAAAAGCTCGAATTCTATCTCTCTGGGGCATCTCGGTCCACACTGGCTCTTCTCCCGGGTCAGTTCCCTCCTTGACCACTTTCCAGAATACTTCATCAGCTATGATGAAAGGATCAAACCCCTCCCCTCTTAGCTTCTCGCGCAGCCTTGTGACTATCTCAACCGTATCTCCCTGAAAATTCCTAGTCAGATATAAAAATATAACCGGCCTATTATCAATTCTAAGATACGAAGGATTATTAAAAAATTGAGCGGCAATTTTACGGATATCTTCCAGAAAGAATTCGACTTTTTGTTCAGTCCAAGGAATAGTTCCATAGGCATGGTTAGTCCCTATTTTTTGAGTCTCATAGAATATACAAAACTTTATATCTCGGATATTGGAAGCCTTTAAAAAACATTCACTTATTGCCCGGTTCTGATAAGGCCGATTCGGCCACCAATCAAGCACCAGAAAATCGATTCCGTATTGCGAGCACCATGATATGTGCTCTTCCGCTACTTCCAGGTCTCTGGAATTGTAAAATCCCAGGACCGGTTCCTGAGGGGGGACTAAATACTTTCTTAACAATCCATATTTATTAAAATTACGGGGAAACCAGTGATAATAATACGCTCCTATCAAATATCTCTCCTCAACCCGTGAACAGGCACCATGCAGGAGCAAGATAATAAAATAGATTATTATAGAATATAATAGATTTCTAAATCTCATATCAAAACAACATACAATACAATTGAACTGCGAGGGATCAGACGCTGGTCACTGGGACAAGATAGAATCGAGAGAAAAAAATATAAAAAGATAACTCATCTAATCGTAACGACAAAAACAACTATCCATACGATATGAAATTAACAGAGAAATCATATATATCAATCTAAAACCCAGGAATTTCCTTGTTCATTCCTCCTCAACCCGATCCCTTTTAAAATCAGGAAATCTTCTCATGGCTTCCTTAGCCATGGCCTCTCCTGTACAATCTCGAATTCTCCTTCCCGATTATGGATAGGAATTATTTTGGCTGGTTGACGGAAATAAAACCCCAGCTTCATGATTCGAGGTGATGGAGAAAGAACAGGGGTTGCCGCAGGACTCGGGGTGACGTGGAAAGCGGGAGCAGGAATTACCCATTCTCCTTTCTCCTCACCCCCTGACAAGAAAAGCATTGTAATCATTAATAGACAAGATAAACCCAACATGAATTATCTCCATAATTATTTCTTCTAACCTGACAGCTGTCGCGTCCCATTATAAGAGAGTTAGTTCGACCCACTCACTCGCCCCAGAAATATTTTACAAGGGAAGGATTCTCTAGACACAGGATGGACTACGGGCTCAACATGATTGGGCAAGCCTATCGTGCCCGCCGGCCTAAGGCCTCGCCGCTGTGGCAATATTTGAGCAAGCACTTCGAGGGATTTCTCGATGTTTACGAGGAGCGCTACCAATCCCGGTACGGGTACCTCCGTCCCGTCATCCCGGAGGTGGTGAAGAAGTTCCTCGATTGCGGCAACCTGGAGAGAGGGTTCGCCCGGGTTCGCTGCGATCCCTGGCTTGAAGATGACCCCTTTCCGAATGGCGACGAGGAACCTGTAATTATGGTTTCGTAAGTCGTCGTCGGCTCCGGCCCATCTCCCTTGCGTCTGCCGGCCGCCGGTTTTCTCCGGCAACCGCCTTAAAGTCAAGGCGGAGGGCACTAAACAGACCTCCGGCCCGTCCGATCGTATTTTTTGCTTGTCCTCACCGAATATTTCATCCATAATGCAAACCTTAAAACCGGCTTGTTATCCCGGGAAAAGGGTGATCGCGAAAAAAGCACGAAACCCGATTTCTTATCAATTTAAGAGCGTGTGTTTATTCTCGCCGCCGGATTCGCGATAAGAAGTATGGATAAATCGGGGATCTACCGGTAAAATCCCCAAGTTCATAACCCCCGGTCTGTTATCTGTATTTATCGCGCCTGACCAAATGGGTAACGGAATAGATACAAAGAAGCCGATTATTTGAGTCCGAAGACAAAGTTGGCCCGGGCACGTGGAAACCGGCCGGGAGGAGAAAGATTTTGGAGAGACAGAAGAAACTCATTTTGCAAAAAATATTTTTGCTGGTAATTAGTGTCGTAATCTTATCCGCTCTTCTGGTGGCGACGGCCGTTTTCCAGAAGGTGGAATTCGCGGATGAAGGCCTGGCGGCGGCCGTCCGTGAAAAGCTCGGGAATCCCCGGAAGTCCATCACGAGAACTGATCTTCTCCAGCTCAGTCGGCTGGACGCCTCGGGAAGAAATATTGCCCGTCTGGATGGAATCGAAAACCTGCGGCATCTTGTCGTCCTCAACCTGGCGGATAACCTGGTTGCGGATCTGACACCTTTGAGGACACTGCGTAAGTTGCGAGAACTGGACCTGGAGCATAACGGCATCAACTCACTGAAAGCCATTAATTTTGATGCCCTCTCCGGCCTGCACCTGAGAAATCTTAACTTAGGCCATAACAATATCTCGAGTAGCCAAAGCACCCCGGACAGCCTCTCCGATATCTTCCTGCTCAGTCAATGGACCTCTCTGGAAGAACTGAAGTTAAGGAACAACCGGATCGAGGATATCACCCCTTTGAAGAATCTCGTTGATCTGCGGGTGCTTGATCTTAGGGAGAATAAGTTAACCGATATCTCCTCTCTGGCCGGATTGACAGAACTGACGGAACTTAACTTGAGACACAATTACTTCGCAGACCTGAAGGCGTTGTCCGGTTTAACGGGCCTGGTTTACCTGAACCTCCATTCCAATTCACATATCCGTTCCTTAAAGCCGATGGAGCGTCTCACCGGTCTGAAAACCCTCATCCTGGCTCACGTCCCGGTGGGAGATGATATCCGGGTATTGAAAAATTTTGTTCATCTTAACCGTTTGAACATGCTCAACTGTCGTCTAAGCCATGTTACGCCGTTGAGCGCTCTGGTTAATTTGCAGTCGCTCAATCTTCGGTGGAATCAGCTGACCGATATTTCTCCCCTGTCCGGCCTGATAGGTCTGTGGAGACTCAACTTGGAAGGCAATGATATCGCCGACCTGGCCCCGCTGGCCGGTTTAACGGAGTTGCTTCAACTCAATATTTATTCCAACTCTCATGTCCGTTCTATCAGGCCCCTGGAGCGTCTCGCCGGCCTGGAAACCCTGATCATGAGGAATGTCCCGGTGGGTGACGATATCCGCGTGTTGGGTGATATGATTCGTCTGAAGCGCTTAAATCTCCGTGATTGTGATATCACGGATATTACACCTTTAAGCTCGATGAGTAATTTGCGCGCGCTCGATCTTCGGGGGAATCACCTGACCGATCTTTCCCCCCTGGCCGGCTTGACCAAATTGAAGGAGCTTGACCTGCGGGATAATGATGTTGCCGACCTGACGCCATTGGCAGATTTAACGAAACTGGTTTACCTGAACATACATTCCAATTCGAGAGTTGGTTCCATCCTGTCCTTGGATAGTCTTACCAGTCTGGAAACGCTGATCATGAGGAATGTCCCGGTGGGGGGCGACACCCGCGCCCTGAAAAAAATGACTCGTCTCAAGACCCTGAACGTCCGTAACTGCGGGCTGACAGATACCTCGGTTCTCGGGGCCTTGATGGCTGCGGGCGTATTGCAGGATGATCCGGAAGCGGGAATTAAGGCGACTGTCAACATCCTGGAAAACCCGCTTCCCCGGGGAGAGATTGATCCCTACCTGCTGATCAGGCGGTACTGGAGAAATATCAGCTACTGCTGGCCGATTGATCTTCCTTACGATACCGGCCTGGTTGATCCGCCTTCTTTCTCCCGCCCCGCCGGCTTTTACGACGGATCGTTTGAACTAGAACTCACTTCCCCGGATCCCGGAGCCACGATCTATTACACGTTGGACAGTTCGCTGCCGACGGAAGAATCGACAGCCTACATTGGCTCTATCAGGATACAAAATCCGGAGGGCGCGGTTTTTTCCGGTACTGTCGTCAGGGCCCAGGCGGTGGCGAAGGACGGAAAATTGAGCAAAGTCGTAACTCGTACCTATTTCATAGACCCCGCGAAAGCCAATCGTTATACTCTGCCGGTGATCTCCCTGGTCACGGATAAACATAACTTATTCGATCCGGAAACCGGTATCTACACCAACTACAAGCTGAGAGGCTATTCGTCGGAACGTCCGGTTTCGATCGAATACTTCGAGCCGGACGGCACCTCCGGGTGTGCCGTCAATGCCGGAGTCAGAATCCACGGCGGCGCCTCCCGGAGGAAGAAGAGGAAGTCCTTACGATTATACGCCCGGCCGGAATATGACTCGAATGATTCCGTTAAGTATCAGTTCTTTCCCGGTCTGACCAAGACGGGGAGCAATGAGCCGCTGGATGAATTCAAGACCCTGCTCCTGCGCAACTCCAGCAATGATAATCGCCGCACAATATTCCGGGACGTTCTGATGCAGAAGTTGGTGGAGCATAGCCCCAACCTGGAAACGCAGGCATCCCGCTTTGTTGTCGTCTTCATCAACGGCTGGTATTGGGGTGTGTATAACCTGCGGGAATACTATGACGAACATTACTTTGCGATGAATTGCAACGTCTCTCCTGAGGATGTTGTTATATTGGAATTGAACGCGAAATTGAAGAAGGGGAAAGCCGGGGACGAAAAACACTATCTGGCTATGCGCGATTACGCCGAAAGCCATGACCTATCGGACCCCGCGCATTACCGTCATATAACCGACCTGATGGACGTGAGAAACTATATCGAATACTACGCTGCTAACATCTATTTTCACAACACCGATTGGCCTCACAACAATATCTTTTTTTGGCGAATAAAGCCCGGAATCAATGCCCCCCCCGCCACCAGCGTCCGCGACGGACGCTGGCGATGGATGATTCAGGGCACCGACTACGGTTTCGCCTGTAAACCTCCCGCGGAGAGATTGAACAACCGCTGGTTTTTAAGAGAATTCAAGCGGAAGTACGGTACCGTAAAAGGGCCCGCTGCCAACACGTTGAAATGGACCATTCTCCGCTTGAACGGTAGAGCGCTGGAAGAATGGCCCAATATCCTCTTCCGGAATCTTCTGGAGAATGAAAAATTCAAGATCGGTTTTATCAACCATCTGGCCGACCAGATGAACAGCTCTTTTCACCCGAAACGCGTCCTAGAAATGATTGACAGTATTCAGAAGATTCTGGAGCCCGAAATGGAGGCCCATTGCCGTCGCTGGCGGGATATCCGCAATCTCGAAGCATGGCGAAAGAATGTCGAGGTTCTCCGCTGGTTCGCCAGGGAAAGACCCGAGCATCTCCGGAAGCACGTGGTTGATCATTTCGGACTGAGCGGAACTGCCCGCGTGATCCTCCGGACGGAGATCGAAAAAGGACACATTCGGATCAACCGCCTGGAAATCTCAAAAGAGACCCCGGGTATTGAAAATCCCGATTTCTGGACCGGTATATATTTTAAAGGTATCCCGCTCAGGATTAAGGCGGTACCCGAGCCCGGATACCGTTTTGCCAACTGGGAAGGCGTCGATCAAGACGAGGCTGAGATCGAATTGGTCCTGGAAGGGGATATCACCCTCACCGCGCGGTTCGTGAGAGAGTAGCACCGGGCTGACTCCGGCAACTCGAAGTTTGACCATTTGATTGTATCTTATCAATAAGTAGGGGGAAACATCAATAATCGAATCAGTAAATTTTTCGTTGGGACTCCCGCCAAAATTGTAGATCCAGCAATATTGACTGAGAATAAGAAAGCCCGGCGGTGCCAGGGGCAGCTCGCCTCGGCGGGACCACACTATGGCCCCTGACTCCACGACCATCCCAGTTGAAGTTTATCCGCTCTTTAGACGTTTAGATCTGCCAGGTGGGGCATTTCATAGGCACAGGAGACACGATCGTAGATATACTTGTAAAAGCTGATCTGCAATTTCTTCGCGGTAGTCGCAAGTGTCATGAATGTATCCCAAGCTTTTATTCCATCTTTGCTCCGCGTGCCAAAGCTGACATCACGCTTGCGAACCCGCTTGAGGGCGCCCAGTTCCGCCGGATTATTATGCAGCGGGACCTCGGGATGTTCCAATACCATCAGCAGACTGAGTTTTTTAGCTTTTGTTTTTGCGATGCGTTCATCCAGAGCATCATAGCAACCGGCTGAAGATTATTTAGTGTACCTTCCACCGGAGTTTGATCAAGGGCTACCCGATCGGGGTTTTATCAGTTAGCAAGCGGATTGGGGGGAGTACACTTAGGCGGGGGCTGTTTGATAATGCCTTTTGATTCCAGAAGTAAAAGCAAGGTTCGACAAACCATATCTTTGAGTATGCCATTGGGTTGCATCCAGTCCCAGGCCCGGCAAACTTCCTGGGAGATAAACCGGCGGCTTCCGTCGGGATGGGCCGCGATTATCTTTCTTATGATGGTGACATCTTCTTCAGTGACGGAGCGACCACGAAATGTTATGAATTCATTCATGGTGCCACTATATAAAATCGGGTGCTGGAATGTACGCTTTTTTCTCTTTTTTTTGGCGGAAGGTGGGAGGGAGAATTTAAGATGGATTTTTGACTTTGTTTAAGATATTATTCAGCCAGTATTTTTTTAAAATAATCTTTGCCCCTGTTTATTGAGATGATACGTTCAATTTTATTCTGGTATTTTTCGCGCCCCTGAGGCAAGATTTCTCAAACCAAACAAAGGAAGAAAATATTATGGATGCCGTAAAAACATTATCGGATTCCCTGTTAATAACCAGCGGGGACCTGCTCAATATTCTGTTCTCACTGGGGTTGGCGGTTGTTATCTCCGTGATAATCTCCCAATTATACAAACATACTCATAGGGGGATGAACTTCGAGTTGGTTTTTATGACCACCCTGGTTTTGCTGGCGCCGATTGTGGCGATGGTGATGATATTTATCCGGGGAGATCTGGTTTTGTCCCTGGGACTGATCGGTTCGCTCTCGATTATCCGTTTCCGGACGCCGATCAAGGATACCCGCGACATGGTCTTTCTTTTCTGGGTAATCGCCGTCGGCCTCGGCTGCGGTACCTATAACTGGAATATTGTGATCATCTCCACTATTTTTATTGCTCTGGTTATGTTCATCCTCTATTTCAGCAGGTACGGCCGGTCGCGCAATACCGATTTTATCCTGGTAATCTCAGGGTTTTCGCCGTATGAAGAAACGGATATGGAGGGAGTGGTCAAGCGCTATGCCGACGAGGCACGAGTGCGCTCTCATGAGATTGAGGAAGATTCCTGGGAGATCATCTTTGAACTGCATTTTCCGCGCCTCTCCGATCAGTTGGTCAAAAACTTGCTTCGGGAGCTAAAAGCACTGCCGGGGATTCGCAAGGTTTCTCTGCTGGCTCCGCAACTTGCCCTCCCGGTATAAAATTACAATGGTTCGCCATGGAGAAAGTCGAAGTCGGGACTGGCGCTATGAATTCAAATATCGCCTGAATCCCATACAGTATAACAGGATACGGATCGCGATCTTGCCATACATGAGGCTTGATGACTATTCGCGGGTCGCTTCGGGTAAAAAATACCTGGTGCGTAGCTTGTACTTTGATACATATAACTACGAAACTTTTCAAGAGAAGATGAGCGGTGACAGCGACCGGGTCAAGTTTCGCATCCGCACTTATTCTCGGTCAATTACCGACGATACCGTCGTACGGGTTGAACTCAAGGTCCGAAACGCCAACGCGATGGTTAAATACGGTTCCTTTGTCTCCGTCTCCGACCACCTGTTTTTTATGCGGCGTCGGCACTGGCCGGAGACCGGAAACCCGGTTCTGGATGAATTCGAGCGTTGCCTCCATCTCAAGTCCCTGGAGCCGAAAATTCTGATCGAGTATCTCCGGGAAGGTTTTAAGGACCGGGCCGGAAGCGACCTGCGGATAACGTTTGATCAGCAGGTCCGTAGCGCCCATTGCTCCGATCTGTTTCCGCAAGGCCCGGTCTTCTTCCGTGCGCACCACCCTCAGGGTATTATCCTGGAAATAAAAGGATACGATATCCCGCCAGCATGGCTGAAAAGACTGGTTCGGGAACACGGGTTGAAGATTGTGGCCAACAGTAAGTTCACCCAGGGGATCCTCGCCGTGAGACAGGAATTGTATCATCCGGGCGGGGTGGTCGTGATCAGATAGTTCCGAGAGAAAGGCTTTGAAAGTCCGGGAGTGATAAACGGAGACAATTCAAACCATCTTTCTCATTACCTTATATTGTGATACCTGAATTTTGCACGACTTTCACATTTTTTGCTCACTGACTAAACTTTTTTCGGCTTCCGGACTACTTGATCTTCATCTTGCACAAACTCGTGCAAAATATTTTTTGCACGAAACCAAATAAAAAAAAGAATATCATGCAGCCTTCTTTCTCCTTTGATCCAGATACTCCAGAAAGTATGTCAAACCTGTGGCACATTGTTCATGCATTGAGTACAGCACTTCATCACGATTGCCATGAAAACGTATCTTGGCCGCAACAAAGAGCATCTTCAAACGAGCAATCCGAATCATATGGTCAGGCAAAGTAATCTGCTGAGTTGGTGGGACTTCCTTTCCCGCTCGTTGCTCATGGGCCGCGTGTCCCGCCAATATCTTCATCCATCGCCATAGATTATAACACAGCATCACGATCTGAAAGAAGGCATGGTGTGCCTGAAAATTCCGCGAGGGGATTGCCAATACCCCTTCACGCTGTGCCTCCCCAATTGAATTTTCCACATCCGCCCGCTTATCGTAATCCTCGATCACCAGATGAGGGCGCAGTGGATTGTTAATCACAAACACTTGGTATGTATAGTCATCACTATCAAACAAATTCAGTTGACGATCTCCCACCAGGTCCTTGTGGATGCGCATGACTACAAAACGACATGCGTGTTCCCAGCCAGCCGGCTGATAAACACACTCGTTGTATTCATAATCTTCATATCGATACCAGCCATCATTCGGAAATGACGGAGCACAACGTTTGTTGCCGAAGGTAAACGTAAAACCATTGTCCAGGCAAGCTTTCACGCTTTCCCATCCAATGAATTCTCCGTCCCCACGGACATGAACGTGGTGTACGCAATCCGGTAACTGGCGGCGAAACTGACGAATTTGCCGGGCTACTTCCAGGTTCTTCATTGTCTCTCTGTCGCGTCCCTTTATAAATGAGACTGGCGTTTCACTTTAAATGATACTCACAACTCACCTATCTCACGCCTCACTCGCTCTGTGGTTTTGAAGAACAATTAAACTCATGCTCATGTGC
>Ga0075114_10001431_pt1 | contig 12862 bp, 14 predicted proteins | sample AntAceMetag02UKM_FD_69784 | JGI IMG/M metagenome (GOLD analysis project Ga0075114, IMG submission 69784) | Saline lake microbial communities from Ace Lake, Antarctica - Antarctic Ace Lake Metagenome 02UKM | ecosystem: Environmental > Aquatic > Non-marine Saline and Alkaline > Saline | place...
GCTCAGCGGCGCAGAAAAAACATTATCTTCCAGCATGGCAGTATTCCTCAAGAGATAAATTCAGCTTGCATCAAAAGAACAATAAAGAGCTCAGGAGACCTTAAAGGACGGGCAACTTCTTTAGAAGAAGTTTTAGGTAAATCTTTAAGTTTTGAGTTGTTAAGTTCACTTTTGTATTCAAGTTTTAAGCTTACCTTTGGGACCGAATTCAACCGAAAGAAACTTTTACCGATAGAGGAAGAAAAGGTTGCTTCTCTTCTTAAAGCGAAGTACAAAACAAAAGAGTGGAATAACTATAAAATATTTAAAAATGCCTAAAATTAAACCTAAACCTTCCTGGTTGAACAAAAAAATAGCTCTTGGTTCTTGCCATAAAGTAAAGAGCATATTAAGAGATCTGTCTTTGCATAGCGTTTGCGAAGAATCGTTCTGCCCTAATATCTCCGAATGTTTTCAAGCTGGAGTTGCTACTTTTATGATTTTAGGGGATACCTGCACTAGAGGATGTGCTTTTTGCGGAATTAGCAAGGGTGAACCTTCTGCTGTTGACTTAGATGAACCTAGACGGATAAAAGAGGCAGTTAAGAGGTTGGATCTAAAATATGTAGTGATAACTTCACCGACTCGAGATGATCTTAATGATGGGGGAGCAGGTCTTTTTTGTCAAACAGTAGAAGAGATCCTGAGTCTAGATTCTAAAAAAACAGTAGAGATTTTAATTCCTGATTTTAAGGGGAAAATAAATCTAATTGAGAAGATCGCAAGATCTAAGGCTAAGGTAATTAGTCATAATTTAGAGACCCCAGCTTCTTTATATATAAAGGTAAGAAGAGGAGCAGTCTACGAGAGATCTTTGGGAGTGCTAAAACTAATAAAGGAGACGAATAAAGAGGTATTTACTAAATCCGGTCTTATTTTAGGTTTAGGAGAAGAAGAACAAGAAGTGATTCAGACCTTGGTAGATTTAAGAAGCGTTGGCTGTGATCTTCTGACTTTAGGTCAATACTTGCCCCCTTCTTTAAAGCACTACCCTTTAAAAGACTATATTTTGCCTGATAAATTTGGCTATTATGAAAAATATGCCAAAAAAATAGGATTTAAGGGCGTAAAGAGTGCGCCCTATGTTCGCTCCTCATATCTAGCCCACTCTCTCTTAGAGTCAGCTTTTTGCCCTAATCACCTATAAGGCATTTTTTGACTTCAAAAAATCGCTCCATAAAAATAAGCCTAGTATTACCTTTTTTTAGTCAATAGTTAAGTAAACAGTACACAATATATGGTAGTATTGTCAAATCTATACAAGATATAGGAAATTATAGTAAATTATAACAAATTATTCTTGACACTAACAAACAAAAGTATTTTAATAGAAATGTACCATAATTATACAAAATGAGTAAAAAAAGAATGCCGCGATTAATGAGTGTTGATGAATTGGCCGATTATTTGGGTTTGCAGAAGCAGACTATCTACAATTGGCTGCATAGTAAGAGAATATCAGGAATAAAGATCGGTAAAGTATGGCGTTTTGACCGGAAGTATATTGATGAATGGTTAAAAAAGTGCAGTAGAGGGTAGACATGGCAAAAGAGAAAAAAGTTGGTTTGTATTTAGGAACTAGTTCTGTAGGCGCGGCAGTGATTCAGGGCACTGATATTCTGTCGTTGGGGAGATTTGAGTTTTCTTCTTTAGAAGAATCAGGAAGTGAGATTAAAAACGAGGATATAAGATGGGAGGCTTTAATAAATAAGACCTTAAGAGAGGTTGGCAGTGATGTTAAGGATATTCATGTTTCTCTTGCCGACAGAGATTTTATTTTCAGGCCTCTTGAGATGCCTTCGATGAAGAAAAAAGAGATAGAGTCATCGTTAGTTTATGAAATAGAAAAATATATTCCTTTTAAGATGGAGGAACTAGTTTGGGATTATGCCTATGCTAATTTTCCCAAAGAAAAGAAGGTTGGACTTTCTTTTATCGGGATAAAAGAAAGTAATTTTGACAGAATTAAATCTATATTATCTCGTCTAGAACTTAAACCAGCGACGATTGAGCCTTCTTGTGTATCTTTAGCTAGAGTTGTAAAGTCGGGAAAGAAATTTGCGCAATTCAAAAATTTCGCTATTCTAGATTTTACTCAGGCCGAAGCTTACCTCACTTTTTTTCAGCAGAATTTACCAGTATTTAATCGCTATCTTGTTGTCCCCAAGAAGGAGGAGGCTCTTGACCTAGATAATTTTATTGAAGCAGTAAACTTTTCTTTTCAGTATTTTAAAAGAGAGTTTAAAAATTATAAATTAGAGAAGTTTATTATAGTAGGAGATTCTAATGTAGACAGTTTAGTTTCACCCTTGAAGGAGGGGTTGCAGGTTGATATAGAAGCTGTTTCTTCTTACGATTTGACCAATCGCAATAATGCTCAAGTCGAGAATGTTAAAGCTGTGGGTGTGGTAGGCCTAGGGCGTTCTTCTTATAAATTTAAGCCTTACCTTAGAAAAACTGAGGAGCGTTCACTTCCTTCAGAGAGGCCTCTTACAACTGTTAGCTTAAGAATAGGCTTATTAAGTTCATTAATAGTTATGGGGTTAGTCGGTACCATATTTCTTTCTTTAATATCGGAAAATGAGCTAACTGAAAAAAAATTCGATTTGAAAAATAAAGAAGAAAGTATAACAATACCAGCTGCCTTGAGTGCACTTAGTTGGCAAGAGCGGGCAATGACAGTAAATAAGGAGAGTGAGAAGATAAGATCTTTAAAGACATTGTTAGCTTCGTTTTCTCGTTTTTCTTCTTTTTTTGAAAAGATAGCTACTGAAGAGATACTTCCTCGTAGGTTGTGGCTTATTGGTTTAGATATTAATAGGTATCAGGGAGGATACAGAGGAGTTTTAAATGGCTATATTTTTAGTGGCAATGATTACGAAGAGAGATTAGGAGTAGATGAGTTTATTTCTAACTTAAGGAAAGATAAAATAGTAAGGTCAACCTTTAGCAAAATAGACCTCGATTCTTCTAGCCGTTATGAAGTAGATGGTTTTGAAGTTACTAGTTTTTCTGTCATTTTGGAGGAATAAAGTTTATGGATCTAAAAGCTTTGTCACAATATAAAAATTCACTTCTTTCAATAGTTATTATTATTGCTTTTGCTATATTGGTTCAAGGCACACTTTCTTACTATTCTTTACAGAAAAACGAGATAGTTGTAAAGTTACAGGAATTAGAGGAAGGAGAGCAAACAATGATCAGGTGGCAGCGGTTGGGTTTGGATGCTGAAGAATTAGAAAAAAGTTTTTTAGCTAAAGATACCTTATTCTTCAAAAAATTTGTAGAGGAAAAAGCTAATTCTTTAGGAATAAAGATTACTTCCCTGAGGACCTCTAATTTAGAAAAAGATCTTTATTGGGAAGTAACAATGCATTTGGGTATGGTATGTTTGTATAAAGACTTTATTAATTTTATGAAGGCTATTGAAGAAAAAAGTGTAGTAGCGGAAAAAATTAAAATAACTAGTGGTCAAAACGTGAAAGATGAAGAAATTGATTTAACATTAAAAGGGTTTATCCTTAAATGATGATGAAAAAGATTGCTACCCTCATTTTAGTATCTCTAGTTTTTTCAAGCTTCTCTTACCCGCAAGGTGGATACAAGGATCCTTTTGAACCTTTATTGCCGCAAGAGGTAAAAAAGGAAGAGGAGAGGCACGAAAAGATAATTAGTGAAATAGAAGACTCCCTTCCATCTATGGTTGTAGAAGGTCTTCTTTGGGGTGGCGATTTTTCGCAGGTGATAATTGACGGAGAAGTTTATAGAGTTGGTGATAGGCTTAAAGGTATAGACGCTCAGGTTTTCAGAATTGAGCAAGGCGAAGTATTTATTTCTTATGGAGAAAAAATATATAAAATTAAAATTGGGAAAAAGGAGGAGATATGAAAAAAGCTTTTTTAATAGTTTTTTTATTTCTTATGCTTTCATCGAGTGGGGGTTTTTCTCGGGATAGTATTTACGGGGACTATTTGCTTGGCAGCCTTGATAAGAAGGTGTCTTTAGACTTAGAAGGTGCACAATTGGTGGATGTTCTGAAGATGCTCTCTCAACAAATTAATCTTAATTTCATTTCTACTGAGGCAGTAGGGGAAAGAACGCTATCTTTATACATAGAAGAGGTGCCCTTAAGGGACGCAATGGATGTAATCTTTAAAGCAAACAATCTTGCTTATGATTATTATGCTGATTCTAATATATTTGTGGTTAAAGAAATGGGTAAGCCAACCTTAGAGTTGAAGACTAAAATTTATCAACTAAAGTATGTGAGGGTTAAGTCTTCCAAGGTGGAAGCAGGATTAACTGCTATGTTAGCAGAAGATGGAGAAGCCGGAGGGGCAACAATAGAAGGAGAAGAAGAAGAAGACGGGGTTGGAATTAAAGACGCTGTAGAGTCAAGTCTAAGTGAGTTTGGGAGGATAACAGAGGATCCGATAACTAATTCTTTAATTGTAGTTGATGTGCCAGTTCAATTTCCGATTATCGATGAGGTAATCAGTAAATTAGATATCGCTCCTGCTCAAATTATGATTGAGGTAGAGATGATGGATGTTTCTAAGTCTCATCTTGATCAGATCGGGTTTCATTTTGCCAGGGGTGTAACTGCTAAACTTACAATGGGTTCAAGAAGTACCACATTCCCTTGGTTTGATAAGTGGTCGGGTCAAGGCATAGGTGGTGCTAATCCTTCCCTTTCAACATTAAGTTTTGCCGATATGTCATCAGTAGTGCAATTTTTATCACAAGATACTTCTACAAAGTTTTTGGCTCGACCAAAAATACTTACTCTTGCTAATGAAACCGCAGAGGTTAATCTTGTATTAAATGAAATAATCGGTCTTACTGTGACTACAAATGAAGATGGAAGCACTACTCAAGATATAGAAAGGGATAATACTGGAACAAGACTAAGGGTTACCCCTCAGGTGAACCTAAGCACCAAAGAAATTACTTTAGTCCTTGATGTGTTTAACAAGGAATCTACGGATAGCACTATTACAGTAGATGGAATGGCTGGTTTTGTGAAAAATGTTGAAGAAAGAAGCACTAAATCTATTGTTAGGCTTAAGGCTGGAGAAACACTTTTTATCGGGGGGTTATTAAAGAAAGAAGAGCAGGAAACTATTACCAAGGTACCTTTCTTTGGAGATCTTCCGGTTATCGGAAGATTTTTCCGTTACGTAAGTCGGCCAATAGCCGATAATATAAATCGGGAACTTCTAGTTTTCTTAACACCGCGTATTTTAAAGGATGAAAGAAGCTTGGTTGAGAAAGCAAAAGTTATTTCTCGGGAACAGCAGAATTCTTTAAAAAACAATTCGGTAAAATTTGCTTTAGACCGTTTTAATAGGTAAATTGTCAGATTATCATATTTTCATCTGTGTAATCCTTACTAAAATCTGTGTAATGATTTTCAAAAGATGGCAAGATATAAAAGGCTAGGGGATATATTAATTTCTGAAGGTATTATTACCGAGAAACAGCTTGAGGAGTCTATCTCTCTGCAGGCAAAAGAGGGGGGCAAATTAGGTGAGGTTTTAATTAGGTTAGGCTATGTAAGTGACGAGCAGATGGTTATTGCTTTAAGTAAACAGCTAGCTATTCCTTATATCTCCTTGGCCTCGGGTAAACTTATCCCTACGGCTGATCAGAATTTAGAGACACTTCTTCCTCACGATTTTGCGATACGAAGTATTGTTTTGCCTCTTTCCCGTAATCTTAATTCCTTGACCGTAGTAATGTTTGACCCCTTAGATCTGATACTTATTGATAATCTTAAGAAAATTACTGGCTGTGAGATAAATCCGGTTGTTTCTACTAAGTCGAATATTTTAAAAGCTATTCAGAATTTCTACGGAAAGGAGAAAATTTTTCGGGAAGCTATCCAGGCAGCCGGCGATGGTAGTCTTGCCGGAGACATAAAAGAAATATCGTCGGAAGAGACCGATTTAAGTTTAGACAAGCTAATTGCTCAAGCCGAAGAGGCACCTGTTGTAAAACTGGTGGATCTTTTGATTAGACAAGCAATTGAGGAGGGGGCTTCTGATATACATCTAGAACCCCATTATGATAAGTTAAGCTTAAGATATAGGATTGATGGAGTTTTGTATGACATGCCTTCGCCTTCGTCATCACTTTACCTACCGATTATTTCTCGAGTAAAGATTCTTTCCAAGATGGATATTGCTGAAAAACGTTTGCCTCAAGATGGTGGATTTATGGTAAAGATGGGTAAACGGCTTATCGATTTACGAGTTTCGTCTATGCCCACTATTTATGGAGAAAAAGTAGTTTTAAGAATTCTTGATAAGAGCCGTGTACCTTTAGATTTAGCAAGATTAGGCTTTTTGCCGCAGGAACTAGAGATTATACGACGGGGAATTGATGCTTCTTATGGCCTTGTTTTTCTTACCGGGCCCACAGGGTCAGGTAAGTCAACGACGCTTTACGCTGCTTTAAATGAAGTAAAGTCAACGGCCAAAAATATCCTTACCGCCGAGGATCCAGTAGAATATAGAATTGAAGAGATAAATCAAGTTCAGGTCAAGCCGGAAATTGGTTTAACTTTTGCCAATGCCTTGAGATGTTTCTTAAGGCAAGATCCTGATATAATTTTAATAGGTGAGGTAAGAGACCTAGAGACTGCTGAGATGACCATAAGAGCGGCTCTTACCGGACATTTAGTATTTTCTACCTTGCATACCAATGATGCTATTTCTACAATTAATCGGTTAGTAGATATTGGTGTCCCTAATTATCTAGTTGTGGCGTCGCTACGGTTAATTATTGCTCAACGGCTAATAAGAAAACTTTGCGCTGATTGCAAGGAGCCTTATGAAGTTAGGCCTGAAGATATTCCACAGAGCATTACTTTAAATTCCCCAGTTATTTATAAGGCTAAGGGCTGTGAGAAGTGTAATTTTATCGGTTATAAAGGAAGATCAGTAATCAATGAGGTTATCTTGGTTGATGAGGAAATTAGAGCAGCGATATACAAGGGTTTGCAGCCGTTGCAAATTATGGAACTAGCCGGTAAGAAAGGGACTTTAACTTTGCTAGAGAGTGGGCTAAAAAGAGTTGAAGAGGGCATCACTTCTCTAGAGGAAGTTCTTTCTGTGGCTGCGGTATAGCTATTATGATATAATATAAATATGCCAAAATTTAAGTATACAGCAAAAACAAAAGACGGTAAAACTGAAAAAGAAGTTTTGAGTCTTCCCACAAAAGAAGATGTTGTTGCTAGGTTAAGAGCAAAAGGTTTATTGATAATATCTATAGTAGAAGTTAAGGAAAAAGGAGCCAGCTCTTCTCTTCTTACCTCGTTTTCAACTCATAAGGGCAAGCGATCTAAAATTAAGCCTCAGGATTTAGCATTTCTTGCTCGTAACCTTGCCACTACTCTTTCTAGCGGAGTTACTCTCTTAAGAAGCTTAGAGATTCTTTCTTTCCAGGCTGAGAGTATTAACCTTGAGAAAATATTAAGGCGCTGTAGTGAATATATAAAAGAAGGACTGTCTTTGAGCGAAGCGATTCTTAAATACCCTAAAGTTTTCTCTCCACTTTGGAGAGGGCTTATCGAAGTAGGGGAAGCTTCTGGTAACCTTCCCTTTGTTTTAGAAAAATTAGCGGATTATTTAGAAGTGAGAATAAATTTCGAAAGAAAAATTAAGGGGGCGCTTATTTATCCGGCTATTCTTTTTTTTGTAGCAGTTGGAGCAGTTATTATATTTTTTAAATTTATTCTTCCTCAATTTACTACCTTGTTTGAACAGTTTGACATAGAACTTCCCTTGCCTACCAGGATTATCTTTAGTATAAGTAAATTTATGGAGACGAATTTTCTCTTAGTCTTAATTAGTATGGCGGCTATTGGCTACGGATGTTCACTTTTTACAAAACGACCGGAGACTAAGAAGATTTGGGATGCTATAAAATTAAAAATACCGATTGTCGGCGATATATCATTTCTTTCTGCCCTAGAGCGTTTAACATCTACCACTTATATTCTTTTAGACAGTGGATTACCTTTAGTCTACACCTTAGAAGTTGTTGCTCGGGGGACCGGAAATTCTGTTTTAGAAAAAAATCTTCTTCAAGTAACCGAAAGGGTAAGAGACGGTGCCTCTTTATCTGATGAGTTCCGGAAATTAGAGATTTTTCCTCTTTTGATCTCAGAGATGGCTAAGATTGGTGAAGAGACTGGAAGTATGCCCCAGGTTTTTAATAAAATATCGACTCATTATCAAAAGGATCTTTCTTCACGGGTTGAACGTCTTATTGCTGCTTTTGAGCCAATCATGATTGTTCTTATTGGAATTGTTATTGGAGGAATTGTTATTGCTTTATTTCTACCTTTATTTAAGCTTTCTACCTTAGGGTAGGGTTATAGGCAAATATTTTCCATTTCGTTTGACACAGAGGCAGAGAGCGTGGTATAAAGAGGGCAGATGAGATAGATGGATGATTATAAAAGTAAGAGAGAGAAGAAGTAAAAGGGGGTGTTTTATGAGAAAAACAAAGGGTTTTACACTTATGGAATTGATAATTGTAGTAATCATTATTGCTATTTTGGCAGCTGTAGGTCTTCCACAGTTCTTTAAAGCTGCAGGAAAAGCCAAAGAATCAAAGGCAAAAAGCAATTTGGGCCATGTTCGTAAAGTAGAGTTGGCTATTGACTCAACAGAAGGTGCTTTTGATGTTTTTGGTGCCAGTCAAACCGTTAGCTTAGCTGCTGATATTGACACTGATGGAACTAATGATATTGAAATAAGCTTTTATGATGTTGATTATACTTATAGTGTAATTGGTAACGTTGCTACAGCTACGCCTGTGGCAGGAAGAGTGGGCTTGGGTACATTTACCATGAATTTAAGAACCGGTGTAACTAACTGGTAGTTTGTCGAATAGTCAGAGTAGGTATTGAATGAGAGTAAAGTTAAAAAAACAAAGAAACCGAGTGGGTTTTACCCTCCTTGAGCTTGTGATTGTCTCTGTAATCATTGCCATACTAGCAAGCCTGGGAGTGGCTTCTTACCGTAAGGTTATAGTTAAAGCCAAAGCTGCTAAAGCTAAGCATGCTATAAGCTTAATTGCTGAGGCTGAGAAGATATGGCAGCTAGATAACGGAAGTTATGCTGCTGTTGCGTCCGGTTCTGTTGATGCGACCATAGGCACTAACAAAACCGGGATTAACCTTGCTGTTGTAGATAATGACACTAATTTTAATTATTCTGTAATTGGTGTTGGTCCTGGTACCGGTACTGTTTGTGCAGTAAATTCGGTAGTTATTGGTGCTTGTGGTATGGGTAAGGCAATTACCCTTGATTTATCTACTGGGAAGTGGGTTACTGATAATTGTTATGATTAATGAATATGACTAGTAAGGGATTTACTCTATTAGAGTTGATGTTAGTGGTAGTAATTGTAGGCATAATTGCTACTTTTGCTATTCCCGGTTATTTTGGAGTTAGGCAGAGGGCAGAAGGCCGACAAGCTTCAACCCAGTTAAAATTAATTCATACTGCTGAGAAGATTAAATTTTTAGAGAATGATTTATATGTGGCTTGTGTTGATTATGTTGCTTGTAATGATTCGATTAATGGTTTGGATCTAGATTTACCTGACGATGGGTGGGATTATTTGGTTACCGTTGCTGGAGCTACCTTTACTGCTACAGCAACAGCAACAAATCCAGTTGGATGTAGTTACACTATGGATCAAGCCTCTCCGGCTATAACCTCAGCTGGTTGTGTGTATGTCCCGTAAAGATAATTAATAAAATGAAAAAGTCTGTTACCTTAACCGAAGTAATTATCGGTTCATTAATTTTGGCTGTTACTTTTTCTGGGTTGCTGGCTACTTTTATGTCCGTGAGAAAGTATGTTAAGCGGGCTAATAAACGGCTCATTGCTACTGACTTGGTAACTCAAGCACTGAATGGTTTATATCGGCATGTTAGGTATGATAGGTGGGATCTTGATGATTTAAGTGATACCGGAGCAGGGTCGGCAGATATTCCCGCTTATACAATTGATAACCAGCTTTATGAGGATCTTGCCTCACCAACACAGAATAGTTATACCGTAACTACTGTCGGAGATTATCGTCAGGTAACTTTAACCATAAATTACCCTTAAAGGTAAAAATCAATATTATCATGCGAAAGTCAGTCACTTTAGTTGAGCTTATTATCTCTACAGTATTATTAGGAGTAATTATTTTAGGGGCTATTGCTTTTCATCTTTCTAGTGAAAGATTCCTAACTTCTTCAGAGACAAAAACTCAAGTATTAAATGATTTAACCTTTATATTGCAGCATCTCCATAAGAATATTTTATTAGCTACTGGAGATATTTCTAAGCGAGGAATTAGTACTAGTGGTGTAACCATTTTAAGAATTCGCCAGGATAGAAATACTCCCAGGACTCCGGCTAACTATGCTGATGATATATGGGTAAGATATGAATTTCGTCCTAATCCTAACCATGATGTTAGATTTCGAGTAGGATCCGGTGCTTGGGAAACCCTTAGCAAATATTATGTGGGTGACGTAGGTTTTAGAATGGACCTTATCAACGGAGGGGTAAGAGTAAGAAATCTTGCTATGAGATTAGATCCTACCTCAGCAGAAGAACCGCGCACGAACCCCGAAGTAAGTACTGTTTCTACTGCTGGTGGTACTTGTACGGTATATTTTTATTCTCTTCTCCATTCCTGGCAATAGTTTTATCCCAACAATAAAAGAAATTTAAAAATGATTGTACGCGATAAAACTCAGGATTTACTTAACTATTTAGAGGATACTTCTAATGTCCAAGGTAAAGCTTCTTTGCTTTACCTTCCCCAAAACAATCAAGAGGTTTTAGAGAGTATAAAGGATTGTCTTAGAAGGAAAATTCCTTTTACCTTATCATCCGGCCATACCGGCACAACTGGGGGGTGTGTTCCTTTACAAGGAGCAGTTATCTCTTTAGAAAACTTAAATCAAATTATTGACATTAATCAAGAAAAACAGATTGTCCGTACTCAAGCTGGTCTAACTCTAGAAAATTTAGAAAAGGAAATTAATAAGTTTAACTTAACTTTACGGGCATTTCCTACTGAGAGCTTAGCTTTTATTGGAGGGGCAATTGCAACCTCGGCTTCAGGAGTAAGAGGATTTGGCTATGGTTCAATAAGGAAATATGTAAGGGGATTAGAGGTTATTCTAACTACCGGTGAGGTAATTAAAATAAAAAGAGGTGAGATAATTTCTAAAGGAAGATGCTTTGACTTTAAGCATAAGGGAAAAAGTTTTAAATTTACCGTGCCTTCTTATCAGCTTCCAGAGGTTAAGTCGCAGGCTGGTTATTATGTTAAGGATAATATGGATTTAATCGATTTATTCATTGGTAGCGAAGGAACCTTAGGGGTTATTGTTTCTTGTGAATTAAAGCTAGAAAAGATTCCTTTTAATGTCTTTGATGGATTAATATTTTTCTCGAAAGAAGATAATGCCCTTGAATTTATCGAGGAGATAAAGAGTCTAAAGAGGAGTGGGCAGATGAATCCAGCGTCTTTGGAGTTATTTGATAAAAATTCTTTAGAGCTATTAAAGGATGAGTATTCTTTTATACCGAATTGCCAGGCAGCAGTTTATTTTGAGCAAGAGGTTGAGGATGAGGCCAGTTCTCAGTCGCTTCTTCTTAAGTGGCAGGAGCTAATCGAGAAGAATAAAGCTTTTTTGGATGAGAGTATTCTTGCCGATACTCAAGGGGAGAGGAAGCGAGTATTTGATTTTCGACATAAGTTACCTCAGATGATTAATGAATTTTTAAGAAGAAACAATCAGGTAAAAACAGCTGGCGATATCGCGGTGCCTGATGATAAATTTAATGAAATGTATGATTTTTATAAGAAAATTGCAAGAGAAGCTAAGATGCGGTATGTAAATTTTGGCCATATCGGAGAGTCGCACCTTCACTTTAATTTTTTACCTTCTAGTGATCAAGAGGGTAGAAAAGCTAAGAAATATCTTAAGCAGCTTTGTCAAAAGGCAGTATCTTTAGGGGGGACTGTTTCTGCCGAGCATGGTATTGGTAAGATAAAAAAATCTTATTTAAAAATTATGTATAAGGAATCAGAGATTAAAGCAATGTCTACTCTTAAGAAATACTTTGATCCTTCAGGCCTTTTAGGCCTAGATAATATCTTTGATAAAGAACTTTTGTTTAAATAAACTTTTAGGTTTCCTTTCTTTCCTCATCAAAATAATCTAAATCTGTCAAAGGCAATATAACTGAGGTAGCAATATTTGTTAAATGAGCTGTGATGCGTTTAAAATATCGGGCCATAAGTGTAAAACAAACCGCTTCATTTACTGAGAGATCACTATCGGCTAGTTTTATTATAATCTGATCACAACGCTTAGCAATTTTGGTCTTATAATCCCAAGCTTTAGCTGCTTTAGTTTCATCAGATTCTATAAAAGCTTTTTTAGTTTCCTTAAAAAGCTCAGATATCTCGGTTTCAACACTATCGAAAAGGTCAATATATTTTTCTTTATTTAGCGGATTTGCCATTAAGGTGCTGACTTCGTAGAGGTTTTTCGCAAAATCTCCTAATCGTTCAGCATCTTTTACGACACTCATAAGAAGTAAGCAAGTTGGGACATCTTTTGATGGCTGGAGAGAAAGGTGTTCAATTACCCGTTTTCGTATATTTCTTTGTAAGTCATTTACTTGTTTATCTATGCGGTATACATTATCTTTTAGTTCAGGTTCTTCTTCATTGTCGATTAACTTTCTGGATACAGAATCAAACATTATCTGGGCATCATCAAGCA
>Ga0075114_10001438_pt1 | contig 12833 bp, 8 predicted proteins | sample AntAceMetag02UKM_FD_69784 | JGI IMG/M metagenome (GOLD analysis project Ga0075114, IMG submission 69784) | Saline lake microbial communities from Ace Lake, Antarctica - Antarctic Ace Lake Metagenome 02UKM | ecosystem: Environmental > Aquatic > Non-marine Saline and Alkaline > Saline | place...
CCGTCTGGAACGCCAAGTCCGAAGCGCTCATTGACAGGAGTTACGCTGCTAGAGACTGAAAGGTGCCCGGCACTTGCGAACGGGTGCATCGGTGCTCCGACAGGCGTTGAACACACCGGTCTTCGTTTCTCGAGAGATGGGTCCAAGTGCCGGGCACCTCAAATCCGTCTGGAACGCCAAGTCCGAAGCGCTCATTGATCCGTTCTCGTTTACCTCAGTTCTCTGCTCTGAAAACGATGCCTGTCGCGATAGACCCGGTTCCTAGTACACTTCATCGGAGATCTCCTTGTCGTTATGAGGCTCCAAGGGGATTGTCAAATCCCCGTCACAAGGGCAGAAGACCGGGATTTGGCAATCCCTGGTGAGCGGGCAACTGGCGGAGGATTTGGGCCGCGCCCTATTAGTCACCCGGAGCCTGTCGAAGGCTCATGGCTGGCTCTCTCGTCCAGCCATGAGCCGCACAGCCTTCGACAAGCGCAGGACACTGAGATTGCACGCTCAGGATGCTGAAATCACAATCTCAGTATGCCGAGTTCGGAGGCTGCCCAATGTCCTTTCGCAATTCCGAGAATGCAGTCCATGCGCTGTGGTGACGCCTTGCTTCATACTATACTCCACATTCTCAGCAAGATACCGAAGCGAGTGCACTTCACCCAAGAAACAGAGGCAGATAACTGATGACAAGAGAGTCTTTGGGCAAAAAGAAACTAGTTGGTCTGGCCCTCAGCGGAGGAGCGGTTAGAGGCGCTGCTCACCTGGGCGTACTGGAGGTTCTTGAACGGGAGGGGATCCGCCCAGATTTTATAGCGGGCACCAGTGCCGGATCGGTGGTCGGCGCGGTGTACTGTGCGGGAATGCCTGTTGAGCAAGCGGAGACCCTCGCGCTGGATCTGCAATGGCGAAAGATCGGCCAGATCACCCGGCCCCGACTGGGGTTCTTCGACAGCCAGCGGATGGAGGACTACCTGATAGAGGTGATCGGCGACCTTACATTTGAAGAGCTGGAGATCCCCTTGTCAACGGTGGCGGTTGACATCCTGAGCGGGGAAGTGGTGGTCATGAGGGAGGGTCGCGTGGTCACTGCCGTTCGGGCCAGTTGTGCCCTGCCTGGGATCTTCACCCCTGTCGAGTGGCACGATCGGCTGCTGGTGGACGGCGGCCTGCTGAACAACATGCCCGTCTCCATTGTTCGAGCCATGGGAGCAGACTATGTGATCGCTGTAGACCTGCTGCCACCCTCCGTGCTTCCTGAGAAGCCGACGAGCATGCTCGCCATGTGGTACGCTACGATCTACACTGCCATGCGCGCCACTCACATGGAAGTGCAGACCGCTGATTGCGTCATCATGCCGCAGGTAGGCCCATTCGTCTGGACGGACTTCTCCAAAACCCCGGCTCTCATCGAATTAGGCAGGCAAGCCGCCGAGGAGAAGATCGGGCAGCTCAAACGAGACCTGGGCCTTGACTCTCGCACGGGAATCCCGTAGACCGAGATACCTGTCCAGTAGGGACAGACTTGGTTGGAAGTAAAGCAGTAGATGACTGCGCTGAAAAAAGGGGGACTCGCCGCAGAGCACGCAGAGGCCGCAGTGAGCTCAGCGGACGCAGAGATTTTGTGACGTTTTACTAGGTTTTCTGTATCTTCTCAATAAAATGGGGCAATCACTTGGATTCTGTTCGTAGTAGACGCTTTAGCGCCGTGAAAACGCACAAAAGTGCGCACTACGAACCAAAATTCAAATCTACTGAATCTAATGCCCCGAAATGTTGAGATGATACACTTTTCTCTGCGCTCTCAGCGTTCTCGGCGGTGAGGGAGTGCCTTTTTCAGACGAGTCGTAGATTCTATTGAGCGCTCTTGACGACCAGCGGCAGGTACAGGAATGCGCTGGGAGTGGCTGTGACGGTCGGAGAGGGAGACGCCGTTGGCGTTGGCACGGTTGGTCCCGGCGTGGCCGTTGCGACCGTGGGCGAGACGCTGGGAGTCAGCGTCGGTGTGAGCGCCACGACGTAGGTGGGGCTCTCCCCCCAATTGGTAGCACGATCCCGGATCTTGAACCGGACGTGCGTGGCCCCCGAGACATCACCACTAACAGCCACCGTCTGGGTGATTCCATTTGCAGCAGAGACCACTGCCGTGGTCCAGGGAAGCCACCATGCCCCTCCATCGAACGAGATGGCATATTGCGCGCTGTCAGGCACAATCCCAGACAAGGGATCCCGCACCCGTGCTGTGCCCCCTTCAAATCCCAGCCATTCCGGAGCTGTCATGTCCAGCAAGACCGTTACGGCCCGAGAAGGTGAGTAGTTGCCGGCCTCGTCCAGGAATCTCACCTGAATAGAATGGGATCCCTCCGCATCGGGAAGACTCCGGCTAACGGACGTGACATACGACTGCGGTTCGGTGAAGACCTGAACGCGATCCAGATAGAGATCGGCCTCCCCCTGGAAGAGAGTGCGCCACTCCAGGCCGTCTGCCCGACTGCCCCCCAGACAAGTGCCGTGCCGGCCCTTGTACGAGAAGTCGAGCCGGAACTCCTCGTAGACGTGAGGAGCAACGAAGTCGATGCCCTGCAAGATACGTTCTGCGTAAGTGTGTTCGCCCGCGTCGTCCACAATATCCAGACGGGCAATCTCCTCCGCGACGGCATTGTCGGCCACTTTCATCCGATAATAGACCTGGTAGTCTTTACATACGGGGAGGACGCAGTAATACGGCCCATACCAGAAACCGGCCCCATCTACCCCTGTTCGGCCCAGCCAGGCAAGCCCATTGAGGGCCTCCGTATCTGACACCTCTATGCCCACCTGGTGCTGAAGTTCCTCCCCTTCCCAGATCCAATCATCACTGAACTGCACCAGACTCGCATCATCAGATACAAGCTCTAGAACGATACTCCGGTCATTCGCAAACTCCGGCGCTTCCACCGAGCCGTCAGGAGAAGAGTTGTCCACCCCAACAGCGATGAGCTCCGTTCTCGCCGTGAGCCCCGACGCTACTTGTCCCACCACGTAAAGGTAATGCGTACCTGAGCTTTCGACGGTGTTCCATCGCCAGACGTATGGTTCCTCCAGGTCAACGGCCTGGAGTTGCCCATCCAGATAGAACTCGGTTCGAGTCACAGCCGCGCTGGCATTTACTTGGACGGAGGTAACTGCTCGCACATCGCAACCCTCACAGGGCTGCGCGAGGGTCACGCTGGGAGGAATACCCCTCATCACTTCAATGGCGTCGACTCGCCAGGTTGGCAGCATCGCATAAGCACGGTCCCCCGGGCACTCAGTAGGCAGGCAGTCCCGGTGCCCCATCACGTTCGGAAGGTCAGTATCGATGAAAAAAGTCTCTCTCAACGGATGGATCAAGTGCTCCGTGCCCTTCCAGGCCAACAACTGCACCAGCGATTCTTGGGCAGCCAGCGGGACTTCAGTCTCCGTATAGTCGCCCAGCAAGGCGATGCCGATGCTACCCCAGTTGTAGCGGAGTGCGTGTCCTCCCACCACACAGAGCGTGTGTCCCCCCACAATCTTCTCGCCACCAGAGCGCCCCTCGTAGATCCTGCCATCGCGGTCGATGAGCAGATTGTACCCAATGTCCCCCCAGCCGCGTACGACAGCATGATAGTAGTAGATGGCCCGAACAACAGCAGCGGGGTCTTGGCCCCCATTCCCCGTTACCGTGTGATGTATGATGAACACCTTAGGATCACGGTACTCCGGGAGCCAAGTCATCAATGTCTCGTCAGCCCCCCAGGCCGATCGAGGAATGATGATCGGATAATCACTGGGAGCCATAACTCTCGCCTGCGATAGTGCTTCCCCAGCGCCCGGGCCACCTTCAGAGTTGATGCACGTGAGGACTATGGACGATACTACTGGAGCATCGACCAGGGTAGAAGACCTCAACGTCACACGAAACTGAAGCCACTCACCGCGAATGAAGACCAGATTGCCGTGCAGTGGCTCCGCTTTCTGATCTCCAACGTGGTCAGGTCTGACAGTGTACCAGGATGACCAGTCGCTGCCATCCTGTCTAGCCCGAATCTCGAGTTGCATCTCCGTGTCTTGGGGCAGCCTCGCCCGCCAGTAAGAGCCAACGGCATTGAAAGGAATACTCATCCGTTGCTCCCTGGAGGTGAAAGTGCCATCCAGACAGTACGGGGCCAGGGTGATACCCCCTCCATCTGCATCCAAAACAACTATGTCGGTTGGCACACCTCGATTCCAGTCCTCGGTCGTACTGTGACTCCACTGACGGGCGAGGCTCTCTTGCGCCGAGGGAGTAGGCGTCGGCGTCACTGTGGGCAGGGAACTACTCCGTTCTGAGACAACTGGCCCCGAGAACTCGCCCGTAGGCGGAAATCGGACGTAGTGCCCATACCCATCATCGAACTGAAAGGCGTAGCTGTGTTCGCCTTCATCTAACGTGATGGTATGCTCATAACGAGATCCCGTCCATGGCTCACCGCTAATCAGCGTCATGGGATAGGATAGCCCATCGATCAGCAATGAAGCTTCGTTGGGCCAATCGTCCCTGTCCGTGTAGATAATCCCGTACGTAAACAGCGTCGTCGTGTCACCATCCGAGGGCGTGAGCGAGGGGTCTGATAGTCTGGGCAATGACGGATCCATGACCTCGACTCCGGAGTAGTAGTGCCGCAGGATCTCATCATAGGTCGCTCCCGCATCCGCCATCGCCTTTGCGCCGACTTGACACATCCCCACACCATGGCCCAACATGGCGTTCTGACCGCAAGGACAGGTTACGCTCCGTAGATACGGGACGTAGGAACCCCACACGTCCTCGACATTGCGCGTGTGGCCATCACAGTGCGCAAAGTAGAAGGCATAGATGACATTGCCCTCATAGATAGCCACCACACCACGAGTCTCGTCCACGGCCCGATCGGTGGAATCATAGAAAATGGGCCGCCACACCTGCGAACACTCTGTGGTGCAGACGTCTGCTCCCTCATCAGGGTATTTATTGGCCGTAGAAGCGTAGCAGCGGGCTGCTACAGCCTGCGCTCTCAATGCTTCCGGCGGCCAGTAGGCACTCACCTCGTTGGGCACCACTCCCTTCAAGTATTCGTCCATGTCCATCGCGACTACCGTACCGTCTTCCATCAGCACACGGACGGTGCGTCGAGCGCTTTCCACAGCGGTGATCTCGATCCCCCGTTCACGCAGAATAGCCAGCTCTTCCTCCGAGCGAAAAACCTTCCTGGCCTTGAAGAGCTTGGCATCAATCGTTAATTGCTCCTCGGTCGTGGGATTGGATGTGATCATCTCCACCTCAAGCTCGAGCAACTGTCCCCCTACTACCCTCTGTCGCACGAAGGACATGCCAATATAGCCGGAAGCATGTACTCGAACCACATGCTGCCCCGGATGAACATGAATCGTGTACCGGCCATCCTCATCGGTCAGGACCGACTCGTCGCCCACGTCAATCTGTGCCCCTGCGATCGGGTCGCCAGTCACGATGTCTCTGACCTGACCGGTGAAGCCTGCCTGGTCAGCCCGTATTGAGGCCGTCAGACAGACAATCGCGCAGAGCGACCCAAGCACGATCGGCACGAGCGTACGAAGGGTTGACATCCCAGACCTCATATTCATGCCCCACTGCTCCTGGATAAACGCTTGGCCACAGCACGCACGATACGCGGGAGAGCTTTCACTACGTCCTCTCGAATCACCACCGAAGCGTAGGTATCTACAGGTGTAGGCTGAAGGTTGATGATCACTAGCTTTGCTCCGGACCGCTGCGTGCTAGAAGGAAGTTCGGACGCCGGGGCAATGAGCAGGGATGAGCCTACCACCAACATCAAATCGCACGCTTCCGCCTCGGCTTCAGCCTCCAGCAAGGTTCGAACCGGAAGTAGCTCCCCAAAGAGCACGACGTTGGGCTTCATGACTCCCTTACAACCAGGACACCGGGGGACTTTGCCATCCTCGATGAATCTCTCTATGAACGGTTTCGAAGACAATTCCATTCCGCATTTTACACACGTCACCCGGCGAGAGTTCCCGTGCAATTCGAGCACGCGCTGCGACCCGGCCATTTGATGCAAGCCATCAACGTTCTGAGTGATCACCACTCTTAGCAGTCCCATCTCTTCCAGGCGGGCGAGCGCCATGTGAGCGGCGTTCGGCTGCGCTTCACGTATCTTCACTGCCAGGGGGCGCAACCAGTTGTAGAAGGCTTTGGGACGCAAACGGAATCCCTGGATAGAAGCAACGAGGTAGGGACTGACCTTGTTCCACAAGCCTGATTCTGGGCTGCGGAAGTCGGGGATGCCAGAGGCAGTGCTAATACCGGCACCACTCAGCGCCACTATGCGCTTGGCGCAGGATATGAGATCGACGACTTCCGAAATGCTCCGGTCCAGTGCCACGCGTGCCTCCCGTTTATCTGCCCGGAATCCCTGAACCTCTGCCTTCTATGGATGCGCCTCCAGCGACTCGATGAGCCCACCGGGTGGTCTCGGGCAGACGATAGACTTTGCAGCAGTTCAGGACGTAGTGTATGGCGTGTTCCAAATCAACTTTGTGACCAATGGAAACGTAGACGGGGCTGACGTTGGCGCGGGTGCGAACCACAGCCCCAATCACTTCGCCCTTGCGGAGCAAATGGCTCCAGTCTCCTTTGCTTACCTCAGGCTCCTCGTATTCACCGCACAGCCGGGACTTGGCACAGCCAATCGTGGGATGATCCAGTAGTATCCCAATGTGAGTAGCAAGCCCCATCCGCCTGGGATGGGCCATTCCCTGTCCATCAAATATGAGGATGTCCGGCTCAATAGTGAGTTTGGTGAGAGCGTCTAGGATCACCGGACCCTCACGAAACGTGAGCAATCCAGGAACATAAGGAAACTCAACAGGCCGCTGGGCCGTAGCTTGCTCCAATGGATTGAGATCTGGATAGCCTAGCACGACGATAGCAGCACGAGCGATCCCCTTGCATAGCCCCACATCTACACCGGCAACTGTTCGCACATTACCCACACAGTTGTCAGCACGCAGTCGTGCCCGCAACTCCTTTTGGATAGTCACCGCCTCCGAGGGGGAGACGTCCCAGGCATGCGTTCGAATCGCCCGCATATGCGTAGCTCCCTCAGCAATACCTCACTTCAGCATAGAAGACGACCTGATACAAGATAGGTTACGCACCAGGGACAATGTAAGGTCAGGGTTCTTGCTTGATTCCCCGCTCAGCTCTCGCGCGCTCGCGTATGTAGGTCACCCAGTCAGGCATGGTTGCTCCCTCTACCAGATCATTGCGCGCCAGGTAGGGCTTCAGGTCCAGCACCGGTGATCCGTCCAGAGCATCCAGCCCTTCAACACGCAGTAGGTTTCCTCGCCGCTCCAGTAACCTTACTGTCGCGAGTCCAATGGGGTTTGGCCGACGGGGAGTCCTGGTGGAGAAAAGGCCCACCAGGGGAGTATCAGCGCGTCCCTTGGGATGTATTCTAAGCGTGGGCTCGCCCTCAATACGATCCAGCCAGAAAAGGACTACGATGTGAGAAAACTCCTCAATCCCGTCTAATGCCTCTGCCCAGATCGGCTCGACTTGCAGCTCCGAGATGCTCTGTTCCCACCCCTGGGGGACCATCTCGACAAATTGATTTCGAACGACGCCAATGGGGCGCACAACCATCTCTCTGATCTTCATTATACATTCCTCCCGGAAGTCCGGGATCCCTGTAGAGCGCAATGACGCTACGAGTAGAACACTTGCTAACAGGTCAGGTCAGAGCAACGCCACTTCGCTCTGGCTGTAACTCGCTCGGAACAATCTCCTCCCGGAGATAGGTGCGCACGAAATGAGCATGGAGCTGCTCTGAGTTGGTAACGTCTTCCAGATCCATCTCAATCTCAGAGGGACAGATCATGAAGGGATAGTCCTGAGGCCCGCCGAGGCCCCCATGACACGCCCATTGCTGCTCAAAACAGATAACTTCTTCTGTCTCAAGCGCATACTCCCCCAATAGGATCAGATCGCCGCTATGAGGGAAACGCGCTAGGCGCTGTATCTGGGCCGCTGCGATTTCCGGCTCAGGCAAGATACCAAGTGGATTCTCTCCCTCCACTATCTGCTGTTGATCATCCAGGGTGAGGATTCCTCGCGCGGACGCAATGATGGCCTGTTCTCCCTCTCGCCCAACAACCAACCAGATGCCAGAGTGGGTTGCCAGCTTCACCATCAAGTCCGCATAGAGACTGGCTATCTCACTGACATCCATCTGCCTGGAAGTGACGTTGAAGTAGAGATGGGCCAAGGAGCCAGAGCTTCTGACCACTACATCGCTGCGACGCAGAAGATCCCAATCCGGCAACTCCTGATCGAAGTCGGACGCAATCCTCCTGCTGATCAATCGGCGCGTCCTTCGTGCGATCTTTGCTAGTGGTTCAGCAAGATTCTCTTCGATGCTCTGCAGTTCCTCCAACAGATACTGGGCTTCGTGAGACGATTGCTGCTCGTTGCCCCACTGCTCGCTAACCTCAACGCCCCCTTTCGGAAGCCGGGCAACGAACTCTCCCAAGCTCTCTCCATAGGCTTCAGTGAACGGCATCGCGGACGTCATACCGTGGTCGGACAGGATGTACAAATCGTACTCGCGACCCAACCCCGCCTTACGCAGGCGATCAATCTGTCGAATCCGCTTGTCAATTCCATGCAGTGAGCGCATGGCTGGTCTGGATCGGGGACCATATTGATGCGCCAATTCATCATAAGCATAATAGGTAGTATATATGCTGGGTACCCCTTTGTAGATATCCAACATAACAACAAAGGTCTGTAGCTCACGGAAGATCACATTGTTCATGATCCGCAGTAGTGTAAAGAAGCGCTGAGAAGGAGCAGGAGTCCCTGGGGTTAGTCTATCTTTCAGGCTCTGGAAAGAACTGACAAGGTACTCCCAGATCGACAACGCGACAACCCTAATGCTACGAAAAGGGTTGAGCGCAAAGAGAACAAGCAGGCCGATACCACGCACACCTTCGAACAGCCTCACACGATTCATACCACTCATAGTGAACAGCGAAGACGCGGCTCCCCCATCGAAGAGATTGACGTGGCTGGACCCCCCTTGCAGGATCCCCTGCCGTCCCTGCGAGATTCGGTCCTGGAGGCTTCGCACTGCTCCCGGAACCTTGCATACAATAGAGGCTTGTGTTTCCTTCTCGTACCATCGAAAAGCGGGGATATCGTAATTACTCCCAAACATGATTCCTGCCTGGCTTGCGGGCGTGGTGCTGGGAAGACCACATCGCCAGCGCATCAGCTTTCCCCACCCGCGCCGAACCATTCTCGCCAGATGGGGAGCGTCACCTTCAGCCATTGCCTCCAGCAAGTGTTGATGGCTCAGGCCGTCTATCTGAATGATGATGAATCCCCGTTTGGGAGCCCTCTGGACAGCTTGTGAATGCCCAAGTCGCCGCGCAATAGCAGCGTACTTGTGCGAGTAATAGAAACCAGAGATAGCCGCCACAGCATTCAGAAACTGCCGGGTACTCCAGGCCGCAAACTGAGAGAACCTTGACCAAAGAGTCTCGCTAGTCTTGTTCATCTCCTAGTCTACCCTCACTGTTCACTATCCCCCCCGCATTCGTTTGTAGCAACGAGCACCCGGGCTGTACTCTCAATGCGCTCTCGCGCGGTCTTCACTTAGTAGGGAACGAAAAGAAGACGAGCAACCTCACCGAATAGCGGGACGTCTCATCGACATCCGGGTGTCCGCACTTCGACCCACGGAGGCAGCGACAGAGAGGAAAACCTACCGTCGGCGGTTGAGAACCTGTAGAAGTCAGACCAGCGCGAACATCAAGAGCTAGGAGGATTCCTCGCCAGGATACAGCTTCTCAAGTTTGGCAAGCAGCTCTTAGTGCGTCTCCCGGGCGACTGGGATTGGCACACACGCATCCACAGGGCACACCTCAGCGCACTGCTGCTCGTCGTAGAAACCTACACACTCAGTACAGAGATCAGGATCAATGACGAAAGCGTCACTATCTCCCCTGCTAACTGCGTCGTTCGGGCACACAGCCTCACAAGCCGCACATCCTATGCACACATCCTCCAGTATCTTGAAGGCCATAGCTTGAGTCTCCCCTTGGGATCCCGTGCTCCCATCGCGCATGTTCGTGGGCCAACAAACACCAGGCGCGTACGGCAGCTCTGGCGACACCTGCTGCTATTCCACTCGCGCTGCCGCTAGTACACGCCAGAATAGACACGCCGGCGGCATAGATACTCCCCCAGTTCACGCTCGCCAGGGATCGCCAGATCCTGGTAGTATGTGGCAGAATCCACGCTCCAGACGGGGATCTGACGAGCCCCTTTGAGCAAAGAAGTGACGGGGGATTCCCTCCTAGCGGTCCTAGTTAGGAAGGCAACGGATCACGTTTCGTGCCCCTGCACCTCTCTCTCCATGTTAGCGATGGTCTTGGTTACCTCTTCAATGGCGATGCGCTGCTTGCGATAGAAATCCGATTCACTCACCGCCATACGGCCAGCGACATCACGGATGCGTTGACCCTGGATAAACCGCAGCTCCAGTATGTTGTAGATAACCCACTCCGAGGCAGTCAGACTTCTTTCGCCGGAGGGCCTCAAACGCTCTGTGGCCTTGTTCAGCAAGGACCTCAGAGCCTTCGATGGCACCCCCTCACACTCCTTCAAAGCGTTCTTCACCACTCGCAATCTGAGAAGAGGGCTCTGGCTCAACTTGGGGCCACCCCAATAATGAGTCAAGGCATCTTTGACTATCCGCGGAGCATCCGCCATGTTGAGCAGGATCCCCTCAATGTTCTCCACCGGATGAGCAGGAGCATAGCGGGGTGTGCTGCGCCAGCGCTGGAACTCCTCCAGCTCAGGTGCCAGACGCTGGAGCGTCCTGAAGACCTCCTGTTGCAGACGCATGTCCTGTAACGCTCTCTCGGCTCGACTGATTAGGCTAGAGATAGCCTGGCGCTCTTCCTCTGAGAAGTCCGCCTTCACACCCCATGATTCGACACCCAGGATGCCAATGGTCGCTCCATCACCGTTGCGAAGAGGCAACAACCAGTAGCCATCTCTGACTCCGAATTCTATCTGCAGAGCGCCTTCGCCCCGACCCGAGGGCATGGAGTCCATCAATTCCATCAGATCGCTGCCAGATATGAACTCGCGAGCCGGTTTTCTGGGTCCACAGAATACCCGTATCTTCAGCTCTTGATGCTCCATCGTAACGATGAAACCAGAACGGACGCGGAGGAGATCACAGAGAGCGATCAGAACATTTTCCAGGAGTTGTTCCAGGTCGGTAGTCGTGAGTAGCCGCCTGTCCAACTCCTCAATCCAGTTGACCTCGTCACGGTCTTTGCTATAGGCAAGCCGTCCAATGTAGGGTTTTGCGAGATCAACAGCCACCTGAAAGAGCACAATCCCCATAGCAACAGCAAAGATCAGTACCGTGTCTCGGGACAGTCCCAGGATAACTTCAACATGAGGGACTATGAGCATCAGAGCGATGACCCCAATTCCCACCAGTGGCCCCCGAAGGAGATACGTGATCAGGCTATGCTTGACCACACGGTCGGGGAGCAATACTCCCTGATAGGACACGCTATAGCCTACGACGGTGGTCATGAACAAAATGCCAGCATTGCCCAGCAGCGTTAGAGCAAGCACCCAGTTCGTCGACAAGTACATGGACATGGTATTGATGAGCATGTATGGGAAGACACCGGCGGCCGGCGCAATAACGGATAGGGTGAGATAGGTCATGCGCCGTCTGGACGTGGAGGTCAGGCAGCGCTGACGGGCACTCCAGGTGTTCACCACACTGATGAGTGTGGCCGCAAAGAAATAGATGGCGAAAACCAGGAAAAGAGGCCCGGCGGAGAATTGGTAGACCGGGGGAGCCAACACTATCCCCTCACGAACAATCAAATTGGTTGACGTCACCAGAATGAAGCACACAGCGCTGACGAGGTATGCCGTCCAGACCAACGCCCGTCTCACTCGGGAGATAGCATTGGTGGTACGAAGAAGCGAGTCGGAGAAATGCAAATACGCTGCCGGCACAAAAGCGATGCCAAGCCACTGGAGCCGCAGCCAGGGAGCGGCCTGATCCAACGATCCCACGTTCGCAATTATCACGTCGCCCGAGTAAACGATGATAACAAAAGTCAAGAGAGCGCAGAAAGCCTGGGCCACAGAATTGCGTAAGTTATGGGTCAGAATGTAGACCAGCAGGGAAAAGCCAATGATGAGGCTAGCGGAAGAGAGTATGCGGTTGCAAACAACTAGCACAGACGTGATCGTAGTCTCGTCCATTGTCCTGCTCTATCCCTCACAAACCCACTCCAGGGAAAGCCTTAGGTGCCCAGAGAGCGAAGTAGTACACAACGGTTACGGTGAATAGTAAACTGTCTATACGATCCAGCGCGCCACCATGTCCAGGTATGAGATTGCTTGAATCCTTGACCCCCACCTGACGCTTGATCAACGACTCGGACAGATCCCCAAAAGTGGCCGCCAGCGAAATCAGCAGTCCCAGTGGAATCCCCAGATACAGTGGAATGTGAAGCACCAGGCCCAGCAACGCAGCGCCAAGAGTGCCAGCGACAAGACCAGCTATGGCTCCCTCCATCGTCTTGTGAGGACTGATGCGCTGGAAGAACGGATGCTTCCCAATCCAGGAGCCAATGAAATAGGCCGCACTGTCGCATAACCAAGTGGTCAGGAATGCAAGCCCTATCCAGTATATCCCATCTGGCAATGCCCGTAGCATAACAAAATGCCGGGCTAACCCGCCTATGTAGAGTGGGCCAGCAATGGTCAAGGC